>Ga0247837_1003961_pt1 | contig 24654 bp, 18 predicted proteins | sample LaCtaG_2_FD_187115 | JGI IMG/M metagenome (GOLD analysis project Ga0247837, IMG submission 187115) | Freshwater microbial communities from meromictic Lake La Cruz, Castile-La Mancha, Spain - LaCruzMarch2015_14.5m | ecosystem: Environmental > Aquatic > Freshwater > Lake | place: Spain: Castile-La...
GTTCCTGGCGGCGAGCTCTCGAGCAGCGTCCTCGGCGAACTGCTGCAGGGCATCCCTGCCGGCGTCGCCGGCATCCACAACGGCACCGTCGGCCGCTATCTGCTGGTCACCGTCCTCGGGACGGCACTGGTCGCCGGTCTTGCATCGCGGACGTCGTCGTCGCCGTTGCCCACTGACGTCGGCGTCAAAGCCAGCGCCCCGAATCCGCCTCCGCGTGGTTCGAAGCGCCGCACCAGCAGCCCAGAAGCCCCTGCGCGACGGGTGGGCGAGAAGCAGCCAACGCCAGCACCGCCACCGCCGCCAGGCGCCGGAGCAACGCGGCCGTCGCGCTTGCCTCCCCAGTTTGAAAAGGCCCTCCGCGACGGCACCTTGAAGCCCATCCGCCCCACCGACGGAGCCACCCAATGACCCCCAACATCGCCGCTCTCAGCTGGGTCAACCGGGCCGAGATTGTCCTCGTCGTCGGCGTCCTTGTCTTGCTGGCCTTTGCGCCAAAGATTGACCGGTCGCGCTACCTGCCCGCCATCATCGGCTTCATCGCCGCAGCCACGGCCTTCGCCTTTGGGCTGCAGGACCGCGGCCTCGACCAGTACGGGCTCATCGTCGTCCCCGTTGTCATCGCCCTTGGTCTGCTGCTGCTGAGTTCGGCGGAGCTCTTCGACCGCCGTCAAACCCCCGAAGCCGCCGCCCTCATCCTCGTCGGCGGCATCGGCGCCATCGTCCTCGTCGACGGCACCAGCCTGCTGGAGATGGCCCTGGGCGTCGAGATGATCTCCCTGGTGGGCGCTGCCCTGGTGTCCCTTGGGCAGGGCCGTCGTCCCCTGGAGGCCGGCTTCAAGTACTTCGTGCTGACGGCGGTGACCTTCGCGACGTTGCTGTTCGGCATGGCCCTCATCTTCCTGGCGACGGGCTCCTTGCGGGTGCCGGCCCTCGGCGCCGTGGCCCCGAGCTTGCTACCCTTTGCCCAGGTCGGCGTCGCCTTCTTCGCCATCGGCCTGTGCTTCAAGCTCGCGGTGTTGCCCGTGCACTTTGGTGCCCTCGACGCCTACACCGCCGGTCCGTCGTCGTTCGTCGGCTTCATCATGGTGGTCTCCAAGCTCGGAGCCGCTGTGGCCCTGGCCCGGCTCGCGGCTGGCGCCGCCGACGTGCTGGCGATGCCCCTCATCGTTGTCGGGATCGCCACCATCGCCTTTGCCGTCGTGGCGTCCTTCGCCCAGACGGACCTGCGCCGCCTGCTGGCCTACTCCGCCGTCGCCCACGCCGGCTTCCTCGCCGTCGGCTGCGGCAGCGGCCTTGGTGGCGCCCAGGCCGTCGCCTTCTACGTCATCGGCTACGGCGCCGCGGCCATGCTGGCCTTCGCCTGCCTCGCGGGGACGGGCACGGGCGCGTTGTCGATTGCCTCCTTGCGACCGGGTGGCTCCCTGCAGCTTGGCCCCGCCCGGGCCGTCGGCCTGATGATTGCGTTGCTGTCGATGGCCGGCGTGCCACCGCTGCCAGGCTTTTGGACCAAGCTCGCCATCTTGCGCGTCTGCTACGACCATTGGGGAGCGACGGCGACGGCGCTGGTGGCCCTCGGCGGCGTCGTGGGCATCATCTACTACCTGCGCCCCCTGCCTGACCTGTTGGCCCAGGCCCGGGGAACCACTGGCAAGGGCACCATCGAGAGCGTCGTCGCTGTCGGCGTCGCCGTGGCCCTGGTGGTGTTTCTGTCCATCGTCCCCGGCGCGGCCTGGGCCCTCGCCCACTGACGACGGCCACCGTGGTCTTTGGCTCCAAAGAGACGCCCGGGAAACCGGGCGTTTTTCATGTCGTCCTTCAGCCTTGCCGCAGGCCACGCGCGGATTGCAGAGGCACAACGGCGAGGGAGCCTGTAGAGAAGGCCCCATGCAACGTCGGCGGTCGCCGATGAAGCATGCGCCGTCGGCCAACGTCGACGGTGCTTGTCACTTCGCCCCATGTCCGGGGCGAGCCCATGCAGCGTGTCAGGGTGGGGCCGTCGTATCGCTCCCCCCTCGGAGGTTCGAATGATCACTGTCGTGCTCCCCAATGGTGCCGAGAAGCAGCTCGAAGATGGCCAAAACGCCCTCGACCTCGCCAAGGCCATCTCGTCCGGCCTCGCTGAGCAGGTCGTCGTCGCCAAGGTCGACGGCCAGGTCCAGGACCTCCGGGTTCCCCTCAAGACCGGCCAGAAGGTCGAGCTGTTGAAGGCCGACAGCCCCGAAGGCCGCGACACCATCAACCACTCCGCCGAGCACGTCCTCGCCCTCGCCGTGTGTCGCCTCTTCCCCGGTACCAAGGTCACCATGGGTCCAAAGACCCACGAAGACGGCTTCCACTACGACTTCGACGTCGGCCGCGCCTTCGGCCCCGAGGACATCGAGAAGATCGAGGCCGAGATGCAGAAGATCATCGAAGGCAAGACCGCCTTCTCGATGGTCGAGGTCAGCAAGGCCGAAGCCCTCAAGGTCTTTGACCAGCATGGCCAGAACAACGAGTACAAGCACGAGATCCTCGGCTGGATCCCCGACGACACCGTCACCCTCTACAGCAACGGCGACTTCGTCGACCTCTGCCGTGGTCCCCATCTGCCCCACGCCGGCTTCATCAAGGGCCTCAAGGTCATGGCGGCGTCGGCGGCCTATTGGCGCGGCGACAACACCAAGCAGTCCCTGCAGCGCGTGAAGGGCATCGCCTTCCCCAAGAAGGATGAGCTGCAAAAGCACCTCAGCCACCTCGAGGAAGCCAAGAAGCGCGACCATCGCCGCCTGGGCAAGGAGCTCGAACTCTTCCTGGTGTCCGAGCGCTACGACGACCACGACTACCCCGTCGATGGCGTGCTCGAGATCTTCGTCGAGATTCGCACCAGCGCCGCCCTCGAAGGCCGCAACGTCGACCAATGGTTGGTGCTCGGCGTCGTTGAGCGCATCCGGGCCATCTCCGGCGGTCGCAAGATCGAGCTGAAGCGCCCCGACATCAAGGTCGACGCCACCCTCACCGAACACCAGATTGCCCTCGAGGTCTTCGTCGTCGGTCATCTGAGCACCGAGCATCGCCACCTGATTGAGAAGCTCGGCGACGACGAGACCTTCATCGCGCGGGCCAAAGCGTCGGAGCCCGACGTCGAGATGGCCGTCGCCACCCGCTACGACAACAACATCACCGAGGAGATTGGCCCCGGACTGGTGATGTGGCTGCCCAAGGGCGGTCGCCTGCGCACCATCATCGAGGAGTTCTGGCGCCAGCTGCACTTCGCGGGCGGCTATGAGATCGTCTACTCACCCCACATCGCCAAGACCGATTTGTGGAAGGTGTCGGGCCACTGGAATTTCTACCGCGACGGCATGTTCTCGCCGATGTCCATCGACGGCCACGACTACGTCTGCAAGCCCATGAACTGCCCGTTTCACTGCCTGATGGTGAAGAGCCGGCAGCGGAGCTACCGCGAATTCCCCATGCGTTTGGCGGAGTTGGGCACCGTCTACCGCTACGAACTCGCTGGCGTGATGCACGGCCTCATGCGGGTCCGCGGCTTCACCCAGGACGACGCCCACCTGTTTTGCCGCTGGGATCAGGTGGACGCCGAGATCGACCGCGTCCTCGGGTTCATCCTGAAGATGCTGAAGGCCTTTGGCTTCACCGAGTTCGAGGTCAACCTCTCGACGCGCCCCGAAAAATTCGTCGGCAGCCTCGACGACTGGCAGAAGGCGGAGTCGGCCCTTGAGGCCTCCATCAAGCGCACGGGTCTGCCCTACCAGGTCGACGTCGGCGGCGGCGCCTTCTACGGCCCCAAGATCGACATCAAGCTCGTCGACGCCCTTGAGCGTCGCTGGCAGTGCTCGACCCTGCAGTACGACTTCAACAACCCCGAGCGCTTCAACCTGGAGTTCGTGAATTCCAAGGGCGAGCGCGAGCAGCCCGTCATGCTTCACCGGGCCCTGCTCGGCAGCATCGAGCGCTTCATCGGCATTCTCGTCGAGCACTACGCGGGCGCCTTCCCCGCCTGGCTCTCTCCCGAGCAGGTGCGGGTGGTGACGGTGTCTGACCGCCACAACGAGCACGCCACCGCCATCACGGCCGCCATCACGGCCGCCGGTCTGCGGGCGACGTTCACCGAGTCGTCGGACAAGCTGGGCGCCAAGATCCGCACGGCCCAGATGGAGAAGGTGCCCGTGATGCTCGTCGTCGGCGACAAAGAGGTCGAGCAGCAAGGTGCCACCGTGCGTCTGCGCGACGGCTCCGACCAGGGCTTCATGGACTTGGCGACCTTGCTGCCCTGGCTGCAAGCCCAGTGCGCCCTGCCGGTCGTCGAGGCCTGAGTCAGACCGGACGAAACGCGTCCTTCAGGTGGATGACGCCGTCGTCGCTGACGACGACGACGTCGAAGCGGGAAAAACGCCGGTTCAGCATCGGACCGAGATAGCGGGCAGCGGCGCGGAGAACGCGCCGCTGCTTTTTGGGCGTCACGCTTTCCAGGGCATCCCGGGTGAGGACGCGGGTGCGGACTTCGACGAAGACAACGACGGCACCGTCCTCGGCGACGATGTCGAGTTCGTCGCGGCCCACGCGCACGTTGCGGCCGAGGATCCGGTAGCCACAGCCCCGCAGAAAGACCTCGGCCTGGTTTTCGCCGTCGTCGCCCGTTTGCTGCTGGCTCGTTCGGCGCGGGGTCCCGTCGTCGGTCACTGGGACGTGTCCCCGGCCGCCAGCAGGGCGGCCTTCACGGGCGCAAACGAACGCCGATGAATCGAACAGGCCCCAAGGGCGGCCAGGGACGCCAGGTGGGCAGGGGTGGGATAGCCCTTGTGAACATCGAAGCCGTAGGCCGGGTGCCGGGCGTGCTCGGCCACCATCCGGCGATCCCGGGTGACCTTGGCGAGGATCGACGCCGCCATGATGGGCTTGGAGAGGGAATCGCCCTTGACCAGGGTCCGCTGCTGAACATGGGCGGGCAGGGGGGCCTTCTGGTTGCCGTCGAGGAGGGCCCCCTGGACGGGACCGCCGAGCATGGTCTCACAGGCCACCAGGGCGTCGGCCATAGCCTGCAGGGACGCCCGGAGGATGTTGCTGCGGTCGATGACGTCGGCTTCGGCGACGGCGACCCCATAGGCCAGGGCGTGTTGCTCGATGAGGGGAAAGAGGGCTTCGCGGGCGGCTTCGTCGAGCTTCTTGGAGTCGTTGAGGGCGGCGAGGGCTTCGGGGAGCGGCGTCGGCAGCACCACGCAAGCCGCCACCACGGGGCCAGCAAGCGGACCGCGTCCCGCTTCATCCAGGCCAGCCACCAGACCGCCGAGTTCCCGGGCCCAGGTGATGGCGGGGTCCTCGCTGCTTTGGGGGAAAAGACCCTCTTGCGTCGCTCGTGCCTTGCGGACCATCCGACCTCCGAGAAGCGTTGGTGCTTCTTGCCCTGGGCCTCTGGTAGCGGATTCCGGCGCCGGGGGCAGGGGGGCTAAACTTGCGGTGGCGCTCGTCGAGGCTATCTTCTGCCCACCAGCCGCAGCGGCCCCACATCCACCTTCTGCGGCCCCCGCCCCAGAAGCACCCAGAGCCTCTCCGGCCCCGCCGAAGAAGCATCAGAACTTGGCGTCAACCGTTGTGCTTTGCGCGAGGACTGCTAGACGCGACGCCCGTCCCTCGACAAAGCACATTTTGACGACGACCTGATCGACGTTTGAGTGTCCACCGGTCTGCCCTGCACCCCGGTGTTCCGAGAAGAAGAGAACCGATGGCAAGCACCGCAAAGACGTCTTCGAAAGCACCTGCGAGCAAGCCTTCCGCCAAGGCGCCGCCGCCAAAGCCGACGGCGATGGCGAAGCCAGCTCGTTCGCCTGCTTCCATGCCTTCGGTCCCCTCCCTGGACTTCGTGGTGCCAGACACCAGCCGTTCCCGGCCCACCCGTCGTCGTGGGGCCGCCGATGGCGCCCCCGCGCCGCGCCGGACGGTGAATCCCAACAAGAAGTCCCACGACAAGGGCGAGCCCGTCGTTCGTGCCCCGGCCCGCCCCATCGCCGAGCGCAAAGAGGTCAAGCGCCTCATTCTGCGCGGCAAGGACAAGGGCTTCGTCACCTTTGACGAAATCAACGAGTCCCTGCCTCCCGACGTCACCACCATCGCCCAGTTCGAAGACACCATCGCCCTCCTGTCGGAGAACGAGGTCGAGGTCGTCGACGACGCGATGAAGATCGCCGACGGCGCCGCCACGCCCCAGAAGGGCCAGCTCGTCGAGAACGCCGAGACCACCGAAGAGGTGGACTACGCCGAGATGTCTCGCGGCAACGACCCCGTGCGCATGTACCTGCGCAAGATGGGGTCCGTCTCGCTGCTGACCCGCGACGGCGAAGTCGAAATTGCCAAGCGCATCGAAGAAGGCGAACTCGAAGTCCTCGACGCCGTCCTCGCCACGCCCATCTGTCTGGCTGAAATTCTCGACCTCGGTGACCGCCTCCGCAAGGGCAAGATCCGCGTCAAGGAAATCGTCAAGGAAAACGAGTCCGGCGAAGACGGCCAGACCCTCGAGTTCGACGAGCCCAAGGTCACCGAGCGCGCCCTGAAGATCGTGGGCACCCTGCAGCGCCTCAAGAAGGACGGCGAGTCCGTCGTCGAGGAGCAGGCCGAGCAGAAGCTCAGCCCCAAGCGCAAAGACGAACTGAAGCAGATGCAGACGGACCTCCAGACCGAGGTGGTCACCGAGCTGCGCGAGCTGAAGATCAACAAGCGCCAGATCGACCGCATCGTCCAGCGCATCAAGGTGCTGGTCCGGCGCGTGAACAAGGCCGAGTTCGAGGTCCAGGCCATCGAGCGCCAGGCCACCGCCGACCTCCTCTTTGTCCGTGGTGAGCTCAGGAAGGCCCGTGAAGACGAAGCCCTCCTCAATCGCCTGGCCAAGAAGTGGGGCGCCGACATCGACACCCTCCTCGAGTGGGACCGCACCATCGCGATGGCCATCAATCGCGTGAAGCGCGTGCAGGAAGAGGCCGCCATGGACCTCGAGTCCCTGCGCGAGGCCTACCGACGCATCCAGAAGGGTGAGCGCACCGCCGAGCGGGCCAAGGCCGAGCTCGTCGAGGCCAACCTCCGCCTCGTGGTGTCCATCGCCAAGAAGTACACCAACCGCGGCCTCCAGTTCCTCGACCTCATCCAGGAGGGCAACATCGGCCTGATGAAGGCCGTGGACAAGTTCGAGTACAAGCGCGGCTACAAGTTCTCGACGTACGCGACCTGGTGGATTCGTCAGGCCATCACCCGCGCCATCGCCGACCAGGCCCGCACGATCCGCATCCCGGTCCACATGATCGAGACCATCAACAAGCTGGTGCGGACCAGCCGCTACCTCGTGCAGGAGCTCGGTCGCGAGCCGACGCCAGAGGAAATCGCCGAGAAGATGGAGCTGCCCATCGACAAGGTGCGCAAGGTCCTCAAGATCGCCAAGGAGCCCATCTCGCTGGAGACCCCCATCGGCGAAGACGAAGACAGCTCCCTGGGCGACTTCATCGAGGACAAGGGCGCGACCAATCCGTCCCACGCCGTCATCTCGATGAATCTGTCCGAGCAGACCCGCAAGGTGCTGGCCACGCTGACGCCCCGCGAGGAGAAGGTCCTGCGCATGCGCTTCGGCATCGGCGAGAAGTCCGACCACACCCTCGAAGAGGTCGGTCAGGACTTCGAGGTCACCCGCGAGCGCATCCGCCAGATCGAGGCCAAGGCCTTGCGCAAGCTGCGCCACCCGAGCCGGGCCAAGAAGCTGCAGGCCTTCGTCGACACCACGCCCCAGTAGGCGTGTCCGTCGATGGCTCGACGAACGGGGCGACGCTGGTCGCCCCTTTTCGTTGGGGCCTGCCGTTGGGGCCATGGTGCCGGGGGCCCGGATCGGGGCATTGTCCGATCCCCATGAACGGGGGATGAGTCGACGGGTACTCACCAGGGACGACCACGGGAGGCACGGCACGCAGATGAGCGACGAAACGACTCCCACCACGTCGTCGAGCGCCGGGCCCCCCAGACCCTGGTGGAGCTTCCTGCTGCGCCGTCCGATGCAGTTTGCCCTCGATGTGGCGCTGCTGTTGGCGGTGTTCGCGTTCTCCTACGCCCTTCGTTTTGAGTTCCGGGTACCCCGGGTGTGGTTTGACCGCGCCCTCATGCAGGCCCCGCTCTTTGTCACCCTGCAGGTCGTGTCCCTCGCCTTCGCCGGCGTCTACACCTACATCTGGCGCTATGTAGGTCTTGCGGAGTTACGGGGCTTTGCGCGCGGGATAGGCCTTGCCGTCGTGCCCGTGGTCTTCCTGCGGGTCTTCAAGATCACGCCCTTCGACGCCCCCAGCAGCGTCATCATCATCGATGCCTTGCTGGCCATGGGCGGCGTGGTGGGCCTGCGGGTCATGCGCCGCCTGGTCTACGAGCGCTTCGAGCGCAACGCCGGTGCCGTCCGCCGCAAGAAGGCCGTCCTGCTGCTGGGAGCCGGTCGGGCCGGGGTCCTCGCGGCGCGGGAAATCAATGCCCGTGGCGACGGAGAACTCGACATCCGCGGCTTCGTCGACGACGACGAACTGAAGATTGGCTCGGTCATCAATGGCGTGAAGGTCCTTGGCACCACCAGGGACCTCGGTCGCCTCGTGGCTGAACACACCATCGACCACATCGTCATCACCATTGCCCGGGCCACCCGCCCCGAGATGCGTCGCATCCTCGACATCTGCGAGAGCGTGCCGGTCAAGGCCCGCGTCATCCCCGGGCTCCTCGAATTGCTGCAGGGCAACGTCGCCGTCAGCAGCATCCGCAACGTCGAGATTGAGGATTTGCTTGGTCGCGAGCCCGTCCAGCTCGACACCGAACTCGTCAGCCGCTTCATCACCCAGCGCACCGTCGTCGTCACCGGCGCCGGCGGCTCCATTGGCTCCGAGCTGTGTCGGCAGATCGCGCGCTTTGGTCCGCGCCGTCTCCTCGTGGTGGAGCAGGCCGAGGGAGCCCTGTTCGACATCGACCGGGAGCTGCGCGCCAAGTTTCCCGGCGTCGACGTCGTCCCCGTCATCGCCGACGTCACCGACGCCGCCCGCCTCGACCGCATCTTCGCCCAGCACCGGCCCGAGGTGGTGTTGCACGCCGCTGCCCACAAGCACGTGCCCATGATGGAGAAGAACCCCGGCGAGGCCATCAAGAACAACGTCGTCGGCACCCGCACCGTCGCCGAAGCCGCCGGCCGCCACGGCGTCGCCGCCTTCGTGCTCATCTCGACGGACAAGGCCGTCAATCCCACCTCGGTGATGGGGGCCAGCAAGCGCGTGGCCGAGCTGTCCATTCAGGCCCTGCAACGGCGCTTCGCCGACACCCGCTTCGTGGCTGTCCGCTTCGGCAACGTCCTTGGCTCCGCCGGCAGCGTCATCCCCATCTTTCGCGAGCAAATCCTGCGGGGCGGGCCGGTCACCGTCACCCACCCGGACATGATCCGGTATTTCATGACCATCCCCGAGGCCGCCCAGCTCGTCGTCCAGGCCGGCGCCATGGGGCAGGGGGGCGAGATCTTCGTCCTCGACATGGGTGATCCCGTCCGCATCCTCGACCTCGCCAAGGACATGATTCGCCTGTCGGGGCTGCGCCCGTTCGACGACATCGACATTGCGTTTTCCGGCGTGCGGCCTGGCGAGAAGCTCTTTGAAGAGCTCGGCACCGCCAACGAAGCGGTCACAAAGACAAGGCACCCGAAGATCTTCATCGGCCAGATCGCGGGCGTCGACGTCGACCTCCTCGATGGCGCCGTGGCCCGCATGTTGGCCGCAGCGGCCGACGACGACGGTGTGGCGATTCGGGCGGAGCTCTGTCGGCTGTTGCCCGAGGCGTTGATTGGCGCCGACCTGCCAGGGATCACGGGGCCCAGTGTCACCGCGCCACCGTCGCCGTCGCTGGTGCTCGTTGGCTGAACGCTGGCTGAACGCTGGCTGAACGCGGTGTCGTCAGCGGGACGCCAACGGCCCAAACCTCGACAAAACCGGTGCAATCGCCCCCAACCAGAGGGTTGCTGGCGTCGTCAAAAGGGGGGACCCTGCCGGGGCGCATCACCGCGCGGGGACCTTCGGGGCAGCCGAAGAAGCATCTGATCTGAGGCCAACATGCTGAGCCGTCGTCGTTTCGTCGCATCCACTGCCGCCACCTGGCTGTGTGCAGGTTTGCCGTTCGCGCGGGCCGACAACGCCGTCACCAAGGCGGCCGCCGGCGCACCCCGCTACTTCGTGACCTTCTTTTTGCGCGGTGGCCTCGACGCCATCTACACCATGGACCCCAAGGTCAAGACCGACGTCGAAGCCCGTGTCGACGTCCCCTACGGTGCCAACGACATCGTCGACGCCGGTGGCCTGCAGTTCGGGCCCCACTTCAAGCCCCTGCAGAAATGGGCACCCAACATGGCCGTGCTGCGCGGCATCCAGGTGAAGACCGCCAACCACGAGACCGGCGCCTTTCAGATGATGCGGATGCGCTCCCGGGTGACGACGACGATGCCCACCATGCATGAGGTCATCGGTCAGGTGCGGGATGGTCAGCCCCTGGCCACCGTGACCCTTGGTGAGCTCTCGAGCTTTGAGCATTCCCCCGGCTCCATGGCGGCCCCCACCGGCGGCGGCGCCAGCTTCATCGACGCCCTCGACGACCTCTCCAACGACGACATCGCCGTCCTCGCCAAGGTCTATCAGGGGCACCTCAAGCGCATTGGCTCGTGGGACCAGTCGGCGACGACGCTGCAGACCCGCGAGTATGTGTCCCAGGCGGCGGCGTTTTTTGACCGCCTGCAAACCGTGCCCCGCTTCGGTGGCGGGCCCGCGGGCGCCAAGGGCAAGGCCGGTCGGGTCTCGACGGACTTCGAGCGAACCTTGTGGTTCCTCGAGAACGATCTGACCCGCAGTGTGGCCGTGAAGGTCTTCTTCGATTGGGACAGCCACTACAAGAACGCTGAGAAGCAGACCCAGTCGACGTCGACGTTCGTCGCCCTCCTCGACACCTTCCTGTCGGAACTGAAGACGCGCAAGAACCGCTTCGGCTCCCTCGCCGACCAAACCGTCGTCGTCATTGGCAGCGAGTTGGGGCGTTTCCCGGTCCTCAACACCAACGAGGGCAAGGACCATTGGCCCGAGACCTCCTTCATGCTCATGGGCCCCGGCATCAACACCGGCGGCGGCAAGGGCGGCTCCTTCGGCACCACCGGTCCGTTCATGGAGGGCAAAAAGATGAACAAGACCACGGGCAAGCCCGACGAGGCCGGCAGCCACGTCCGCATTGACGACGTCGGCACCACCCTCCTGTCCCTCGCGGGCTTCAAGCCCGAAGTCTACGGCTACCAAGGCGACCGCCTTCGTTTTCTGGAGCAAGCATGAACCCCTGGCGCATTGTCCTTCTCGCGGTGGCGGTCTCCATCGTCGCTGGCGCCTGCTCCAAGAAGAGCCCCGAGCGCACAGCGCCCGTCCAGCTCGTGTCTGACTTGGCAGTGTTTGCCACCGGCGAAGCCCCCGACGACGCCGCGTTGACGACGACGTCCCAGGCCCTGGCCTCGGGATCGTTGACCATGGAGCGCTACGTTGATGGCCTGCTCAAGCAGAAGATGGGGGCCCGCCTCGCCAAGGACCTCGTCGTCAGCCCGAGCGATACCCTCAAGGACCGCCACCCCATCGCGGTCCATTCGGTGCTCAAGAAGTCCAAGGTCGATGGCACCACCATCTTCCACCTGCGGGGCAAATGCGGCGCCAGCGAGGCTGTCAGCGTGCAGCCCTGGTGGAGCGATGACGAGGTCCTGATCTGCAAGGACTCCTACCGTCCCGAGGTCAAGGGCGACGCAAACGGTCGCACCTGCGGCTCCAGCTTGCTGTCACCCAAGGACTCCGAGTGCGGCTGCGGGCCGCGCCTCATCTACTGCGCCCGCGACAACGGCCACTACAAGGACATCCATGAGGCCATCCTCGAGGAGCTGGTCCAGACCTCCGGCTACGTCGTCAACGAAGACAAACCCATTGAAGAACTCTTCACCATGAACGGCAGCGTGCGTGGCCGCATGGGCGAATTCGTCTACCGCCGGGCCCGCATCGCGGCGGGGGAGCCCGAGACCCTCGTCCCCGTCACCGACTTCGACAAGAAGGCGTCCCTGCAGCCCCGCCACGAGCAGGTCCCGGGCCAGCAGGCGGGCGTGTTGTCGATGCCGATCATGACCTACGCGTCTGACGCCCTGCGCGGCGTCATGCGCAACTACTCCGAGTATTTGTGGTGCGCGGGGGTGGCCAGTTCGCGGGTGACCACCGAGAGCGTCATGGCCCTCAAGGTGGTCGACCTGCGGGTGGGCGACGGCTGGCGGCAACTGGCCAGCATGGAGGTCTGCACGGACTGCCACGCCCGCCTCGACTACGGCATGCAGTTTTTCTGGGGCTACCCGTCGTCGACGATGGGGGTCGACTTCCGGCCGAAGGACGTCATTGCCGGCAAGGGCAAGTTCTACATGAACGACATCGACGACGAGCGTGGCGAAGACGACCTCACCCCCGCCGGCTTTGCCCGCCTCGCCGTGGCCCAGCCGGAATTCGGCAAATGCATGACCCGCAAGGTCGTCGACCACGTCTTCAACGGCACCGAGACCGCCGCCGACTACAAGGCTGTCCTCGATTCGTTCAAGGGCACCCACCGCATCAAGCAGATGCTGCGCGTCGCCATGACCCGCTACGCCGAGCGCGTCATGGCCGGCGCCCCGCCGGCGCCACCGAAGAAGCCAGCAGCGCCGGCCGTGTCGTCGTCACACGCCGACGGCGCCCTCGTCACCATCACCCCCGACTTGCGGGAAGGGCTCGATGCCCACTGCGCCAACTGCCACGACAAGGGCGACTACTTCGACTTCAGCGCCAAGGCCCTGCCGCGCGAGAAGTTCATGCTGATGATGGACCAGGTGGGCTTCGGCGCCATGCCGATGGACCCCGTGGGCCTTGATGAACAGGACCGCATCGCGTTCCTCGAAGCCGTCGCCCCCCTCGCCTTCCCCGACGAGAGCGAGCGGGCCGTGGCCCTGCGCTACTTCACCACCGGCATGCGCGCCCACCCGGTGCACCGCTTCCGGTCGGCGATGATGAACGTCAACGTCGCCGCCAAGGGTGAGAGCAAGGGCTTCCGCCCGGGCTCCATCGAGACCGCCGTGTCCCAGGGCCAGATGGCCTACACCCCGGGCATGGCCGTGTCGTCGGCAGTGACCGCCATGAAGGCCTGCCACGAGAAGAAGCTCGCCGGCGAGGAACTCGAGGCCTGCGTGTCCCGCGCCAGCGCCCCTGGCACCATCATCGTCGGCGCCCTCGGCAGCAAATAGGCCGTCTGGCTCGTCGTCGTTCCCGTCGTCGTCACTTGCCCAAAAAGACCATGACCCAGATGTCGTAGAGGGCGTGGGTCCAGGCGGCGATGGCGAAGCCGCGGGTCTGGAAGATGACGGCGAAGACGACGCCGGCGAAGAAGCGGAACGTGAAGGCGCCCATGGTGAAGGCTTCGCCCATGGACCCCACGTGGTGGATCCCAGAGAAGATGAGGCTCGACACGACGACGGCGACGACGGCGGCCAGGATGCGCTGCACGCCGAGCATGCGGTTCAGGATGGCGAACAGGCCGCCCAGCAAGATCAGCCGGAACACGAGCTCCTCGTAGAGGCCGGCGCCGACGGACATGACGAGCTTGTAGATGAGGCCCGGCTTTGCCTCAGCGGCCGCCATCGGTACCGACAGCGCCGACAGGCCGGTGGCGTTCATGATGACGTTGATGACGACGCCGACGAGGAGCGCGTACAGCGTGCTTTCCAGCAGCATCATGGGGAACAGGCGGGGGTGCAGCTCGCCGTTTTTGCGCAAGACGGCCACGGCCACCAGGAAGGCCACGAGGACGGCGGCGTTGAAGCCGAGGTAGCCGCTGATGTTGTCGCCAAAGACCGCAAACAGCGCCGTGCTGACGAAGTCGACGCCGTTGCGGACGCCGCCCGTGAGCAAAATGCCGATTTGGTAGGCCACAAACAGCGGCAACACCGCCACCAGGGCCGTGAGTGGCTCGCGGCTCTGGGCAAAGTAGGTCGCCCGGTTCACGCGGGCGCGGGCAGGGGTGGCGCGCATCAACAGCCTCCAACGAGGGGCGCCGACGTCCGGCTCCTCGCAAACAGCCTACCGTTTTGGGGCACGATGCCCACCGGACCACCATCACACGGGACCCGGCTTCCCAGCAGCGTTCTCGATGGGCAGGCTGGGGCTGTGCTTATTGGTCGCCACCGCATCGATCCGCCCGTGTTGTTGGCCCCCATGGCGGGGGTCAGCGAAATGCCGTTTCGCTGCATTGCCCTCGAGATGGGGGCCGGACTCGCGACGACGGAGCTCGTGAGCTCGTCGGGCATCAAGTACAAAAACCGGCGCACCCGCCAGTACATGACCTTCGACAGAACCCGCGAGCGCCCCTACTCATTGCAGCTTTTTGGCGGCGCCCCCGACGTCATGGCCGAGGCCGCCCGCGTCGGTGCCGAGCACGGCGCCGACATCATCGACATCAACATGGGTTGCCCGGTTCGCAAGGTCACGGGGACCGGCGCCGGATCAGCCCTGTCCTGCGATCCGCCCCGCGCCGCCGCCATCATCGAGGCCATGCGCCAGGCCGTCGGCGACGGCGTGCCCATCACGGCCAAGATCCGCTCGGGCTGGGACGACAAAAGCATCAACGCCGTCGAGATGGCCAAGACCCTCGAGGGCGCGGGCTGCGCCGCCGTCGCCATCCACGCCCGCACCCGCGCCGCCGGCTACTCCGGCCACGCCGACTGGAGCGTCCTGGCCCGTGTCAAAGCCGCCGTGAAGATGCCCGTCATCGGCAACGGCGACGTCACCAGCATGGCGGACGCCCGCCGCATGATTGAAGAGACCGGCGTCGACGCCGTCATGATCGGCCGCGGTGCCCTCGGAAATCCCTGGATCTTCCGCGGCGCCAAAGAGCTCAAAGACCTCCCGCCGCCGACGCCCGCCGAGCGCCTCGCCCTCATCATGCGGCACTTCAAGGAACACCAGGCGTTCCACGAGCTCCTCGACGATGAGGAGGCCCGCAAGCTCCTCCACACGCCGCCCGCGGTGATGGCCACCAAGACGTTCCGCCAGCACCTCGTCTGGTACTCGCGCGGCCTCGTGGGCGGCAAAGACTTCCGCAAGGCGTTTTTGACCATCGAAGACCCCACCGCCGTCGAGGACGCCATCGCCGCCTTCTTCGGCCACGCCACCGCCGACGTCCACGCCCACGCCCACAGCGGCCCGGCCGAAGACGGTGCCGAAGGGGGCGATGGCGACGACGGCGTCAACTACCAGCAGGCGTTCGGCTGACCGGGCGGGCCGTCCTCCCAATGGCGGAGGCGGGAGCGGCGGTTTCAGAAAATGATGCAAAATCAGCGGCTTGGCTGTTTTCTGCGGACAAGGTGACGGGTTCGGCGTCGTCGACTCGATATGGTACATCAGGGTTGTCGGAGGTTTTTATGCGTCGTGTCATCACCCTCGCTGTTGTCGGTGTCGCTGTCCTCGCTGTCCTCGCTGGCGGCGGCTGCAACCGTCGGGTCTTCGAGCAGGTGAAACCCACCTGTGACCAGACCATCGCCAACGACGTCGACATCCCCGCCGAAAAAGCGGCCGATATCCTGATCGTCGTCGACAACTCCGGCTCCATGCAGGAGGAGCAGGACCGCCTGGCAGCGGCGTTCATCAACGAATCGGGGGCCTGCCCGATCAACAAGAACGACCTCAAGGACTTCGCCCGCTGTGACGAGGCCAGTCCGCCGGCGGTGTGCGCCTTCGCCAACCCGAGCCCGGAGATCCTCGCGGCTCCCGGTCCCCAGGGCCTGGCCAACTGCGGCTTCATCCAGGTGCTGGCGGCCTTCGAGAACGACTTCCGCATTGGCGTCATCACCACCGACGTCGGCGTCTGCGACAACCGCATTCCCGGAAGCCAGAGTGAAATCTCCCTCTGCGACCAGGTGCCCACGCCCCCCGAGTGCACCAACCCCGATGACGACAACGGCTGGGGCTTCCGCCCCCAGCGTGGCTGCCTGCAGCCCAATGGGCCCCCGGGAACCGTCACCAAGGTCATCGCCCGCCAGGACCTCCTCGACGCCGATGCCACCAACGACGACATCGGCGATCGCTTCATCAACACCCTGAGCAACATCCGCACCTTCGGCTCGTCCATTGAGCGCGGCCTCGACGCCGCCACCATGTTCCTCGACCCCGCCACCGATCGCGACGCCAGCTGTTCCGGCGACCTCGACGCCTTCCTGCGCAAGGACGCCAAGCTGATCGTCATCTTCCTCACCGACGAGGAGGACTGCAGCCGTGCTCCCAATGTGGCGGCTTGCCCAAACGACACCAGTTGCGGTGGTGGCTGTGACTCAGAGAACGGTTGCGAGATCTTCGGCTGCGCCCCCGGCGCCGACTGCACCCCCGGGTTCACCGAGTTCCGCGGCGAGACCTGCGGGGAGTTCGATGATCACTTTGTCGACGGGCTGCGTGCGTCAGCACGCTGCTACGAGTTGGAGGGGTCGTTGACCCCCGTGAGCCACTACGTCGATGTCCTGAAGGGCATCAAGGAGGACGCCAACGATGTCTCCGTCGCCGTCATCGCCGGTGGGCTTCCCGACGCCAACGGCGACATCAACGCCGCCGGCTGTGCGTTCGACAGCGGCAATGGACAACCCATCGGTGGCTGCGTCGAGAAACAGGGCACTTCCAACACCTGCGCGGCCGCTGAGAACTGCTGCTTTGCCGATCCGGGTGGCCGCTACTACGAACTGGCGGCGGGCCTGAATGGCCTGAAAGACACCATCTGCGTCGACAACTTCGGCGAAACCATGATCAAGATCGCCGTGAAGATCGCCGACGTCGACTTCGTGAAGCTCGCCGAGAAGCCAGCCGACGCTGCCCTGGTCTTCGTCGAGAAGGCGCCAGCGGCGTCGGATGAATTCGGCCTGGTGGGGCGCATTGGCGGCACCGTCTGCGGCGACGGCAACGGCTGGGTGCTCGAGGAGGACGGTCAGACCGTTCGCTTCTGTGGCGATGCCCGGCCCGGTCCTGGCGAGCGCATCCGGGTGCGGGCCAAGGGCGAGGGCGCCGACGGCGATGCTCCCGATGCCTGTGTCACCCGCGGCGACAACTGAGACGACGCGGACGCGCACATGAACGGCGACACCATTCGGCTCATCGTGGCCTCGGGGCTCATCGGGGTGGCCGCGGTGTGGATGCTGTCGAGCATCGTCTTTCGGGTGACCGGGACCTGGGAGCGTGACCTCTCGCCGTCGGAGCGGGAGGCCGGTGGGATGCCCGAGCGGATCACCCTCGGGCAGCTTGGGCCCCTGGTGACGGGGCGCCGGGAGGTACCCGGCGGGTATCAGGAGCTGTCGGGGATTCTCATTGGCTCGACGCTGCGCCTGACCCGGCGTGATCACGGGGTGAAGGCCCTGGCTGCCATGGGCTTCCCCGAGCCGGTGGCCAAGAAGCTCGATGGCGAGGTGATGGCCAAGCTTGAGCTGCGCATGCGCGGCGGCGTGTTGCTGGAGGGGACGTTTACGCCCCAAAAGGTGGAGTTCACCCACCAGCCCCCGCGGATCACCAAGAGCTACTTCCTGGCGGCCCAGCCTCGCCGCTACCGACGGCTCGACGCGGTGGTCGTCCCCGTCGAAGAGCCTGCGGCGGGCTGACTCAGTCGCTTCGTCGCCGACCCCCGCCGCACCACGGCAGCGTCGTCGGCGCGCGCTGCAGCGGGCTCAGGGGAGCCATAGAAAAAGGGAGTGAGGCAGTGCGCGCGGGCCATAAGGCCTGTGCTAGCGTCCTCCCGCTGTCGTCAGACGATGGCCGCCACATCGACGCGGTGTGGCTGTGACGGTGAGGCGCCGCCCTGAAGCGGCCTGGCGGAGTGACATGCTCGACGCGATCAAAGAACACCCAATCATCATGCTCGCGGTGGCGTCCCTCGTCGTGGTCATCTTGATCACGATTGAGCGCTTCATCACCCTCTACATCGGCTACCGCCTGCGGGTGCCGCCGTTCAAGAAGGCCCTCGAGCAGGCCCTCGTCGAGATGGACCTCAACAAGGCCCTGCGCATTGCGTCCATCAGCCCCAAGCATCCGGTCTGCTACGTCGCCAGGGCCGGCCTCATGAAGGCCAACGCCGGCGATCGCGATCTGGTGCGGGCCATGGAAGCCGCCCAGCTCGAGGTCATGCCGCGCCTGATGGGCTTGACGTCGTTTCTCGCCATGCTCGGCAACCTCGGTACCCTCATCGGCCTCATCGGCACGGTGTTCGGCATGATCGAAGCCTTCGCCGGCCTGGGCGTGTCGGACTCCGGTCAGAAGCAGGAGATTCTGGCCCGCGGCATCTCCGTCGCCATGAACGCCACCGCCATGGGACTCATCGTCGCCATCCCCGGCAGCTTCTTCGCCACGCTGTTCAGCCATCGCCAGGAGCGCCTCCTCGACCAGATGGAAGAGATCAGCCTCACCATCGCCTCGCACATCAGCCAGGCCGCTCGCGATGCCAAGCTGCGCCAGCAGGGAGCGCGCTGAGCGCGACAACACATGGTTCGTCGTCGTGAACATCATGAAGGAGAGGTTGACCTCGCGGCCCTGGTGGACGTGCTGGCCAACATGCTCTTCTTTCTTCTGGCGACAGTGACCCTGCTGCAGTTGAAGACCCTCAACGCGGCCGTCCCCGCGTTGTCGACGGGGGAAGTCTCCACCGGCAAGGCCGTCGACGTCAGCGTCGAGGTCCGCGCCAGCGGCTACATCTTGAAGGCCTCGGGAGAACCCGCCGACAAGAAGGTGACCTTCACCCCCGTCGACAAGACCATTCCCCGTCGTGAAGACGGCCACCTCGACAGCGCGGCCCTGAGCAAGGAGCTGTGGGAGATCAAGAAGATCGCCCCCGAGGTGAAGAACATCATGATCTTCCCGGCCCAGGGCCTCCTGTTCGAGGAGGTTGTCCAGACGATGGACGCCAGCCGTGAATTTCCGTCGGCGACGGACCCCAACAAGAAGGTCCCGCTCTTCTCCCGGCCTGTTCTCTCCGAACTCCTCACCGAGGACGAGCCCGTCGCCGCGGTTGATCCGTCCCTGGCCCCCCCGGCGCCGCCTCCTGAGGCTCCCTGACCATGTCTGACGAGCTGCCGAAGAAGAAGAAGCGCAAGCGTGGGATCAAACTCATGCCTCTCAACCTGGCGCCGCTTATCGACATCAACGCCAACCTGCTGTTCTTCCTGATCATCGCCAACTCGGTGCAGGAAGACCGGCTCAAGGCCGCCAGCGAGATCGAACTGCCCCGCTCCTCGGCCCAGGCCGCCGAAGCCGGCGACCTGATCTCCGTCGTCATTGGCCTCAAGCACGTCACGGTGAACGAGCGCGAGGTCTTGATCTTGAACGATGGCGCCCTCGACCCCAAGGTCCTCGACACCAAGCGCGATGACCGGATCGTGCCCCTGTACACCTACATGCAGGACCGCTTCAAAGACCTCGTCGCCAAGGGGGCCCAGCCCGGCGCTGCCGACGACGAGAGCAAGATCCCCGTGGTCTTTCTGCAGGTCGACAAGCGCCTGCCCTACGCCACCCTCTCCAAGGTCATGCGCACCTGCGGTGAGTCGGGGTTCACCCGCTTCCGCCTCGCTGCCCAAAGCGGCGGCTAGCGTCGGCGTCTGGGGCTGCCCTCAGCGGCGGCTGTTGAGAATCAGCACGCCCACGAGGGTGACGACGCTGCCGGCGATGGTGGGCCAGCCTGCGTGTTCCCCCAGCACCATGAACGCCAGGGCCGAGGCAATCACCGGCTCCCCCAGGATGCTGCCGGAGACGACGGCGGCGGGCAGCCGGCGCAGGGCGGCGTTCAGGGCCGTGTGGCCGATGACCTGGGGACCCAGGGCCAGGGCCAGCAGCCACCAGGCTGACGTCGCGTCGGCGGGCCACAGGGGCGCACCGACGGCGATGGCCACGGGCAGCACCGTCAGGGCCGCCGTGCAGGTGATGACCGCCGACGTCGCCAGCACGTCCCCCGTCTGTCCCCGCAAGGCCAGCACGTAGGCGGCGATGGCGACGGCACCAGCGAGGGCCATGCTGTTGCCGAGGACGGGGGCTTGGCCGACGGCGACAACGGACGCGACGGCGCCGTTGTCGACGTCGGTGGCGATGAGCAGGGCCCCTGCCATGGCCACGCCGATGCCGAGCACCGTGTGGGCGCGCAGGGTCTCTCGCAGCAGGATGGCGCCGCCGACGACGACGAAGACCGGCTGCAGGCACACGAGGACCACGCTGGCGGTCACGGTGGTGAACGACAGGGAGCCAATCCACAGCCCGAAATGGGCCGCCAGCAGCACGCCGGCGACGACGGCTCGCCGGAGATCTGGTCCGTGGGGCAGGGGGCGTCGCTGCCCCACGGTGATGGCGAGGAGGACGGCGCCACCGATGGACAGCCGCACCCAACTGGCCGTCAACGGGTGCACATTGGCGAGGCGCACCAGGATGGCGGCGGCGCCGACGGAGAGCACGCCGATGGCCAGCAGAAAAAGCGCGCGGCCCCGATCATCGGGGCCGCGCGCAGGGGTCGTCATGGCATTCATGACGACGTCGATCAGAGCGGGGGCAAGATGCGGATGGAGACCAGCGACTGGCTGAGGACGCCGTTGTGCTCGATGATCAGATTGAAGCCGTCGTTGCCGTTGGCGTCGTTGGCGCTGTTGGCGTAGGTCAGCTCCAGCGTCGTCGAGGCGCCGGGGGCCAGCGACGTCAGCCCGGGGGCGCCGATGGTCCAGTCGTCGGCGATGGTGCTGGGGGTCTCGCTGGATGCGGCGATGGTGCCGAGGGTCAGGGTGGCGCTGCCGCTGTTGGTCAGGGTCAGGGTGGTGCTGCCCGTCCACGTCGACACGTCGGCAGTGGTCCCCACGGTCTGCACGCACAGGTCGTTGCCACAGGGGGTGGCCGAGGTGACGTCGAGGATGCCGACGTTGCCGCCCGACAGGCCCACCTTGAAGATCTTGTTCTGGCGGATGTTGCTCTTGAGCATCAACACCGCGGTGGTCGGAATCGACGGCGTCGCCGACGACGGCGACCACGCCAATTCGATGGTGCGTTCGTCGTCGCCACCGGCGGCGGCGTCGGTGGGGGCGAGGACGAAGCCCTTGCCGTCGCGGTCGCCATTGGACTTGAAGACCGTGCAGCCGAGGGTGCCTCCGTTGGTGAGGTCCACCGCGGCCCCCGTGCAGAGGCCGTCGCACACGCCGTCGTCCTCGAGGTCGATGCAGCTCTCGTTGACGCTGGCGTTGTCGGTGCCGGTGTTTTGCACGAGGACAGTCTCTGTACCCGTGCTGCCCTCGGCGACGTCGCCGAAGACGACGATCTCGGGGTTCGTGAGGATGTTGGTGTCGGCGCCTTGTCCGCTCAACGCGATCTCGAGGAGGGCGCCCTCAGCGCCGTCGGTCAGGATCTGCAGGGTGCCGACGGCGGCCCCGATGGTGGTGGGGGCGAAGCGCACGTCGACGAGGAGCAGGTTGTCGGCGCCGGTGAGGTCGCCGCAATTCCCCGTGCGGCCGGGCGGGATTTCGATCGGCGGGAACAACACCTGGCTGCCGCGGCGGACGGAGACGACGGCGAAGTCGGCGCCGCCAGAGACGACGGCACCCTGGAGGGTGAGGTCCTTGTTGCCGTCGTTGCTGACGGTGACCGTGAGGTTGACGCCGGCGCGGGTCTCGATGGGATCGAGGGGATTGCCGACGGGGACGGCGCCGAAATCAAGCAGGGGGCAGGGGAATTCGAGGCCTGGAGTCACCTCGACATCGGTGTCGTCGCCATCTTCGGGTTCGCGGCGACCACAGCCAGCCTTGGCCAGGGCCACCGGTTCGCCGGCGACAAACGCCGTGATGGACCCACGCAGGAAGCCGTCGGCGTCGGGGTCGTTGGTCTGCAGTTCGACGCCGGTGCCTTCGCGCTCGCCGATGGCGTTGCTGGCCGTGTAGTCGATGATCAAGTCTTCGCTGGCGCCGAGGCGCACAAACGGCGGCACCTTGCTGATGACGAAGGTGCCGTCGGTATCAATGAGTCGGGCTGAGTTGGCCACGGTCTCGAGGTCGGCGTTGCCGGTGTTCGTGACCTTGAGGGTCGCTGTGCATGGTTCCCCCGTCACAGCGATCGGGCCGAGGTCCAGCACCGCGGGGGAGATGGTGCCCTGGGGCAAGAACGCGTTGACGTCCTCACAAAACGGGCAGGCGGGGAGAAGCGCGAGGGCGCTGACGAGGGGGATGACGCGATGAGTCACACGGCGCATGGCCAGACCTCCAAGGGGTACAGCACGCTGTAGCCTGCCGTCGGTCATTTGGCGACCCGGTGGGAAGCCCTTCGATGGCAGGGGGGCGTGTGGTCCTGTGTGACGGGGTGGGACCGGGTGTGACGGGGTGGGAGCGGGTGTGATCCGGTGGGAGTGGGCACCTGGCCCGCCAGAGGGCCCGGCCGGGGCGTTCAACAGTTCGCTTGAGAGGGCCGGGAGCCCATGGTAGCGCCCACGTCGTCGACGGAACTTCATCGCCGTGAGGTGGTGGCTCATCAGTCCGTCAGGAGTTTTTCATGCGCCGCGCCAAGATTGTTTGCACCCTGGGCCCCAGCAGCGAGAGCCAGGCGGCCATCGAGGAACTCATCCGCGCTGGCCTCGACGTGGCCCGCTTGAACTTCTCCCACGGCGACTACGACTTCCACCGCATGCTGGTGAACCGCGTCCGGGCCGCCGCCGGGGCCGTCGGCAAACCCGTCGCCATCATGCAGGATTTGCAGGGTCCGAAGATCCGCTGCCTGAAGATGGAAAACGGCGCGGTCATGCTCGAAGAAGGCGCCGAAACCGTCATCACCATCGACGACATCCTGGGCACCGCCCAGCGCTTCGGCACCCTCTACAAATCCCTGCCCCGCGACGTGAAGCCCGGCGAGCTCATCCTGCTCGACGACGGCAACATGACCCTCGAGGTCTTGTCGAAGGACGAGCGCGATGTGCGCTGCCGCGTCATCTTCGGTGGCATCTTGAAGGACAAAAAGGGCATCAACCTGCCCAACTCCGACGTGTCGGCGCCGTCGATGACCGAGAAGGACATCCGCGATGCCCACTTTGGCGCCGAGCTCGGCGTCGACGCGGTGGCGCTGTCGTTCGTGCGGACCCGCAACGACGTGCGCATGCTGCGTCGTGAACTCGCCCACGCCAAGAGCCGCCCCCTCGTCATCGCCAAGCTCGAGAAGCCCCAGGCCATCGACGAACTGGAAGGCATTCTCGAGGAGGCCGACGGCGTCATGGTGGCCCGCGGCGACCTTGGCGTCGAGATGCCCACCGAGCAGGTGCCCACCCTGCAGAAGCTCATCGTCGAGGAGGCCAACCGCCGGGGCAAGCTCGTCATCGTCGCCACCCAGATGCTGGAGTCGATGATCACCAATCCCCGCCCGACCCGCGCCGAAGCCTCCGACGTCGCCAACGCCGTCCTCGATGGCGCCGACGCCGTCATGCTGTCCGCAGAGACCGCCAGCGGCAAGCACCCGCCCCGCGTCGTCGAGATCATGTCCAAGATCGTCGTCGAGGCCGAGCGCAGCATCCGCGCCCGCTACAACCGCCTCGACTTCCTGCTGGCCACCGAAGCCCAGGACTTCCAAAACGCCGTGGCCCAGGCCGCCGTCCGCGCCGCCAAGGAACTCTCGGCCAAGGCCATCGTTTGCTACTCGATGTCGGGGAATACCGCCCGGCTGGTGTCTGACTACCGGTCAACGGCCCCGGTGTTGGCCCTGGTGCCGTCGACGGCGGAACAGCGGCGCCTGGCCTTTGCCTGGGGTATTTCCTCCGAGGTGGTCGAGGCTCCCCAGCACTCCGAAGAGCTGTTTGCCACCATCGACCGGCTGTTGATTGCCCAGGGTCGCGCCGTCGATGGCGACACCGTCGTCGTCGTCACCAAGCTCCCCCTGTCCTCCAAGCAGCGCAGCAATACCATGCACCTGCACGTTGTTGGCTCCATCGGCTCCCGCTGAGGCATTCCCATGAAGACACGCTCTGAGTCCGTCCAGGCCGCCCCACCTGCCGCCGATCTGTCGTCGACGGATGATGAATTCCTGGCCTGGATGCGCCAGAGCGTGGTGGGCTTTGACGCCGTCATCCGCACGCCCAACGGGCCCATGCCCAAGCGCTACTTCGACTACACGGCGTCGGGGCTGCCGTTTCGGCCCATCGAGGACCTCGTCCGCGATCAGGTGTTGCCCTTCATGGCCAACACCCACACCGAAGCGAGCGCCACCGGCGGCTACATGACGCGCCTGTACGAGGACGCCCACACGGCGGCGAAAAAGCATGTGGGGGCCGGCGACGACGACGTGGTGGTGTTCACCGGCTCTGGGGCCACGGGTGCCATCAACAAGCTGGTGCGCTGCATCGGCATCCTGGTGCCTGAGCCCATCGATCGGGTGCTGCACATCCGCCAGCAGCTCAAGCCCGAGGACCGTCCCCTCGTCGTCATTTCGCGCATGGAGCATCACTCCAACGACCTGCCCTGGCGGGAGAGCATCGCCGACGTCGTCATGGTGGGCTTCGATGAGCAGGGGCGCATCTCCCCCGTCGAACTCGACGCCATCCTGTCCGACCCCCGGCACGCCAATCGTC
>Ga0247837_1003964_pt1 | contig 24639 bp, 17 predicted proteins | sample LaCtaG_2_FD_187115 | JGI IMG/M metagenome (GOLD analysis project Ga0247837, IMG submission 187115) | Freshwater microbial communities from meromictic Lake La Cruz, Castile-La Mancha, Spain - LaCruzMarch2015_14.5m | ecosystem: Environmental > Aquatic > Freshwater > Lake | place: Spain: Castile-La...
AGCGATATCACATCTTGCTCTTGACGTGTTCAGCCGAATTGCTGACGGCCTGGCCGCCCCGTTGGATATCCTTGCCGGCACCCGCCATGGTATTGCAGCCGAGCAACCCGACGATCGTGATCAGACATATCAGAGTGAGGAGCTTTCTCATAACCCTTACCTTTTATTTCAGTCAGTGGTACATCTGGTGCCGGCGCGCCATCCGCCATCTTCAGGAAAGCGCCGGATGACGCGCCATCACTCCGGTTTCGGTCGACACGCGGTGCCGGCTGTCGATGACTCCTCCAATCCCTGTTCGACGCGGCCTTTGACTTGTTCTTTGTTCATGTGAATCTCCTGCTGCTGCATTGAGGCGTGACCAGTCTGGTCATGACCCGAACGTGGGGTGTCTGTCTCCATCGCTACAGCGACACTCTACACAACAGACTGAACCGGCTCAGTACGGTAGCGCACACTGACATCCAGATTTGGCCTTAGCCTAGGGGCGGGTGTTATACCTGTCGTTGTTGGTTTCTCGTTTATCGCTTTTCGTAACCCGATGCTTGATAAGAATTAACCAAAAACGAAAAACAGAAAACCCAAGACCGTTCCGTATATGGCGTTCGGACGTGATAACCGGACGTAGGGGCGGGTTTCAAACCCGCCCCTACACGAAGGTCTGTCTGGATATCAGGTGCGAACGCTATAAACCCGCTCCTAGGTCCGGATATCGCGTTCGACGCCGATCGTTGGGCAGGCTCGCCTTGATCGTCTATCGCCGTCGCTCGCTATTTGTGTGCCAGCGTACCGACGACCCCCGTCATGTGTCTTTAGACTGATGATCAAGGTTGCGATACGGCGCGATGACGCGCGTCCGCCCTGAGTCCGCTGATCGCCAAGATGCTACCTGGGCACCTTGTGCCCTAATATCTTGCGTTCCCTTTCACTTGCGTGATGCAAACTATGCGGTAGCCAAGGCCAAGTGCGAGGCGCTGACGAGCCCCGAAAGCGATCGTTGCGCACAAGAAGCCAAGACGAAATACGGCATGGAATCGACGGGTTGGGCAGGGATCGTTATTTGAGCGCCGCGAGCCAGTCGGCGATGGCCCGCATCTCCGCTTCACTCACCACGTTCACCACCGGGCGCATGGCCGCGCTCTGACGGTTGTGGCGCACTGATGTCGAGCATCTGGGCTTAAGCATAGCGGGATGCTCCCTGGCGGCGACCGCACTGGCAGATCTTGCCACGAAATCCGGGCTCCGTGGCCTTTCCCGGTCGTGTTGGTATGCAGTGATCGCACCGAAAACGCACGACCGGTCGCGGCTCAACCAGGCACGTCACTCAATTGCCCCCGCAACAACAATGCCTCCTTGCCCCCCAGATCAACACTCAAAATATCCCCGCCCAAACCCCAGGGGCACTCACCAACCAAGACCGTAAGCCGCGCGGCACAGCCCGGCAATCCCGCCAGCGGGATGCGCACCCCGGACCGCGGATCGGCCGCGCGGTTGAGGATCAGCATGACCACCTCGTCCTCCAGTATCCGGGCGCAGGCGAACAGGTCGCCGTCCGCCAGCAAGGTCTGATAGGCGCCGCGACGCAGGGCCGGATGGGCACGGCGGATGCCGGCCAGCGTCCGCACCCAGGTGCGCAGGTCCTGATCCCAGTGTTTCGGATCCCAATCGAAACAGGCCCGGTTGTAGGGGTCGTTGCCGCCGGTCATGCCGATCTCGTCACCGTAATAGATGCAGGGCACGCCGGGATAGGTGAAGAGGAGCAGGAGCGCGAGACGCATCAGACCGCGGTCTTCACCGATCAGGGTCAGAAAGCGCGCGGTGTCGTGCGAGCCGAGCAGGTTGAACTGGCACAGTTGATTGGCATAGGGGAGGCGCGAGCGGGCGTCGTTGAGCCATTGATCGAAATCGGCGGCGTCCAGGGTGATCGGGTGATAGTTCACATCCTGGCCAGCCAGAAAGGCGCGTACCGGGTGGGAGAAGCCGTAATAGTTCATGGCCGCGTCCTCCTGGTCGCCCTGGAGCCAGCGGGTCGCCTCGCCGAAGTGTTCACCGAGCACATAGGCACGCGGACTTTCATCCTTGATCGCCAGCCGTAAGGCGCGCAGGACCCGGTCGTTATGTCGCGCCCCGGTGCCCTCCCCCATCATGTGGGCGACATCGATCCGCCAGCCATCCACACAGTACGGCGGGCGCAGCCAGTGACGGGCAATGGCGTGCTCGCCGTCGATCAGATAGGCGCGCACCTGCGGATCGCCGAGGTCGAGTACCGGAAGAACCTTGGACCCCTGCCAGCAGTGATAGCTGTCGGGGTCGGCCGCATCATGGAAGGTGTAGGCGGCGCGGTAGGGTGCCGCCACATCCTGATAAGCCCCCTTGTCCGGATGCGTTCCCCAGCGATTGAACCAGGGGTGGGTATCCGAGGTGTGATTGAAAACCGCATCCAGCAGGATGCGGATGCCGCGACCCGTGGCGGCGGCACGCAGATCCGCCAGGGCCGCATCGCCGCCCAGATAGGGGTCGACGTGCGCGAAGTCCTCGGTGTCGTACTTGTGCACGCTCGGCGAGGTGAAGATCGGATTCAGATAGATGGCGGTGACGCCGAGGTCCTGCAAATAGTCCAACGACTGGCGCACCCCGATCAGGTCACCGCCATAGAACTCGCTGTTGGGGTGCTGTGGGTCGATCGGCTCGCCCCAGGCCTTAGCCCGGATCGGGCCGTCTTCACGCAGCACATAGGCGCCGGACCGGGGACTCACCGCCGGATCGCCATTGCGAAAACGCTCCGGAAAGATCTGGTAGAACACCTGATCGGGCACCCAGTCCGGCGGCGACTCCTCGGTGTTGACGCGGAAGTAGCGCTCGCGCAGCGGCATGCGCGGGCTGATGCCCGCCGCGTCCAGCCAGCACTGGCGGTCTGCCCACAGGGCCTTGAAGGCATAGACGGTGACCGCCGCGGCCGGGTTGGGGATGAGTTCGGCCGTGTAGACCCGATAGCGGCCGTATTCCGCGATCAGGTCCATGGGGACCAGACGCTCCTCATTGTCCGGCTCACTGCGCAAAAAGACCGCGGTCGGCGCGTCCGCGGCGTCCATCCGCAGTTGCACCCCATAGTGCCCGGTGGCCCGCCGCTCGAAGAAAGGCGCAACCTGATGATGGATCATGGTGGGCTCGAGCATGGTTCATCCTGATAGAGGCGTCGAACGCGATAAGGAATGATTCGATCATTTCTCGTTTCTCGTTCCCACGCTCCAGCGTGGGAATGCCGTCCGGCCGCTCCAGCGGCCACAGTGGCGCTACGCGACGCCGGAGCGTCGCAACTTGCTCCCACGCTGGAGCGTGGGAGCCAGATCACGACGACAACGATGGTATTCGTTTTTTCTTTATTCCGGACGCGCGATCAACCGGCCGAAGGCGGGGTGATTGGCCCCTCCCCGTCCAACCGTGCGCCGACCCGCAGCAGTGCCAGGGTGATATTGTCCGTCCCGCCGCGCTCGTTGGCGAGGCGCACCAGCGCCTCGGCGGCCAACCCCAGATCGCTTGCCCTGGCGGCGATCAGGATTTGCCGCAACCAATCAGCGGGCACCATGCCGGTCAGGCCGTCCGTACAAAACAGATAGGTATCACCAGTCTTGATCTCGGTCAGACCGCAGGAGACGCGCACCTCGGCGCTTGACCCCAGCGCGCGGGTCAGAATATTGTCGCCAATGCCGTAGCGGCGGGCGTCGTCCAGACTCCGGAAAAACCCTTGATCCACGACTTCCTGAATGAAGGAGTGGTCGTGTGACAACTGCTCCAGTGCCTCGTCCCGCAAGCGATAGAGCCGGGAGTCGCCGACATTGGCATAGGCGAGCCAATCCTCGCCGACGAAACCCAACACCACCGTGGTCCCCATACCGACGCAGTCGGTCTTGCTCTGCGCCAATTCCCAGACCGCCCGATTGGCCTCTTCGACGGCCCCCGCCGCGAGCTGTTTCGCCCGCTCGCTATCGGTTCGGGGAAGCGCTTGTCGCCTGAAACACTCCCGAATCGTATCGGCCGCCAGCGTACTGGCCACCTCCCCGGCGCTGGCCCCGCCGACCCCGTCGGCGACAACCAACAGACCCAGATCGGCATGGACCGTGACCGCGTCCTCGTTGTGAGATCGCACACGCCCCCGGTCAGTGCGCCAGGCATAGTCCAGTTTGTATGCCCACATGACAACTCCTGGTCAACAGTCAGTCCACAACGATGAAGAAATCGCCTAAGCTCCGCTCAGCGTACGGCTTCGTCCGCGGGTGCACCCGCGAGTTGGGCCGCCAGTTTCTTCGGCTCGACATAGCCTGGGATCAGTTCACCGGTGTCGGTGACGATTGCCGGAGTACCACGCAGACCGAGGTCCTCACCGACCGTCATATGCGCATCCACCGGGTTGTCACAGGTCTTCTCCTCGATCGTCTGGCCGGACTTGGCGGCGGTCATCGCCTCGCGACGGGCGGATGCGTCGCCGGCGCACCACACCGAGACGGCCTCTTTGTAGGCTGGACTTCCCTTTCCGGCGCGCGGGTAGAAGAGATAACGCACGCGTATGCCCTCCTTGCCGTAATCCGCAATCTGGCTATGGAGCTTACGGCAATAACCACATTCGATATCAGTAAAAACGGTCACCGTGTGCTTCGCCGCGATCGAAGGCTCGAAGATCACCATCTCCGCCTCGCCGACACCATCTACGAGACTTTTGCGCGCGCCGGACAGTCGTGGTTCGGTCACGTCCTCGCGCGTGTTGAGGTCAACGATGCGCCCGTCAACGAAGTAGCGGCCGTCACCGGTCACATACATGATCTGCGTGCCGACCAAGACCTCATAGAGTCCCTTGACCGGTGCCGGAGTGATACTTTCGACCTTGATGTCGGGCACGACCTTCTTCAGTGCGGCACGGATATTGTCCTCCGGACCGGCCAGCAGACTGCCCGTGGTGAGCATCAGTACAGCGGCGGCGATCGAACGATAGATAGGCATAACCTGTGATTCCTCAGCAATGGATTCGAAAAAATGGGGGAGCGGTCGGCGGCAGGGGCCATTCGCGGGCCCGCCGACGCCTGGGATTTGCATCAATCCCTGAAATTGTTGAACTGCAACGGCAGGCCCCAGTCCTTACCCCGCAGCAGCGCAATCGCTTCTTGCAGATCGTCACGCTTCTTGCCGGTAACCCGCACCTGATCGCCCTGGATCTGCGCCTGCACCTTGAGCTTGGCGGCCTTGATGTACTTGACCATGTCCCTGGCCGTGTCGGCATCGACGCCCTGTTTGAGCAGGACCTCCTGACGGGCGGAACTGAGTGTGGTGACCGGGTCTTGCGGATCGATGGCCGTCAGATCGACCGCGCGCTTGACCAACTTCTGGCGCAGGATATCCATCATCTGCTGAAGTTGGAACTCCGATTCAGCCGCCATCAGAATCTTGTCGTCGGCCAGTTCGAAGGTCGCCTTGACGCCCTTGAAATCGAACCGCGTGGACGTCTCCCGATTAGACTGATCGACCGCGTTACGCACCTCTTGCAGGTCGGTCTCTGAGACAATATCGAAGGAAGGCATGCAATTACCCTAATAAATCAGCGGGCATTCACCCGTTCGGCGGGGCTGCGAAAGCGGCCTCTGCGCCGTCGGTCGGCGCCCGGTCGCGTGACGATAAATCAAGCCGCGACGCGCTTCCAGAAAAACCCGCCGCGACGCCCGTGTCGCCGGCAGCCGCTGGTCCCGAGCGTCGCCGGTGCGAACCGGTCGGCAGTCCCCATCAGCCACGGGGGTGGTGTCGCTGATGCAACTGTTTCAACCGCTCACGCGCAACGTGGGTATAGATCTGGGTGGTCGACAGATCGCTATGACCCAGCAGCAACTGCACCACCCGCAGATCGGCCCCGTGGTTCAACAGGTGGGTCGCGAACGCATGGCGTAAGGTATGGGGCGAGAGCGGCTTCACAACGCCGGCCAGGATCGCATAACGCTTGATGAGCTGCCAGAACGCCTGACGGGTCATGCAATCGCTGCGACTCGTCGGGAACAGGAAGTCACTCAACCGCCCGCCGAGCAGGTCGAAGCGCGCACCGCGCAGGTAGTCCGCGAGCCAGGTGACCGCATCTTCCCCCAAGGGCACCAGCCGCTCCTTGCTGCCCTTCCCCAGCACCCGCACCACGCCCTGCGTCAGGCTGACTTGACCGGGGGTGAGCGTCACCAGTTCGGTCACCCGCAGCCCGCTGGCGTACAGCACTTCCAGCATGGTGCGGTCGCGATATCCCCGTGCATCCGTCGTATCCGGAGCCGTCAACAGCGACTCCACCTCGGCCTCGGTCAGGCTCTGCGGCAGGGGGCGGCCAAGCTTCGGGGCATCCACCCGGGCACTCGGATCCTCCTCGATCAGACCCTGGCGCACCAGATGCTGGTAGAACTGGCGCAGGCACGACAGCAGCCGCGCCGCGGAGCGCGGCTTGCGGCCCTGCACGGATAAGACCGCAAGGTAATCGAGCAGGTCCAGACGCTCGGCCGCCAGCAGGCAACGTCCCCGCTCGCGGTCGATCCAGAGGGCGAACGCACGCAGGTCGGACTGATAAGCCGAGAGTGTATTCGGACTCAGGCCGCGCTCCATCCAGAGGATATCGGCGAACCCCTCGATGACCGCCCGGTCGTCGGCCGGCGCTGCTCCCTCAATCAACCGCAACCCCCTCGTGCCGCAGCAGCCAGCGCTTGATCGCCAACTGACGGCCGGAACGATCACCCGCAAAGCCACCCAGACCCTTGACCGCGACGACCCGATGACAGGGGACGACGATCGGACAGGGGTTGGCCCGACACGCCTGACCGACCGCGCGCGGGGCACTGCCGACCTGCGCGGCAAGGTCCTTATAGGTTCGCGTCGCACCCGCGGGGATCGCGCGGATGGCGGCCCATACCCGCTGCTGGAAGGGCGTGCCGCCGAGGTCGAGCGCGAGATCGAAGGACGCGGAGCCATCCGCGAGATACGCCGCCAATTGGCGACTCAGCGCGGTCGGCAGATCCGCCGCGCCGCGCGCGGCGCAGCAGGCGGCATCAGGCGCCAAGTCCACGGCGGTCAAGGTCTGCCCGGTCCAGTGCAATCCGATCGGACCCATGGGCGTGTCCAGCACCGTCTGCGGCATCGTCGGACTCCGGTTAGCGGTCGGTTACTCGTGACATTAAAGCACGGGACTGGCATGGCTGCCACGCGTGCCGTGCGGCGGCCGGCAACGCCAAAGTTGAGGGCCTCGTCCGACCCTTGGTGGATGCGGCGCGCACGACCGACATGCCGCGTCCCGACCATTGTGCGGCGCGCCTTATCCACCCTACAGCAGTGCCGGTTTTGTAGGGTGGATAAGCGCAGCGCATCCACCATCAGCCCCGCCGACGGCTCCATGCTGGTTGCTGCTGCCCAAATTCGGAACACCGGCTCGGGCCGCGACCGGCGGACCTTCCGGGATAGCAGTGATCGCGGTACCGCGAGAAACCAGCCGCCCTGGATAAACCTGTGGATAACTCTGTGGATCAGTGTCGACAGATGATCCTCAGGTCGCCCGTTGCGGCCGGCATTCTCCTTAACTCACCACGGAAAGACAAACGCTTAGATTTATAATACAATAAGTTATAGAAGCCACCCAGGGGTCTGACCCGAACGACCACCCACGCGGCAAGGTCCAGGCCCGATCGGCACCGGCTGTGCACAACCGCGGCGGGTGCCTTAGACGCGACGACGCACCTTGTCAAGTCGCGATCCCACGTACAAGATGCCGCGGGCGCAGATCGTCAATTGCGGCGGGTTGCGCAATCTCCGATCATAGGCCCGAGCGCGAGACGTCCGTGACGATCGATGCCGCCGGCCAACCGCCGCGACCGGCGGTTCCCCCACAACCCGGATCGCCCGCCGCGATTGAACCAGCGCGCTGTCGACCCCAGAAACCCGGCGCGGCGGGTTGGCGGATGCGCCCGATCGCGCGCAATCAGCAGTCAACTGACCCGACCCAATCATCAAGAGGACACCATGAGCAGTACCCAAATCGCCACGGACCCCAGGCTTGCGATGCGCTCGATCATCCAGCGCATCGCGACCGGCCCGGAACTCTCCAAGGATATCTCCGCGGAGGAAGCGCGCGCCGGGATGAACGCCATCCTCGCTCACCAGGTGGACCCGGTTCAGGCCGGTATCTTTCTGATTGCCCTGCGCATGAAACGCGAGTCCGACGATGAGCTGCGCGGCATCCTCGACGCGGTGCGCGACGCGACGACTCCGGTGGTCGCGGCGGTCGACGAGGTGGTCGACATCGCCGACCCCTACGACGGCTACAACCGCTGTCTGCCGGCCGCACCCTTCCTGCCGGCCCTGCTGGCCGAGTGCGGCGTGCCCGCCCTCACCCACGGGGCGGACGCGGTCGGACCCAAGTTCGGGGTCACCCACCGCCATTGCCTGGAGGCGGCCGGGGTCCCGGTCGGCCTGGACACGGCAACCGCCGCCGCCCGTCTGGCAGACCCGCGGATCGGCTGGACCTACCTCGATCAGCGCGCCTTCTGCCCGGCCCTGCATAGTCTGGTCGACCTGCGCTCCACCGTCGTCAAACGCCAGGCCCTCACCACGGTGGAGGTGTTGGCGCGGCCGATCCAGGGCCGCCGCCGCACCCATCTGGTCACCGGCTATGTGCACAAGCCCTACCCCCGTATCTATGCGCTGCTCGCCCGCCACGCCGGCTATGACTCGGCGCTCCTGGTACGCGGGGTGGAAGGCGGTGTGATCCCGTCCCTGCGTCAGGTCGGCACCTGTTTCAACTATCAGGGCCGCGGCGAGGAACAACCCTTCGAGATCGACCCGGCCGCCCTGGGGATCGAACAATCCGTGCGTGCCGTGGCGCTGCCGGCCGACCTGCCCCAGACCACCCGACCGGGGGATGACATCGCGGTCGCGGTCGACGTGCCCGCCACCGCACGCGCCGCGGCCGCGGCCGGGATGGCCGCCCTGGCGGGCACCCGCGGGACGACCTACGACAGCCTGGTGTTCTCCGCCGCCTTGGTCCTGTGGCACCTGGGCCGGGAGTCCTCCCTGGCCGCCGCCGCCGGCCGGGCGCGCGAGGCCCTGGACTCGGGCCGCGCCGCGCTGCGCGTACGCTGAGGAGGAAACAGGATGGACAAGCCTTATGTCGCCGTGGCCCGCACCGACGCCATCGCCCCCGGCAAATTCCTCAAGGTCGTCGTAGAGGATCGCGCCTACGTGGTCGCCAACCTGGACGGCCGCTACTACGCCTGCGAGGACAATTGCAGCCACGAGGACTATCCGCTGTCCTACGGCTGTCTGGACGGAGACCGGATCAAATGCTCGCTGCACGGCAGCCGCTTCAGCCTGCTGACCGGCGCGCCGATGGATGAACCGGCCGATTCGCCGATCCACACCTACCGCTGCCGGGATGCCGATGGGTGGGTCTGGATCGACCCCAGTGCTCCGGCGAATTGAATGGCCTGGGCTCCGGTGCTCATCGGCCGGTGACCTTGGGGTCCGCGTCAGTGTGGCGGTCAGCCGACGCGACCGCCCCGGGCTCTCGGGTCTCGCCGGCATCAACCCGACTGAACAAGTCCGCAAAGAAATCGAGATCATACGCGTAGGCCGATGGCGCGAGTGCCCCATAGAGCGCGGGGTCCGGATCGCGGATCTGTTCCAACACCGCGGTGATGCGGTCAAAATCACCCAATTCGCTGGCCGCCTTCAGATCGGCGCGCCACCTGGCGGAACACGCGGCCAGACACTGGACCACGTCGTCCGGCGACAATGCGGGGCACGCGGGTGGTGTCCCGGAGCGAACGAACCGCAGTCCGGCACACCGCTCCAGGATGTCGAAAACGTCCTCGGCACGGAACGGCTTGCGGGCAAACGCATCGCAACCGCAGACCAGGTAGTGATCACGCTGTTGCTCAAAGGCGCTGGCGGTGAGCGCCACCACCACGGAGCGCACGGCCGCGGGCCGCTCCGCCGTCAGGGACCTGATCCGGCGCGTTGCCTCCTCACCGGACAGGACCGGCATCCGCATGTCCATGAAGATCACCTGGGGCTGCCAGATCTCCCAGATGGCCACGGCCTCCTGGCCGTCGGCTGCCTCCCGCAATTCCAGCACCGGCGGTTGCGGATTGAGCCCCTCCAGTAGCGTCCGCAGCGGCGCTCGGTTGTCCGCCAGATCATCGGCAATCAGCACGCGGCAGACCGGTTGGCCCGGCTCCAGACCAACGATGGGGACCTCGACCCGGTCCGCGACGGGTGCGACGGCGGCGGTCGCCGGGAGTGACAAGGTGAAGGAGAAACAACTCCCCTGCCCCAGCGTGCTGACGGCGGTCAGATCCCCTCCCATGAGCTTGACCAGATGGTGACTCAGGCTCAGGCCGAGCCCCGTTCCCTCTTGCGATTGCCGACCGCTGGCGGTTTGGATGAAGGGATCGAAGAGGCGCGCCATCTCCTGCGGCGAGATCCCCACCCCGGTGTCGCGGACGCTGAAGTGGATCGCGTCACCGGCAACGGCTTCGACCCGTAACGTCACGGATCCTTGGGTGGTGAACTTGACGGCATTGCCGACCAGGTTGATCAGGACCTGACGCAGCTTCGTCTGATCGCCGACAACCAGTCGCGCGGGGACAGCGGACTCGGCGGTCAGCCGGAGTGCGCGATCATAGGCACTTTGCCGGAAGAACGCCTCGGTCTCCGCGATGAGCCGCGTAAGATCGAAAGGTGCCGGCTGGACGGTCATCCGGCCGGCCTCGATCTTGGCCATGTCCAGGATATCGTTGATCAGGGTCAGCAGGTGCTCACCACTGCGCTTGATGGTGATCAGGCTGTCGCGGTGGTTGGCATTCAGTGCAGGGTCGCGGACCAGCACTTGGGTGAAACCGAGGATCACATTCAGCGGGGTGCGGATTTCGTGGCTCATATTGGCCAGGAACTCACTCTTGGCCAGGTTGGCCGCATCGGCGAGATCACGGGTTTGCTGGAGCATATGCTCGTAGCGCTTGCGCTCATCGATGTCGCGGGTCATGCCGAGGATTTCCAAAAAGGCTCCATCCGCGCTGAACAGCGGATAGGCCATGACTTCAGTCCAATAGGTGGAGCCGTCGTTACGCTGGTATTCGAGTTCTCCCCGGAACTGCTCCGGTGTCCGGCCGTGCTCAACGGCGGCGCGCAACCGGGTGAAATAATCAACCACAATGGCGCAGGAATCGGGTGTAAGGATCGCGTCGAGCGGTTGCGCCAGCGACTCGGCCGGGGTGATGCCCCGCACCGTCTCGACGGCTGAACTGACCGAGGTAATGGTGCCGTCAAGCGCCATGGTCCAGATGACATCCCTGGCATTGTCGGCCAACAGCCGGTAGCGCTCCTCGCTGCGCCGCAGGGTCTCGTTGGCGGATTCCAGTTCCGTTGTCCGGTGCCGGACCTGATCCTCCAGCGTCTGATTCAAGTGTTGCAGCGCATGTTGCGCCTGCTGCAAGCGGCGTTTTTCTTCCGTCAGGTCGGCCTCGGACACCTGCAGATCGGCCGCAATGCGCTGTCTGATGGCGACTTCACGGGCCAGCCGCCGGTTCCAGTAGAAGACCGCGAGAAAGATCAGCGTGGCACCGGCGACGACCTGCCATACCAGCGTATAGTCGATTTGCGGCCGGATCTCCACCGCGCCCCATTTCTGGTTGATGGCATTGATCTGCGCCGGGGTCATGACCGCAAGCCCTTTGTTGATCAGCGAGGCCAGCGCCGGCCAGTCCCGACGCACCGCCATCCCCTGCGTGTGCTGACCATAGGGCGTGCCGGCGGCGACCACCAGGTTGGTGAAACGATTGCGTTTGATCAGGAAATTGGCAATGGCAAGGTTTCCGACATAGGCATCCGCCTGCCCGGTGGACACGGCTTCAAGGGCCTGCTGCGACCGCCCCACCTCGATGATGCGAATCGCGGGATAGTCGGCCCGGATCATGTCAGTGATCGCATAGCCCCTTTCCGAAACCAGGGTGCTGCCGCTCAGACCTTCGAGACCGGCGATGTAGGGACTGTCATTGCGGGTATAGACGACCCAGGGCGCGGTCAGGTAATCGTTGGTCAGGGCAAACTCCTTTTCACGTTCCGGGGTCCGGTTCATGGTCGGCAGCAGATCGAACTGCGCGCGGGCGCCCCGGACATCAGCCATCGCCTCGGCCCACTGCATGGCACTGCTCACAAACGCGACCTCGAAGTTGAAGCGCTTGGCGATGGCTTGGATATAGTCGACCACCACCCCCGAGGGCTCCGGCGTAGCGATCATGTATGGGGGCCAGTCGACAATGCGAACGCGGACGGTATGCTGCGCGTCCAGCCAGGCACGCTCTTCCTGAGTCAATTGGAACGGCGTCGGCGGCATCTCCGTTTCAGCCGGCTGCGCCCAAACGGCGGGTGCGCAAGCCCACCACAGCAGCGCCATCGCGAGCAACCGATGCTTCAGAAACGGCGGCAAAGTGCAAGACCTGTCCATGCCATGCCTCATCGTCTGTTTCTACCCGCGGGTGCTCAGGAGTTGCGAAAACGCATCCAGGTCATAACGGTAAGCCCACCGCGACAGTACCGTGCGCAGCGCGGCGTCGCGCGCGTCGAGTTGCTCGATGAGCGTGGTGATTCGATCGAAATCACCCAGTGCCACCGCGCCCCGCAGCTCGGCTCGCCATTGCGCGGAGCAGGCGGATAAGCAAACCGCCAGCGTGTCGGCAGACAACGCGTCATCGGCGCTCCGTGCTTCCCCGTCCCGGATGAACCGTAACCCGACCAGTCGCTCCAGGATCGCGAAAAGCTCCTCGGCACGAAACGGCTTGGCGGCGAAGTCGTCACAGCCGCAGGCCAGGAACTGGTCGCGGTGATCATTGAAGGCGCTGGCGGTGAGCGCGATGACCACCGACCGCACCGCCGCGGGCCGGGCCGCCATCCGCCCCTTGATCCGGCGGGTCGCCGCTTCCCCGGAGAGCACCGGCATCCGCATGTCCATAAAGACGACATGCGGCTGCCATTCCTCCCAGAGCGCCACCGCCTCCTGGCCGTCGGCCGCCTCCCGGCACAGGATGACCGGCGGCAGCGGATTCAGCGACTCCAGCAGCAACCGCAGCGGGGTCCGGTTGTCCGGCAGGTCATCGACGATCAGCACCCGGCACACCGGCTGCCCCGGTTCCAGACCGACGATCGGTGGCGCCGCCGGTCCGGCGCCCGGTTCACGACAGTCGGCGGGCGGCAGCGTCAGGATAAAGGCGAAGCAACTGCCCTGGCCGGGGGTGCTGGACGCACTCAACTCCCCTCCCATGAGCCGCACAAACTGCCGACTCAGGGCCAGACCAAGACCGGTCCCGCCCTCCACCCGCAGGCCGCTCGCGGTTTGGCTGAAGGGTTCGAAGAGTTGCTCCAGATCCCGCGGGGCGATCCCGACTCCCGTATCGGCGACGCTGAAACGCAGTCGGTCACCCAGTTCCGCCTCGACCCGCAGCGTCACCCGTCCGGCCGGCGTGAATTTGATCGCGTTACTCACGAGGTTGATCAGGACCTGGCGCAGCCGCATGGCGTCGCCCACCACCATCCCGAGCGGCGCCGGGGTCTCGACGGACAGCTTCAAACCACTGTCGTGCGCGCGCGTGCGGAAGAACGCCTCGGTCTCCATCACCAGTGCACCGAGGTCGAAGGGGGCAGCCTGACAGACCATCCGGCCCGCTTCGATCTTGGCCATATCCAAAATGTCGTTGATCAGGGTCAGCAGGTGCTCGCCGCTACGCCGAATGGTGGCCAGACTTTCCTGCTGGCCGGCATCGAGCTTTGGATCGCGCTCCAACACCTGGGCGAAGCCCAGGATGGCATTCAGCGGGGTGCGGATTTCATGGCTCATGTTGGCAAGGAACTCACCTTTGGCCCGGTTGGCCGCCTCCGCCGCTTCCTTGGCCCGCGCCAGTGCGTCTTCCGCCTGCTTGCGCGCGGTCAGGTCCAGACCGAAGCTCCAATTTTGTGCGCCAATGGTCTTAAAACCCCACTCGACGGTCTTCTGCGAGCCATCCTTGCAGGTGACCACGGTCTCCATCGGTGCGATTTCGGACTGCGTGGCGATGGCACGCTCCACCTGACGCTGCCATGCGTCGACGATCTGTCGGCGATAGGTCGGATCCGGGTAGGCGCGCGGCCACCAGTCGTTCACGGTCGGTACCTCGCCGAGGGTATAACCGAACAGCCTGACGAAGGTCGAGTTTACGTATTGTGCCCGCTGCTCAATGCCCGTCGACATATAAATCGCGAGCGGCGAGGTCTCCGCCAAGGCTTTGAACCGCTCCTCATCTTCGCGAAGCCGGCGTTCCGTCTCCTTGCGCTCGGTGATGTTCTCCACCATCCCGATGGCACCGGTGACCGTACCGGCGGCGTCGCGAATGGCCGACACGGTCAGATGTCCCCAACGCAGTCGACCATCCGCACCGACATAGCGCTTTTCGATGGCGTAAGTATCGCGCTGCCCGGCGCACAGCTCGTCGAACAACCGCGCGTCCTCCTCCCAGTCATCCGGGTGGGTCACGGTCTGGACATCGGTCTGTTGAAGTTGGGCTGCCGAGACCCCGATAAACCGTTCCAGTGCCGGATTGATCAGCAGCGGCCGCTTGTCCCGATCCAGCAGGACAATGCCGATCGCTGCCGACGTGAAGATGCTGCGAAAGCGTTCCTCACTCCGGCGCAAGGCTTCTTGCACCTCCCGGCGCTCGGTGATGTCATGGATGATGGGAAAGAACAGTGTCTGATCACCGATCGCAAGTTCGCCAGCCATCTGCTCCGCAGTCGTCCAGGACCGACCGAGTTCGGCCCGGAGGGCTTGCACTTGCTGTTCCAGACGGGCCCTGAGGGCGCGCTGAGCCAGGCGAGCCCTATTCAAATACAGGAGCAGCACCGCGCACCCCAGGCCGATCAGCAGTTCAACCCCAATCATGTCCGTCCCCTTTCAGCCGCGCCTCGCCAGCCGCCCCGGTGCGGATTTCTGCCGTACCCGGATCACCCCAGCTTGAACACGGCCGCAAGGGCTTCCAGATCGTAGTCATAGGCCCACCGTGCCAAGGTCTCGTGCAGTATCGCATCGTCATCGCGTATCCGCTCCAACAGTGCCTCCATATGCCCGAAATCGCCCAACCCCACCGCCTGCTTGAATTCGGCCTGCCAGTCGGCGGGACTGGCGGACAGGCGCCGGATCAGATCCTCCGGCGACACATCGGGTGGCGGCGGCGCGTCCCCGGCACGCCGGAACCGCAGCCCGGCCAGCCGCTCCAACATGCCGAACAGTTCCTCGGCCTGAAAGGGTTTGCGGGTGAACGCATCGCAACCGCTGGACAGAACCTGTTCACGGTTCTCGTCGAAGGCACCGGCGGTCAAGGCCACGATCACCGACCGCACGGCCGCAGGCCGCGTCAACGCGCGCGCCCTGATCTCGCGGGTCGCCGCCTCCCCCGACAGCACCGGCATCCGCATGTCCATGAAGATCACGTGCGGTTGCCACTCTTCCCAGAGCGCGACCGCCTCTCGGCCGTCGGCCGCCTCCCGGCACTCGATGACCGGCGGCTGAGGATTCAGCGACTCCAGCAGCGCCCGCAGCGGCGCCCGATTGTCGGGCAGGTCATCGACAATGAGCACGCGACAAACCGGCTGGTCGGGCTCCAGGCCCAGCACCCCGCGGCGCGCCTGATCGGTGCCTGTTTCCGCACCGGCAGCCGCGGGCAGCGACAGGGTGAAGGCGAAACAACTCCCCTGACCAAGGCTGCTCTGCGCGCTCAACTGCCCCCCCATCAGCCGAACGAATTGGTAGCTCAAGGCCAGACCGAGTCCGGTCCCACCTTGCAGTTCCCGGCCGCTGGCCGTCTGGCTGAAGGGTTCGAACAGCCGCATCATCTCCTCCGCGGCGATGCCGACTCCGGTGTCGCTGACACTGAACCGGAATTGCTCGGCGCCGGCTGACTCGACCTTCAGGATAATACCGCCTGCTCGGGTAAACTTGATGGCATTGCCGACGAGATTGATTAGGACCTGGCGGAGCTTCTGCGCATCCCCGATGACCCCGCGGGGAATTGAGGATAGCGCGAAGATCAGATTGAGACCCCGGTCGCGGGCGCGTTGCTGGAACAACCCTTCCGTCTCCGACAGAAGCTGGATGAGATCGAAGGGGACGACCTGCACGTTCATCCGTCCCGCCTCGATCTTGGCCATGTCGAGAATGTCGTTGATCAGTGACAGCAGATGCTCGCCGCTGCGCTGGATGGTGGTCAGGCTGTCGCGCTGGGGTGCCGTCAGGTGCGGATCGCGGATCAGCACCTGGGCAAAGCCGAGGATGGCGTTCAAGGGGGTGCGAATCTCATGGCTCATGTTGGAGAGGAAGGTCGATTTCGCCTTGCTGGCCTCCTCCGCTTGTTGCTTGGCAATGAGGAGTGCTTCCTGCGCTTGCTTGCGTTCTCGAATATCGCGTGACACGCCACGGACCTCGACATGGCCGGATTCCTCATTCACCCAATAGGTGCTGACGACCTCCGTCCAGACCATGGACCCATCGTGATGCGGATGCAGCACCTCGTCGATGTAGAACTGACCGGACTTGGTTTGGCCGGATAACAGCGCGACGGCCCGCCGGCCCCAAAGCGACTGCAACTGGTCGGTGACCTCCGGCGTCAAAAACGCGCCGAGGGGTGCGGCCAGGTAGTCCTGTGACGTAACACCAACCAGTTCTTCAATTGAAGGGCTGAGATAAAGGAAATGCCGGGTCTCCATGTCGAATACCCAGACCACATCTTTCATGCTCTCCGTGATGATACGATAGCGTTTTTCACTGTCGCGCAGGGCTTGTTCACGCTGCTGGATCGCCTCGGCCATGGCCCGGAAGCGGGTGTGGATCTCGGCCAACTCCGCGAAGCGCTGATCCGCTTCGGCAGCAGCCGGCGGCAACTGGTCCTGCTCCAGGTCGCGCAACTTCCCGGCGAAAGCGTGCAGCGGCTGCATGACCAGCCGGTTCAGCCGACGATTCTTGAGCAACACCAGGATGAACCAACCGCTCATGAAGGCGATGACAAAAGCCAGCAGGGTATTGCGCTGGGTGTCCAGAAACGCGGTGGGGACGAGCATGACAATCCGGGCTCCGATAGCGCCGGTCTGTGCAATCAGAGGGATCCAACGGCGATTGCCCGCGGTCAGCGTCCGGCTTGCGCTGGGCGCCCCGGACCAGCGCTTGAGATCAATCGCGGGGAGTTGCAAGGCGGGGTCGCCGGAGAGCATCACGAAGCCATCACTAGCGGTGAGCATCAGGGGTGCACCCGAGAACTGCGAGAACTGGATCAGAAACTTGCGAACATAGTCCAGGTTCAGGCGCCCCATACAGAACGCGTCGCCGCGGTGGATGCCAATATAGACGCTCGGCGCATCGTCTTCATATCCCCGCATGATTTCCGACACGTCGGTGGATTCACCGACCGACTGGAGATAGCTCGCGAGTTTGCCCCCGGAAAGCGAAAAACCGGTAAAGACCTTGCTGTTCGGCACCGCTTTGTGGATCTGCACCACGCGCAACGCCCGATCCAGGCAATAAATATCCGAAAACGCCGTAAAGAGCTTCATCACCTGGGGCGAGCGCTGCGTCGCGGGCAGATCCGCGAACATGGACAGACCGGCCCGCGCTTCATCCAATTGGCTTTCCAGAAAGACATGGACGCGGGCGGCATCGGCCAGGCGCAGATCCAGATAGTCCTGGTTGATCCGGTTCAGAGTGAACCAGATGCCGGCGAACAAGATGGCGGACGCGAGCGCGAGCGACACAACCTCCAGGAAGAGATTGTATCGCCAAAAAGTGGTCCGGCGCGCCCAAGTCATTGGAGTTCTTGCTTGAGGTCCGTGATGAAGCTGTAGCTGCCGCCGACATCCCCAGTGCGGTCGAACGCGATGGGGCCCAGACTGGTCTGGTGAACCGGCACGGACAGCAGGAACCGCTTGACCGCCAGCGGCTCTGAAGCGCCTTGAGCGAAGGCGCGATCCAGCAATTCCAGAGCCTGCCGCACCCCGATGGTCATGGCGTGAGCCTCATAGCCGAAGCGCGCATGAAAGCGCCGGAAATAGTTGTCGAGCGCTGGGTCCTGGCGCCGTGAGCGGTAAGGACTCGGAAGGATGATCCGGTCGATGGCATCACCCGCCGTTTCCAGGATGGCCGGCGAGCGCGCCCAGGGGGTTAGCAGAATCGGCGCCTGCGGATGTAAATAGTCAAAGAGTTGGGCGATATTGCCGATAGCGGTCTGAAAGCTGCCGGCCAGAATATAGAGCGCGTCGAAGGGTTCAGCCATGAGTGACCGCTCGTCATCGGGCTTGAACTCAGCAACCCGCAGCGGGCGATGGACGATCTGCCAGTGGCCCAGCGCTGCCAGCTCCGCGGAAAAGGCCGCAAAGGCCGGGTCGGTATAGGGCCGATTGCCGCTATCCTGCAACACCAGCAGTCGTTGCCCAGGCAACTGGTGGAGATAGCGGGCAATGGCCTGCTGCTCCTGCACAGCATCGGGGATGATGCGCAGGAAAAAATCATCCTTGCCGCTCACGACCGGACTGGTCGAAGCAAGATTGATCATGAGTGCCCCGGGGTTTGTAAATAGAGGCAGACTTTGCAGCGCACAGTTGGAGGGATGGGTGGAAATGAAGAAGCGCACGCCGGCGTCCTTGGCGCCTTGAATGACTGGGGCCGTCTTGTCCGGTTTCCACTCATCGTCCAGCGGCAGCAACCGGATGCGGCTGTTCGGATGTTCCTCCAGGAACAGGTCCCCGGCATTCCACTCGCGGGAACCGACCACCGCCCCGGACGCCGCCCAGGCGACCAATCCCACCGGGATACGCTCAACCCGGCGGAACTGCCGCCACAACAGCAGGGACACGGCGAGCAGGATGAGGAGAGCCAACCAAACGACGCGTTTTTTCATCCTGGTTTCACTCGGCTTCGACAGAGCCCCTAAGGGACCGGTTGCTCAGCATCGACGCGGACCGCTGCATGCGCGTTCAAGAGCGTGACGAAGGCATCCAGATCGTAGTTGTAGGCCCAAGCCGTCAGCATCGCATAGAGCGCGTGTTGCTGGTCCTTGAGGGTTTCCAGCAGCGTGGTGATCCGGTCAAAATCCCCCAAGGCCACCGCCGCACCCAAGTCGGCGCGCCATCCAGGCGGACAGGCGGCCAGATGGACGGCCAAAGCCTGGGGGGACAACCCGCGGTCGGGTACTGACGGCGTCGCCGCGCGGATGAACCGGAGCCCGGCGCAGCGCTCCAGGATGGCGAACAGGTCTTCGGCCCGGAAGGGTTTGCAGGCAAACGCATCACAACCGCTGGCCAGGAATTGATCGCGGTTCTCGTCGAACGCACTGGCACTGAGCGCCACGATGACGGAGCGGACCGCATCGGGCCGGGCGCGCATCCGCGCCTTGAGCTGCCGGGTCGCCGCTTCGCCGGAGAGGATCGGCATCCGCATGTCCATAAAGATCACCTGCGGTTGCCAGGTCTCCCAGATCGCGAGTGCGGCCTGACCGTCAGTCGCTTCCCGAATCTCCAGCACCGGGGGTTGCGGATTCAAGGTTTCCAGGAGCGCCCGCAGCGGCTGCCGGTTGTCCCGCTGATCATCCACAATCAGCACTCGGCAGACCGGCTGGCCCGGGGCCAGACCAACCACCGGAAGCTCGCCGCGGGCCTCGTCTGGTTCAGCAGTGGTCGCCGGGGGCAGCGCGATCGTGAAGGTGAAGCAGCTCCCCCGATCCGGCCTGCTGTCGACGGCCAGATCCCCCCCCATGAGGCGAACAAACTGGGAACTCAGGGCCAGACCAAGCCCGGTGCCTTCCTGTAATGTTCGACCCGCGGCCGTTTGGGTGAAGGGTTTGAAGACCCGCGTCAGATCCTCAGCGGCGATCCCCGTGCCCGTATCCAGAACGCTGAACCGGACCTCGTCGCCGCTCGCGCATTCAACGCGCAGGGTCACCTGTCCCGCCGACGTGAATTTGACTGCATTGCCAACCAGGTTGATGAGGACCTGGCGCAGGCGCAGCTTGTCTCCGACCACCATCCGGTGCAGCCCCCGGGTCTCGATCGTCAGTTCAAGTCCCCGGTCGCGGACGTGCTGTCTGAAAAACGCCTCGATATCGGCGATCAGTCCCGGCAGTTCGAAGGGCGCCGCCTGTTGGGTCATGCGCCCGGCCTCGATCTTGGCCAGGTCGAGGATATCGTTGATGAGGGTTAGGAGATGCTCGCCGCTGCGCTGGATCGTGACCAGGCCGTCCCGTTGCATGGCATTCAAGCCGGGATCGCGCACCAGGACCTGGGCGAAGCCGAGGATGGCGTTCAGCGGCGTGCGGATTTCATGGCTCATATTGGCCAGGAACATCGATTTGGCCCGATTGGCGGCTTCCGCCTGTTCCTTGGCCACAAGCAACGCCTTCTCGCCGCGCTGCTGTTCGGTCAAGGTCCGCGCCAACTGGATATTGGCATGACTCAAGCGGGAGATCAGCTCCGCGAAGCGCCCGTAAAACCGCATCACCGTATCCACCTTAACGCGGCTCCAGCGCGGCACCTGGGTGTAGGCGGCGAGGTAAGCCGCTTCGTCGAATCCATAGCGGCGCGCCTGGGCCCGGAATCCCTCCAAATCCAATGGTTCGTCGTCAAAGAGAAACTGGCCGAGAAACAGATTCCCGATGTGCTTGGTGCCGACCATGATCGGGGTCACCATCTCCCACATGCCGTTCTTGCACCGGTAGGTGCGATAGGCGCCCGGCGCCACGCCCCGCGAGAGCAGCGTGTCACTTTCGACGCAGTTACCGGCGGTAACCGGATGGACCCGGTGAAACCGCGTGCAGATCGTCTGCCAGCCAGTGGACACCAGCACCTGACCCCGCAGATCGATCACGGCCACGCCGATCTGTGTGAGTCGGAAAAACTCGTCCATGATCTGTTGAATCGCGTGACAATCCACGATATCGGCCAAGTTCAGCGTCTCCAGATCCCCGGCCGGGTCCAACAGCGCGGCCAGCTTCGCCCGGACTCGCCCCTCGCTGTCGGCCAGTTCGCCGGTCCGGTCCGCCAGGGCGCGATTGGCGCGGCCGGCTTCGTCGAGCGCGGCGGCGAGCCGGAGATGACTACGTGTAAGCGTGTACAAAAACAGGGCGAGCGCGATGCTCAGCAATGCACCAGTGACCATGACGATGAGGCTGACTGCATGTGCTCGCCAACCGGCCGGGTGGGCCACGCGCGGCGCGACCCGGATGATCCAGTCGCTCCCCGCGACGGTGATCGGACGCACGATTTCGAGGTGCCTCAGTGCGGCCTCCGGCTCCGGATTCAGGGAATAGAGCAAGGTCTCAGGGGTCTGGGATTCTGTCGAAAAGATCTGTAGCGAGAGGCGCTTTGACAGCTCGCGATAGTCGCTGAGCAAAAACGCATCAACCGCATCCTGGATCCGGAGCGCCGCGTAGGCCCAGCCCCGCAGGGCCGACCGCCGCTGCGCGACGGTATCCAGTGGGAGACCGGTACGATAGACCGGCACGAAGAGGAGGACCCCCGCCTGCACCTCCCCGTCCGCTTCCTGTTTCAACGTCACCCGGTCGGACATGGCCTCCCCGTCTTGGTCGCGGGCGCGGGCCGCGGCCGCGGCCCGCACCGGCTCAGTCAACAGGTCGAAGCCAATGGCGCGTTGGTTGCGCCAATCGAAGGGCTCGACATAGATCACCGCCGAGTAAGGATCGCGGTCGCCGGGCGGCCGGATCGCGTAGTCGGGAAGGCCTTGGGCGCGCATCTGGGCCACATGGCGCGCCTGGTCGGCGGCCGGCACGACAGCGGCATAGCCGACCCCCTGGATGCCGGGATAGTATCGATCGAGCCGCAGCCCTTCCACATAGCGGCGGAAGCCCTCGCGGCTGACCTCGCCGGTACTCTCGAACAGACCGGCGACCCCCCGCAGGATCTGGGCGTTGGCCGTCATCCGGTGCTGTAAACCGCTCACCACCTCGTTGACGCGCAGCGCGAACTCGGCCCGCTCGATCGCGATCTCCCGCTGGCGCAACTGCGATCCCAACAGCCAGGTGAGCGCCAAACCGCCGGCCAGGATCAGCCAGGGCAAGACCTGAAACATCCGCCGCGCGGACCACGGATCAGTCACTTTGGACAGCATAGGCCAGCTCCCTGGTTCGGGCGGCACCGGCGGATCACTGACCCGACCCGGTGGAACATTGATGCGAAATCCAGCGCCAAGGTTGCGTTATTGAGCGATATGATAAGGCGATCGAAGCGTTGTCATACACCCCGCTGTAACGCAACCCTGGAGCCGCGCGTGCGCATACTGATCGTAGACGATGTTCCGGACAATATCCGGGTGCTGAGCCGGATGCTGGCCGACGAGGGGCACCAGATCTCCGCCGCCACCAACGGGCGACAGGCGTTGAAACTCGCCGAGTCCTGTGCGCCGGACCTGATTCTGCTGGATGTGATGATGCCGGAGATGGACGGCTACCAGGCCTGCGCGGCGCTCAAGGCCGACCCACTGTTGAGCATGATCCCGGTCATCTTCATTACCGCCCTGACCGATGCCGAGGACGAGACCCGCGGTTTAGCGCTGGGGGCGGTGGACTATGTGACCAAGCCGTTCAAGGAGGCCATCGTCAGACTGCGCGTCCGGACCCACCTGGAACTCAAACGCCAGCGCGACATCCTCGACCAACTGTCCCGTCTGGACGGTCTGACCGGCATCCCCAACCGACGGGCCTTCGACCTGCGGCTCGATCAGGAATGGCGGCGGATGCTGCGTTCCGGTCAAACGTTGGCGGCGGCGATGGTCGACATCGACTATTTCAAGGAGTACAACGACGGCCACGGTCACCTGGCCGGGGATGACTGTCTGCGCCGGGTCGCCGACGCCCTGACCCAGGACGTCAAGCGGGCCGGGGACTTCATCGCCCGCTACGGCGGAGAGGAATTCATCTGCCTGCTCATCGGGCCGCACGCCCAGGGGCTGTCGGTGGTGGCCGAGCAGTTGCGCGCCAACATCGAAGCGCTCCAGATCCCGCACGGCGCGTCAGCCGTTTCCCCCTGGGTCACGGTCAGTATCGGCGCCGCGGTCTGCCAGCCGGCACGACACGAGCCGCCGGCCAATCTCATTGACGCGGCCGATCGCCAGTTGTTTGTGGCCAAGCGATCGGGCCGCAATCGGGTCAGCCTGACCGCCATCTGAAACGCTCAGAACCGCCGCACCCGCACCGGCCGCTCGTCCTCGTGCAGGTCTTCGTCGATACTGAATTCCGGCCCCAGGTCGACATCCCCGTCGCCGACCAGGGTCGGTTCGCGACGCGACACCACGACCTCGAGGGGCGTGCCCGGCGGTTGCGTGGTGCGCTGCGTGGGTTTGGCCGGCGCGGGCAGCGGTTCGTCGCGCGCCTGCCGGGCGTCGTCTACCGTCACCTGGGACAGACCATGCAGGACCTCCCGCAACTCGCCCGGGACCTCCGCGGGCAACGGCACCTCGACCTTGGCCGCGCGCGGCTGCCGGGACCGGATCGCCGCGAGGACCGGCGGCGCTATGTCGGCCACCCGGTAGGTATCGGCCTCGGAAAAGCGCACAAAGGGCAACTCGGCAGCGGCGCAGATCTGATCCAAGGCAGTGCGGGGCGGCCCGCGGCGCAGTCGCGAGCGCGGCGCCAGATTGACGGCACAGAGGATGGCACCGGTCTGCGCCGAACAGATCAGGAAATCGAAGTGCCAGTTCCACAGCCGCTCCATGGCGCGCCGCCGGCTGCGCCGATCCAGACGCGGACGACGCCGCAGACCGATCACATCAACCGCCCGCACCCGGCCGTAGACCCGGTAATCACGGCCCACCGCGCGTTCGAGCACCGCCAGGAAGGCGCGTTGTGCCGGGGGAAACAGGAATTCATCCACCACGTACGGCAACCGATAGCGACGTCCCAGACGCTTGCGTAAGCTGAGTATGAAGGCCAGGAGCACCAGCACTCCGAGTCCGAGAAAAACGTAAAAGTAGCCCAATTCAGTCGCCCTCGGCCGCGCCGACAGACCCGCGGCGGGTGATGTTCAAGATGCCGAGACGCCATTCGACGAAACAGCGAAAACAAGGACTTGAAAGCTTACACGAACCACTGGATGCAAGTCACGTGCAACGACACCCAACCGACCCGCGCGCTGACGCTTGCCCGCCCGTCGGCACGGCGCCGCGATCCGCCGATTGACACGAGTCATTTCGACGGGGTAGCTTTCCGCTGATGTATCCCGCCCCTACCGTCGTTCGTCCCGACGCACACTCGGATGCCCATCCGAATGCGTTCCCCGTTGCGCGCATCCTGAGCGCGCGTGTCACCACCCTCGGGCAGGACCTGCTGCGGCGTTATGGTCAGCGGGTACACAAGCTCGCGATCAATGCCGGCTTCACCTGCCCGAATCGCGACGGCGCCAAGGGGCGCGGCGGCTGCACCTTCTGCAACAACCAATCCTTCAGCCCCCACGCGCAGGAAGCGCCGTCGGTCGCGGACCAGATTGCCGCCGGACGCGCCGTGCTCGCCCGCCGCACCGGAGCGCGCCGCTTCATCGCCTACTTCCAGGCCTATACCAACACCTACG
>Ga0247837_1003966_pt1 | contig 24624 bp, 13 predicted proteins | sample LaCtaG_2_FD_187115 | JGI IMG/M metagenome (GOLD analysis project Ga0247837, IMG submission 187115) | Freshwater microbial communities from meromictic Lake La Cruz, Castile-La Mancha, Spain - LaCruzMarch2015_14.5m | ecosystem: Environmental > Aquatic > Freshwater > Lake | place: Spain: Castile-La...
ACGGTCATATACATAATAAAGCCCATCGACATACCTATAACTGCGGCAATGGCACTAGTTAATCTGGAGGAATCCACTTCATCTTTGGAAATAGGTTCCGGTTCCAAAATAATTTTAGTATCCAGAGCAGCTATTTGCTCTTTATCCAATTTTAACTGCACTATTTTGAAATCGCGAAGGGCATCCTCCACTCTATCCTTAATTTTAAACTGAATTGACAGACCAGGTTGCTTTGCGGCATAATAGAATACGGTATATTGTTTTTCCATCACTTCCTTTATCGCCGGCACGTATAAAACACCTGAATAAGAACTTTTTTCAATACCTGATAAAACCTCTTCCAAAGATTTTTTTTCAAAATGAAAAAACAGATTTTCTTCATCCCTGATACTTCCATCCAAAATCTTAGCCTCATCTACCACGGCGATGTTTTGAATTTCATCGGTTTCATAAGAAAAAATGAGGGTCACTACTGCCGTAAAAACGACAATAGCAAGAGGGGTAAGTAAAGTAGTAAGTATGAAACTTTTACTGGTCACACGAGAAATATATTCTCTCTTAATGATTAATAGGAGCTTATTCATATAGAATTATTCTTTTTGTTTTTGCTGTTGAATAAAAGCGGGATTATATTGTCCCTGGGTATTAAAGCCGGGAAATGGACGCATTTTTCCAAACCGTGGATAAGAATCAAATTGGTCACCTGTACCCAATACTCTTGGATCTCTTTGTTCCAATAATACACCTTCCAGTTGTTTTTTAAGTTTTTCCTTTTTTTCACGATAGGTTTCATTATCAGATAAATCAATTAAACAAAATGGATCTAATTGAATATCATATAATTCCTCTGACATTTTTTTCCCAAACCCCGCTTGAAATGCGACCGACCAATTTTCCGGACTTTGCATCATTTGCCTTTTTGTAGGAGAATCATCAATATCCTCATATCCCAAAATACCCTTTGGATCAGGAGAGGGAGCAGGATTTCCCGCTGGCCAACGATCCGGTTTGAAGTTTCTAATATATAAAAATTGATCGGTCCTAATCGCTCTGGATGGATATCCCACATTGTCCGGTCTGGCGTGAGTATGTCTTTCCCTCCCGGCAAATACGGGTTGCTTAAATGATTTACTCCCAGATTTTAAAATGGGCACCAGATTTTTACCCGTAGTTTCCAGCAGTTCCCTGGCGTTGGCTAAAGAAAGAATAGTGCTTGCGAGATCTATCAAACTAACCAAAGAATGGTTAGCTCTTCCGGGCTGAGCTATTTCGGGCCCGGCAATAAGCAAGGGAACATGAATACCAAATTCGTGTAAAGATGCCTTCGCGTTGGGGAAAGCCATGCCATTATCAGCGGTTACAATAAGATAGGTATTCTCCAATTCACCCTTTTCGGCTAATAATTGAATCATTTTCCCTAGTTGCTGGTCAAAATAATTTATCTCAAAAGCATAATCCAAAAAATCTTGCTCAATAGTATCTGTTTGTGGCAAGAATTCAGGTAATGTAACTTTTTCACCAGGTTTACTCGAACCTGAACCAAAGGTATATGTCCTATGAGGTTCATGCGCGCCAAACCAAAAGAAAAAAGGTGTTTCCTTTGGTTTTTTGTTTAGGAAAAGAGCTAGATTTCCAACATAATCAATATCGCTAATATCTTTACTAACGCGTGCTTTCACTTTTAAGGCATTGTATTCTTCCCCTACCGGATTGGTCTTCCAACCTGCATCTTCCCAATTTCCAGGATCCCATGCCTTTCCTGTATAGCCAGTATGATACCCCTTTTTCCTTAAAATCTCTGTAAAAACCTCAAATTTTGAAGGAAAATAACTACCGTGTGTCCCTGCTTCCTCTAATTGCCAAATATTTTTCCCTGTAAGTATTGCGGCACGGGAAGGGCTGCATTGAGGAGCCGCGGCAAATGCCTGGGTAAAATGCACCCCTTTTATTGTCAGACTATCAAAAGTAGGCGTTTTAAATGTACCTAACTTATAAATACCTGCGTGAGGAAAAGACTGATCATCGGCTATGGCAAATAAGAAATTATAGGCTTTGGGACTTTCATATCTAACAGAAGACATGGAAATCAGACATAAAACAAAACCTATAAACGCACTATTCCTTATTGAAATCTCCATTTGTCGTATGTTTTAGGTTATTCAACCGATCTTTTTCTAATAAATAACTATTTCCCTGCATTAAATTCTGAGTCCATTTAGCTGACCATTCGGTTTTATTTCCAAACATATTGAAATAAGTACCTGTTTTACTATTAAACAATTCAAATAATGGTTCTTTTTCAGTGTTAGTCACCATATTAATTTCCCAATCTCCAAGATTTAGATTTCGAATGGCTTCCTTGCTTTCAGTATTTTTGGTTTCTTCAACCTTATCATTTCCAAAAGAAAAAACACTTAAAAAACGCTGTTTACTATTATGAGAATCTGTTTTAAGAGTAAAATGCTTTTGATCTGTATCAAAAGTTGTTAATCCTTCGCCGTCTTCATCGACAAATCTAAAATTAACCAGAGGTATATCGAATGAATCTTTTATGGACATAGAAGAAGGAGAACTAGAGAAAAACTGAACAATACATGAATCTGAAGATAATAATTGATGAGTAAGCGTATCAATAGTGAGACTATTTTCTGCGTGCAACAACCATTGCCATTCAGCAGGTTTATCACCTTCTAATTCGTCGAGAATGATAATGATTTTGGGTGGCAACAAAAGGTAATGTCTAACAAATTTTTTAACCCCAAAATTTTCTTTCGTTTCGGTACTTTTATAAGCTAATGATGCATCACTTTTAACATAAGCAAGTGTAGTTCCTTGCACTAATCTTTTAAAAGAAGATATTCCCTCAGTACTTATCACTTGTCCGTTTCCATTTATTAGAACGCCATTGGCACTTTTCGTCAACTGAGACCACCCTGTTCTATGGGGGTCATCCATCCCCAATTTATACCCTGTTTTAAAAAAGACTCTTTTACCTTTATAAGAAATATTGAAGGTATTTTGCTCTGCTAAAATATGTCCATAAGCTCCAATAGGACTGGCACGCAGAAATATTGCTAAATTCGATGCCGGATTACCAGCATTAGTTTGCATGGAACCCGCACCACCATCACTAAACAGTTTAGCCAGAGGAAAATAAATGCTTAAATCATCTGATGGCATAACTAGTTGCTGCGTTTTAGATAATCTAAACCAACGCAGGGTAGATTCTTTTGATATATCTATCGGTTCATATTCATGACATTTATCCGCATACCACTTATAAAGGGGAACTTGAGTTAATTTTGCCATTTCTATCGCAAATGCTTGATATTTTGCCCCTGGGCTATATAAATGAGTTGAATTATCTGCAAAACCATCGCCAACTGCACCAGGAGGAACATGATACACCAACCAGGAAGCCATGTTTTTATAAAAAGGCTGAACTTTAAAAAAATCGTAACCCGTATAAGATTTCACAAAAAAGGGAATATCAATCAGGGTTTCCATATTCATTGTAAAATAAGATAGTCCCTCTGTCCAACCGCCTGATTCACCCGAAAGAATAGGTGATTTTGCAAAAAATATGTCGTAATAATAAGTTAACCATTCTTTTGTTTCATCAACATGATTAAACAAGATGAGATTGGTCTGAAAGAGGAAATGTAAAATATGCTGCCAGAAATGACCACTTAAAATTTTTACTTCTACGTCATTTTTATATAATTGGTAAAAATATTTAGCTCTTATTTGAATGGCATCCAATAGTAATTTTTTCTCCCCATCACTCAGTTTATCATAAAAAGTATCAAAAACCAGGGCCATCCCCAGCATACATTTAGCATCTGAAAAATCAACCATGCCAGAATACCCCTTACGATCCCAGCCTGTGACTAAAATGCCCATTTCTTTCGCCTTATAAAAATATTTGTCATCTCCTGTTAAAAGATAAGCCTGGCAAAATAAATAAATTCTTTGATAAGCCTGATAACCAATTTGATAGGCTGCATCCTTTTCGATTCTGCCTTTTTGATTTTCGTTTAGGTTTGCAAACCGGGAGGTATCAATAGAATCATCAGGAAGGGGAAGTGATAAAAGTTCATCCGCTTCAGAAATAATAGCTATTCTATCTTCATTTTTAGCATCAATGGAGCGGGATTGATTAATATTATTTATTAATAATCTCGGATGACCTGCAGGAATTTTTGATAGGAAAAGAGCAGGGTCAGGCGGAATATTTTTTTGATAATCTTCCTTAATTGAAAAGGAAAAATAAGGAGTCCACTGTAATCCATTCACCTTATACCTCCAATAATAAATGCCTTTTTCCAAAGGTATATACGGTATAAGAATGCTGTATGGAAGAGCGCTTTTAAAAAGAATGGAAGGGGTAATTGCCAGGGTATCCCGATCTAATTCAACATCATAGTTAATATTTTTTCCCTTTTTTACCGGCCATTGAATTATGGGGTACAACGTACTCACCTCACATCCATTGCAAGGAAGTACCTCCTTTAAATACCTGCCAGGCACTGACTGAGAAACACCTAAAGTAGGTAATGTAAGTCCTAAGAATAAGCTGAATACCCAAAAGGATCGAAAAAAAGAAATACTGATTACGTTGCCCTGCATCTTTATTAAAAACTATTTGATTGCCCCACGCGACGAATAAATATTTCATTCAGAGAAGGTAATATTTCATTGAATCCAGAAATATTTAAATTTTGATTCAATAAATGTTGCAAAAGGGCATTGCTTGATTGGTTTTCCCCCAATTTAACTTGAATCTTAAAATCATTTATTTGTTTTAAGGCATACTCTTCTGGTAAAACAACCTGCGTTGGTGTACTAAAGTCAACATTAAAAAGATTTTCCTTATAACTATTTTTAATATCCTTTACCTTACCTTGAAGGACGTTTGCTCCATTGTTTATAAGAACAATTTCTTCGCAAATCTCATCCACCTGTTCCATTCGATGGGTAGAAAAAATGAGGGTAGCCCCATTTTTATTAAGATTTAAAATTTCATCTTTGATGAGATTTGCGTTAATGGGATCGAGGCCAGAAAAAGGCTCGTCCAGAATAATCAAGTCCGGTTTATGAAGAATGGTTACAATAAATTGAATTTTTTGCTGCATGCCCTTGGACAATTCCTCAATTTTTTTGGGCCACCAATCCATAATTTCAAATTTCTCCATCCAGTAAGTTAGCTGAGTTTTTGCCTCCTTATAGGAAAGCCCCTTGAGCTGGGCGAGATAGAGCAGATGATCACCAATTTTCATTTTTTTGTACAAACCTCGCTCCTCAGGCATGTAACCCATTCTTTCACTGTGTTTCTCCTGAAGAGGCTCGCCATTAAAAAGAACAACCCCGGCATCAGCTCTGGTAATAGAAGTAATAATTCTGATGAGAGACGTTTTACCTGCACCATTAGGACCTAACAATCCAAAAATAGCTCCTTTAGGCAGTTGAAAACTCACTTTATCAACAGCCCGTTTTTTATCATAATCTTTAACTACCTCCTGAAGGTCTAATATAATCTGCGTCATGAAAATTTTATTTTGAATGGTAATTTAAAAAAGAAATGGCAATGAATAATTAAAAAAATATAAACATGCTGATTTTATCGATATAAGAATCATTTTACGAAATTAAGTAGATGTTACCATAGACTCAATCTGAATAAATTGCATATCGTGTAATTTTCTGAAAAGTCCCTCTTCGTTTTTTAGTAAATCTTCTGGAGAACCCGATTCCATCACCTCCCCTCTTTGCATAACCAAAATTTTATGAGCATGCATTATGGTTGATAATCTATGCGCTATTATGATAGAAGTTCTTTGAGCAATTAACGTTTCAATGGCTTTTTGAATAACCGATTCTGAGGCTGGATCAATAGAGGAAGTAGCCTCATCTAAAATTAAAATATCTGGTTCAAAAACAAGCGCTCTAACAAATGAAATGAGCTGTCTTTGTCCCATAGAAAGAGTTGCCCCTCTCTCCATCACCTGATAATCGTAACCACCTGGAAGTTTTTCAATAAATTCATGTGCACCTATCATTTTAGCTGCAGAGAGGACTTTTTCTCTACTTATCGACTCATCTCGCAGCGTAATATTTTCAAATACAGAACCAGAAAACAGAAAAACATCCTGAAGAACCAAAGCCATTTTATGACGAAGCGCCTGTAAATCAAAATCCTTTATATCTGTTCCATCTATAGAAATGAGCCCGGACTGATGTGTGTAAAACCTATTTATTAGACTGATAATACTCGTTTTACCCGAACCCGTTGCCCCTACAATCGCCAAAGTTTCTCCCGGCTTAATTTGAAAATCAACATTTTTTAACACCCAATCTTCTCCCTGATAGGCAAAATTAACCTTATTGAAAACAACCTCCCCTCTCAACTTTTCAGGTTTTAAATACCCTGTTACCTCTTGTTCTGCTTGATTGTCTAACAAAGCAAAGACCCTGTCAGAGGCCACTAACCCCATTTGTAGCGTATTGAATTTATCAGCTAATATCCTAATAGGATTAAATAACATATTTAAATAAATGGGAAATGCAATTAATGCACCCATAGAAACACTTTCCCCAATGACTCCTTTTGCTCCCCACCATACCATTAATCCTAAAGAGGCAGCAGAAATAATTTCTACGACAGGATAAAAAACAGCATAATACAAAACCGAATCCAAATTTGCCTTGGTATATTCCCTGTTTATCGTTTTAAACCGACGCATTGACGATTTTTCGATATGGAAAATTTGTACTAAGCGCATACCTGAAATTTGCTCTTGCAAAAAAGCATTCATTCTTGAAATTTCCGTTCTGACTGACTGAAAGGACGTTTTTACTTTCTCTTTAAATATATAACTGGCAATGACTAAAAATGGAGAAGTTGTAAGTGCTATTAAGGTTAATTCCCAACTAGTTATAAACATAATAGCTAAAACCACAATCAGCGTTAAGATATCTGCAATGATAGTAATGACCCCTTGGGAAAAAACGGTATTTATGGTTTCAACATCATTAATAGTGCGGGTGGTTGAAGTTCCTATAGGCGTTTTATCAAAATAGGAAAGATTAAATCTATTTATATGATTAAAAATTTTTATTCGTAAATCTCTTACTACCGCTTGTCCGAGAACTCCACTTAAATAGGTAAAAAGATAAGTCAAAAAAGCATGTAAAAACAAGACTATTATAAAGATTATGGACAGTTTAAGTAAACCTTCAACATCGGAATAAACAATATGCTCATCTACCATTTTCTGCACAAGCCAGGGGCGTATTGTTGCCAGGGGTGCCAGTAAAATAGCCATTATAGTAGTACTTAATAACAAAGATTTATATGGTGCTGCCTCTGCTAAAACGCGTTTTAACAGTTGTGCATCTAACTGGTTTGAAGAAGGCTTTTTAGTCAATTTTTTTCTGCAAATGTCGTATATTTTTTTTATTTCAAGGGATAAAATGAAGGATAACCAAAACCATTGCCTTATTTAAGCTATGGCAGCCACCACTGTCTTCAATTTTTTAAAATGCAGCTGATTTATTGCTTCTTTGAATTGATGAATAAATTCCGCTTGCAAGCCGTTAGGTCTGAGATAATAGCTGATGTCACCACCTGTAAATTCCATAGCTCTGGCAATTAGCAGATCCATAATTTCAGGATAGGACATAAACTGTGGGTGCTGATAGGCAATAGAAATGATATGACCCGGACCAAAACCTTCCATACCTGTTTTATTGACTATCAGACATCCAATGGGAAAAATGTCCTGATAGGCAACTAATACAAATCCGCCGAAAGAAGGAATCAATTTTAGTGCATAATCTAATGCTAAATCATAGGGGGTTTCGCCGTTTTCACCGACTTGTGCCTTCATAAACAGAAGGAGTTGTTGCCTCTCAGATATGGACATACCTGTGAAAGCATTGTAAACCGTAATGGATGGGTTCATAATGTGTGTGTTTGCCTCTCTGTGACTGAAAATCAGTCGTTAATAGATTTTTTTAAAGCTCTTAATACAAATATGTATTATTTTATTCGGAACTGCAATTTATTTATGTTAAATAATCATAAAAAATAAAAGAAAACAATGCAAATTGCCTTAAAATTCATTTTATGTTACATAACAAGGTTATTTTACTTTTAGTATTCCCCTTTTATTGCTCTTTTCTTTTTTCTCAACCTTCAAATAATTTACACAAATTGAGTGAAGGATTGAAAAACGAATGGTTGAAAAAAGAAAAAACAGAAGTAATTATTCAATTTCACGACCAAAAGATAGACCTATCCTCTTACAGGTCTTCTTGGGATAAAAGTCAAAAGGGCTCTTTTATTTTTAAAACACTTCAGGAAAACACCCGCATTTCCCAATATGCCGTTCAAAAATGGTTAACCGACAAAGGCATTTCCTTTAAATCAAATATGCTGGTAAATGCCCTCTTGGTTACACTCTCAAAAGAGCAAATTACCTATTTGGCAAAAAGATCTGACATTACCTTTATATATGATAATCCAGAAATTTTTGTAACTCCATACCAGCGTTCAATGGAAAATCAATCTTTAAGAAGCGCATCAGAATGGGGTATTGATAAAATAAAGGCTCCCGCCGTTTGGTCCATGGGGATAACAGGAAAGGGTATCGTCATCGCCGGGCAAGACACAGGTTATGATTGGACGCATCCTGATCTTGTAAGTGCCTATCGGGGGAGTTCTAAAGAAACCGTTAAACACGATTATCATTGGTTTGATGCCATTGACAAGGCATCTCCCTTAAATAAAGACACCTTGAATCCCTGTGGTTATTCCATCAAAATACCTTGTGATGACGATGTTCACGGAACCCACACCATGGGAACGATGGTGGGTAAGGACGTTTCCGGTACTTCCATAGGGGTAGCTCCAGGGGCAAACTGGATTGGTGCACGAAATATGGAACGCGGATACGGTAATCCGTTTTCCTATCTCGCTTGTTTTGATTGGTTTTTAGCCCCCAGAGATTTATCTGGAAAAAATCCTAATCCTTTATTCGCACCTCATGTAATCAATAACTCCTGGTCATGTCCGACCATGGAGGGATGTTTAAATAATCATATTGAACTTTTCGAAAAAGCCATTACTTTATTGCGAAAAGCGGGCATTATGGTAGTTGTTTCTGCTGGAAATGATGGAGGTAGCTGCGAAACCATGAATGAAATACCTGTTACCGTGAGCGGTGCATTTTCCGTTGGCGCTACCCGTTCCAATGATAGCATTGCTACTTTTTCTTCACGGGGCCCTGCACTCATTCAAGGCAAAAAAGTAATTAAACCCGATGTATCCGCTCCGGGTGTAAGTATAAAATCGGCTTTACCAGGAAAAATATATGGTTTTTTAAGTGGCACAAGTATGGCAGGGCCACATGTTGCAGGACTGGCAGCTCTTCTTTTTTCAGCTAACCCATCCTTGATAGGTCAGGTTGACAAGGTGGAACAAATCATTAGGGAAACCTCACTTCCCTTTTACAGTTCCCAAATTTGTTCAAATATCAGTGGGGGCAGTTATCCTAACCCTGTGTATGGTTATGGCAGAATTGATGCCCTTGCCGCGGTGAAAAAAGCACTTTCTGTTACCTCCATTAATGAATCAGTTGACCCAACGATTCAAATTTATCCTCTGGCGGGTCATCAGCAACTTTATATTTCTACTGAATTTGGAAAGGATATTTTTACTTTGACGCTATTTGATATATATGGTCGTGAAATTATGAACAACCAAGTGGATCAATCAAATTCGTCGATAAATTTGCCTTCTTTGCCAAATGGAATGTATATCTATACCCTCTCAAATAAAGAAAAGATGACAAAAGGCATTCTTTGGATTAATCAAAATAGGTAAATTGCAGCCCATTTATCTTTAAACGTTATGAAAAGACTGTATAACCGCGTTAATAGGGCTGAATTAAAAAAGAAGCTGGAGGAAAGTACTGAACCAAGAACTACGCTCTCCTTTTATAGATACCATCAACTGAGTGATCCCGCTGCTTTCAGAGATGAATTATATGCAGGACTAGATAGTTTAGGAGTATTTGGTCGCATTTATATAGCTTCAGAAGGGATTAATGGTCAGATTTCTGTCGTTACTGACACTTTTGATGATTTTAAAGATTACCTGTATAGCATACCCTGGCTAAGCGGTTGTCGTTTGAATATTGCGGTAGATGATAATGGAAAATCTTTCTTTAAATTAAATATTAAATTAAGAAATAAGATCGTAGCTGATGGCTTAGATGATTCCACTTTTGATGTTACTAAAAGAGGAAAACATCTTTCTGCCCCCGAAGTTAATGCCTTACTCGATAAACCAGATACCATTGTGGTCGATATGCGTAACCATTATGAAAGCGAAGTAGGTCATTATGAAAATGCGATTTGTCCTGATGTTGAGACCTTTAGAGAGGCGCTTCCCCTGGTAGAGGATCTGTTGACAGATAAGAAAAAAGAAAATATTGTCATGTATTGCACCGGCGGCATTCGATGTGAAAAAGCAAGTGCCTATTATCTCCATAAAGGATTTGAACATGTTTACATGATTGATGGCGGCATTATAGAATATACCAGGCAATGTGAAGAACAAAATTTGCCAAATAAATTTATAGGCAAAAATTTTGTTTTCGATGAACGATTGGGTGAACGGATTTCTGATGATGTTATTTCAAAATGCCATCAATGCGGAACACCCTGCGATATTCATAAAAATTGTGCCAACGCAGCCTGTCATGTTCTCTTTATTCAATGTGAATCATGTGCCACAAAATATCAGGCTTGCTGTTCTCAGGTATGCAAGGAGTTTAATGAATTACCCGAAATGGAAAGAGAAATTCAAAAGACTCATATTATTTTCAATGGAACAAAATTTGGAAAAGGCCGATATAAAGCACTTAGGATGGGAGAACTGAGTTGAAATCAGGGTGATGGCAAAATAGACCGTATCTCCATTTTTTTATTCATCCACCAAGTATTGTTAAATAAATTTTCCTTTTTAACACCCCCGTTTACACTATGGATAACCTCAATGACCTGAGGCTGAATGTCCGTAATAAATGATACGTGAAAAACCTCATTTTTGTCATTCCTAAAGATGATTAAATCACCCGGATTACTATCCTCTAATGATTTGGGCACCCCCAATTTCGCTTGATCTTTCGAGGACGGCGAAATAATATAATTAAACTTGCGCAATACATAAGAAGTGAAGCCAGAACAATCAAAACCAGTTTCCGGCGATTTACCTGCCCAGGTGTATGGAATGCCAACATATTTTTCTGCCTCCGCAATAACGTTATATCTTAGCGTCAAATTAGCTGAGGTATTATTTTTAGCAGGATAATCGTCGACTTTCTTTTTCCAATAAGGAATAATATTTACTCGATCATTTCCTTTTTCGGATGGAACCTCTTCTACTTCCTTCTCATTTAAAAAAACCTCATCTTTTAGGGAAGAAGGAGAGGTAATAACGGGCTTAAATAGATTACAAGAAGAAAGGCTTAAAACAAAAATCACCCACGTTCCAATTTCTTTTAGAAACGGAACGCGGGCGAAAAAAAACAAGTCATTATTATATTCCTTAAAGAAGGACATTATTATTTTTTAAGACCTGGAGAACGATTCAAAAATTCTTCATATAGCTGAATGTGTCTGCTATCCAAAGGAACGATCCAACCGTCTATAAAAAGATATTTAATTTGTGTTTTTGGCTCTAGCGGATCACCTGTAGTAACCATGATACTAGCTAGTTTTCCAACTTCCAGCGAACCTAATTTATCGGCAACGCCAAAAATTTCAGCGGGAACGATGGTTACAGATTTCAATGCATCTTCTTTACTCATTCCGTAGGCAGCGGCAAAGCCAGCATGAAATGGTAAATTTCTGACATTTTCCTGATCATTAGTACGAATGGCAACTTTAACCCCAGCTTTCGACATGATACCAGGATTAGCATACGCCTTGTCATAATTATCAGATTCTCTGGTAGGCAATGCAATGATAGGACCAGTAATAACAGGAAAACCTGATTTTGCGATTTTATCAGCGACTCTCCAACCTTCAGCAACGCCGGTAAGAACCACTTTAGCTACCTTTTTGTCTTGCGCCCACTTGATAGCAGCCTCAATATCAGATGATTTATTTGTTTCTATAAGTAGGGTCATTTTGCCTCTGATAACCTCTGCAATACGAGCCATTTCTGGATTAGAAGCCACTTTAATGGAAGGATCTTTTGCTGCAGCATCAGTCACTTGTACATAATATAAAGCCTCTGTCCAAACATCATTTAGTTGTTTAAGGGCTTTTTCTTCCTCCTTTTTCAACTCTTCGTCTGTTCTTCTGTCCCAAAACCCACGACGACCCGCACCAGGGAAATTTAAAACAACGCCTTTAAAACCAGCATAAATTTGGTCAGGTGTATAGCCAACCAAATTAACTAAAGAGGCTGTGCCAGGAAAAAGACCTCCCTGAGGAACGACCAAGGTAGTGGTAATACCATCTACTCTCGTTACCGAAACAGCTGTGGCACTGGTGTTAAAAGCCGTAATCGCTTCCATGTGTGGGGTTAATTCACCCAATTCATCAGAATCATCCGTCAGAGAGATGGATGAAACCTCAACTATACCCAGTTGAGTACCTCCGTCAATCATGCCCGGATAAATAAACATTCCCTTACAGTCGATGACATTTGCGCCAGAAGGAATGGTTACATTGGAACCAAGCGCTGTTATTTTACCTTCACTTATGATTAATGTACCTGAGACAGTTCCTTTAGTTACGGTCTCTATGGTAGCATTGGTTAAAGCGAAAGTACCCTTTGTTGATTTTTTTACCTGCCCAAAAGAATGGGTTAAAGCCAAAGTAAAAACCAGGGTAAAAACTACATTTATTTTCATGTGAATAAGTTAATTGCTAATAAAAAAATAGGATTTACTCACGCTCAAGACCGAAGAAAGTAGCTGTATTCTCAAAAGCTCCTTCTAAACAACGATCGTGATTATGCTGCTCTTTATGCAGAAAAAATCCAGTTTCCGCGCGCGTTGCACTTGCCTGAAGGCGTTGGTCTGCAGCATCTTTTGATCTGTTAAACCGAACCACCCCGTCAACAATAGTAAATTGCGGAACAGCATAAATTGACAAAGGATGTCCATCGAAAATAGCAATATCTGCATCTTTGCCTACCTCTAATGAACCTACTCTTTGGTCAATTCCAAGTTGTTTAGCCGGATTGATGGTAATTAATGCCAAAGCTTCTTCGTCTGACAAACTACCATAACGCTGTGTTTTTGCTGCCTCGTGATATAAGTGTCTGATATATTCCTCGCTATCAGAGTTGATAGAGGTAACTACTCCATTTTTCGTTAAAATGGCCGCATTATAAGCTGTCGAATAATAAACTTCAAACTTATAAGCCCACCAATCTGCGAAAACTGAAGCCATAGCGCCATAAGCGGCAAGTTCAGGCGCTACTTTAAATCCTTCATTCGTATGTTGGAATACTAATCTTTTAATCTGATAATCCTTACAAACATTCAGAAGCATCAAAATTTCATCAGAACGATAGGAATGGCAATGAATAATAATATTCCCTTTAAGGATTTCCGCCATTGTTTCGTGTCTTTTATTATAGAAAGGTTTCAGTGCAGCCGGATTTTTTACTTTTTCCTTTTCATATAAATCCCATGCAGCCAAATAGGCCTTTGCATCTTCAAAACCTTTGCGAAAAACCTGTTCTACGCCCATACGTGTCGCGGGAACAATACGATTGCCTTCACCGTGCACACGCATTGGATTTTCGCCCAAGGCAAATTTAATCGTTCTTGGAGCCCCTTCCATCCTCATTTCTTCAGGATTCAAGGTACCATATCTATGTTTGATTGTTTCGCATTCACCTCCAACAGCATTGGCTGAACCGTGCATGGCATGGGAAGCAGTAACACCACCAGCGAGAGCTCTGTAAACAGAAAGGTCTAAAGGATCCAGTGCATCTCCTACCCAAACATCAGCCGTACTGGGTCTTGACGCTTCATTAACCACATCGATACCAATATGGGAATGCGCATCAATGATACCTGGCATAATGAATTTTCCTGTGGCGTCAATGGTTTGGGTTCCTGCCGGAGCAACCAACCCTTTTCCCATTTTGGTTATTTTACCATTTTCCACTAAAAGGTCTGCATTTTCCATGTTCCCTTTAGTCACAGTAAGAATAGTGCCATTTTTAATAAGCAAACTTCCCTTAGTAACCTGTGCCTGAGCAAAGCTAACCAAGAAAAGCAAATTGAATATATTAAGTATTTTAAACATTTGATTGCGTTTTATGGGTTAAATTACTGGCCATCAATTTTAGCACCTGAAACGTCAAAAGTACCAAAAGTACCAACGCCTACTGTGCCAGAAAGGGAATTACCATCCACAGACAGGTTAAAGTCCAGATTAATCTGACGTGCACCCATGCTAATATTTGATGTGAAAGATAGTTTATTTCCCTCTACAGAAATATTAGAAATAGGGTTTGTGCCAGGAACCTGTGATGAAGTCCATTCACCCGTCAAATCACTACCACTTCCTTTAAATGTCAATATTCCCTCTGAATTCATACCAGGAGCCTTGATAGTATAAGACCATTTACCCGCTACTTTTGGCGCCTCTGCTGCTTTTCCACCAGCACTTGCATTTGCACCAGCTTTTGGAGCAGGCTTGCCCTCATATTCAAATATTTTACCATCTATAAATACATAGCGAACAGATGATTTTTCATCAAAATACGATTTATCAGAAACAACCAGGTTGGCTGCTCTACCCTTTTCTACGGTTCCAAATCGATTAGAAACACCCAATTGAGCAGCAGGTGTTGTGGTTAACGCGGCTAATGCCTGATCTTCTGTCAATCCAGCTTTAATCATTCTGCGTAATGTTTCCTTAATATCCGTTGATTTCACACCTACTGTCGAGAATGAGAAAGGTAAACCTAAGGCAGCCAACTTTGCAGCCTGGCCTTCCAAACGTTTTAATTCTTCTGCTGTTCTTGCCTTTAAAGCTTCCATTTCAAGGTCCTTTGGCGCCGCATTTTTAGAAGAATCAGCAACAGGTTTTTTTTCATCTGCAGCCTTTGGCAAATCAAGCGAAATTATGATCGGTTTTCCTTCTGATTTTAACAAATCCCCAACATAATACCCTTCTTTAACATCTGCATAATGAACCCCAAATTTGAGTTCATTTTTAAGAGCCTGCACTCTATAAACAGATTTCATATCAGGAGCCTGAAAAATGAAAGGTATTTTACCATCCAACACAGGAAAGAACGATTCCAGACATTTATCTGCTATCGGACGATTTACATTGACTGGATTAGATCCATAGCTTTTTTGATATTCCTGCAATCTGATGGCATTCTTGTATAATTCTCTAAATCTGGACATTACACCAATAATTGTACTTGGAAAAGCGCCCGAAGCAGGAGTAAAACTGGCAACTAAGGCCGTATTTTCCTTCAACAGTAGTTCATCCGCATTTTTACCAATGCCCAAAGAAACTAGAGAAGCTTGTCCAGGCAACATTTTTCCAATAGGATAAACCTGAGCTGCGGTAAACCCTAATTTTCTCATTTCCTCCAGTGATTTATCATCTGACTTGAACACATCGCGAACCCTCACATAAGGAGTGATTCCCGATTCCTCATAGGTAGGATTCCACGGATCAGATACCCGGGGACGTTGTTGCCCCTGTCCGCCCGGCGTTCTAGGGCCGGTTGCTCCTGCTGCCGATTCTGGTCTGGGAATACCTGACTGGGAAAGGCCTTCTATAAATCCGGCATAAACAAACATGGAATCCGCCTTAATTTTCCTTGCATGCGCTGGAATAGCAATGTCTTTACCCGCTGCCTGAATTAGCCCATCCTGAATGATGACCGTTCCGCCTGAAATTATTTGTCCGGGCCGGACAACAATCTGTACATTTTGAAGGACATAAGTTTGAGTAACTGGCATTAATTCAGGAATTCCTGACTGCGCGAACAGGCAACTGCCTATTAACATAAACGCAAAAAAACCAGTGACTTTTTCATTTTTAAGTAGAGGATATATCCACCTACTTAAAATCAAGTCTTTGATAATCATATAGTTGCTTAGTTTTAAAATGACAAAATGGTTATAGAAAGAAAAACAAAAAACTAAATAAGTTAAAACTTAACACATTTTAAGGGTTATTCCCCAATATTTAATCATTTCGCCTTTTTTTTTATAAGTATTAACTAAAAATTTGCACATCTTCGAGATAAATGATATTTTCAATTTTTAACATTTGATTCACACCATGAGCCCACAGAACAAGACCACCTTTTCTCCCTTTTTACCAAAACTTTTATTCTTGTTTGGCTTCCTTATTTATGCCAATACCCTAACGCATGACTACGCTCTGGACGATGCTATTGTCATAACTGATAATCAATATACACAAGACGGCCTTGCCGGATTAAAAGGAATTTTTTCTTATGACACCTTTTATGGATTTTTTAAAGAGGAGGGAAAATCTAAATTAGTTGCTGGTGGACGATACCGCCCATTATCCCTCGCTACTTTTGCTGTAGAAATTTCCATATTTGGTGCTTCTCCATTCGTCAGCCATATTTTCAATGCCTTACTATTCGCTCTTTGTGGTTATCTTGTTTTCTATGTATTAAATGAAATACTCCAACAAATACCCAATGGAGCAATCATATCTCTTTTTACTGCTTTCATTTTCGCAGCACATCCAATTCACACGGAGGTTGTAGCAAATATCAAGGGAAGAGACGAGATTTTGGCTTTTCTGGGAAGTTTGATGGCCCTATATTTTGCCTTTGTCGCCTTCAAATCTAAAAAATCAATGTGGCATTTGCCAGGCGCCTTTTGTCTGTTTCTTGGATTATTATCTAAAGAAAGTGCCATTACTTTCCTGGCCATCATACCGCTAAGCATCTATTATTTTGGTGGAAAATCAGTTACTTTAAAAAATATAACGCTGCATACTTTACCCTATTTATTAGTAACCATGCTCTTTTTGGTGCTAAGAAATGCCGTTTTAGGGTCTGATTTTGGCGAAGGATCTTTCGAACTCATGAATAATCCTTTTTTAAAATGGCAAAACGGTGCTTATATTCCATTTAATTTTTCAGAAAAAGCAGCAACCATCGCCTACACCTTAGGCCTGTATGTCTGGCTTTTATTCTTCCCATTTAACCTGACACACGATTATTATCCTCGGCACATTCCAATCATTACTTTTGACCATTTTGGTGCCATTTTATCGGTTGTTTTGTATGCAACCATGATTTTTTATGCACTGAAGGGATTAAAATCAAAAAATATACTTTCCTTCGGATTGAGTATTTACCTTATAAATCTCTCTCTTGTCAGTAATATCCTTTTTCCCATAGGAACAAATATGGCAGAACGACTTTTGTTTGCTCCTTCTTTAGGTTATACATTAATGGCAGGCTATTTATTATCAAAAATAAATAATCAGACTTTAAAAAATACGTTTACCTTCTCCATCATCGTTCTATATGCCAGTTTGACCTGGTTAAGAAATCCAGTGTGGAAGGATAATTTCACCTTATTTACAACGGATGTAAAAAATGCTACCGAATCGGCCAAAGTGAGAAATGCTGCAGGTGGAGAATTACTGGCACAGGCATTGAAAGTAGATTCAATCACTGCCATCAGATATAGAACGGAGGCGGTGGGTCATCTGCAAAAAGCGGTAACTATTCATCCAGCTTATAAAAATGCGTGGTTACTTTTGGGAAATGCGTTTTATTATCTCAATAATTTTGATCAGGCAATTCAAGCCTTTAAACAAGCCTTAGTCCTTGATCCTGAATATGCCGATGCAAGTAAAAATATGGGTCTTGCTTATAGGGATGGTGGTAGAATAGCCGGTGAAACGTTGGGGGACTTACGAAAAGCTACCACGTATTTGAAAGAAGCTGCTGCGCTGCTACCCGAAGATTATGAGGCTCACCGACTGGCGGGGATTGCCTTTGGTTTTAGTGGGAACAAGTTGGAGGCCATCTCCTATTTTCAGCGTGCCGCCCAAATAAAGCCTGATTTATCAGATGCCTGGTTCAATTTGGGCACGGCCTACTATCAGGCGGGAGATCCTAAAAACGGTGCTCTGTTTTATCAAAAGGCAGTAAGTATTGATTCCACCGTTATGGAAAGAATGTCTAACAAAAATTAATTCATTGATAAAATTATTAAGAAATGCTGCATTTATCAAAAGCTTCATTATTGTTTTTTCTTTTAATCCTTTGTTTTGGTTGCCCAAAGGTGGTTGCACAACTGCCTGAAAGTACTAAAAATGCAGCGGAGAAACACTGGGTGGATTCCGTTTTTCAACAATTAACAGTCAAACAAAAAATAGCACAGCTTATTATGATCCGCGCTCATTCCGACAAAGGAGCCGATCATATTGCGCAGGTGGAGGAGCTTATTAAAAAATATGAAGTGGGTGGACTTTGTTTTTTTCAAGGTACCCCAGCGAAACAAATTTCATTGGTTAACCAATATCAAAGTATCTCGAAAGTACCCTTATTGGTTGGTATCGACGGCGAGTGGAGCTTGGGCATGAGATTAAAAGAAACCATGTCTTTTCCCAGAGCATTGATGTTGGGAGCCATTCAAAACAATGAATTGATCTACAAAATGGGTCGGGAAATTGGCATACAGATGAAAAGGGTTGGCGTACACGTCAATTTCGCCCCCGTAGCTGATGTGAATAATAATGCAGCTAATCCAGTCATAAATACGCGATCTTTTGGAGAGGACCGTGAAAATGTTACCCAAAAATGTATAGCCTATATGAAAGGCATGCAAGATGAAGGTATCCTAGCCTGTGCCAAACATTTCCCGGGTCATGGTGACACTAATGTCGATTCACATTATGATTTACCTATCATTCCACACAATAGATCAAGATTAGATAGCATTGAATTATATCCTTTTCACGCATTGGCTAAACAAGGTATAGCCAGTTTTATGGTCGGGCATTTAAATGTTCCAGCCCTTGATGACAGACCTAACAGACCTTCAACACTTTCAAAATCAATGGTTACAGGTATCGCCAGAGAACAAATGAGTTTCGATGGACTCATTTTTACCGATGCTTTAGAAATGAAAGGAGTGACCAAGCATTTTGAAAAAGGACAAACGGAAGCGGAAGCCATTCTTGCAGGAAATGACGTGTTACTTTTACCTGAAGATGTTCTCGCAGCCATTACTACCATAGAAAAATACCTCACCGAGGGTACCATTGATACGGCTCAAATAGATGCCAGCGTCAAAAGAGTCTTATCGGCTAAATATAAAGTGGGCTTGCACACCTTTAAACCACTTTCTTTAGAGGGCATTTATAAAGATCTTCATAAGCCTTCAGCTTTAACGAACCGTGCACAACTCATAAAAGAGGCCATCACCTTAGTGAAAAATGAAAGAAATTTTCTACCCATAAAAAGGATCGATACGCTGTCGTTGGCTAGTCTTAGCATTGGTGCAGAATATATTACCCCTTTCCAAAAAAGATTAATTTCCTATGGAAAAATTGAGTCTTTTCAAGTTGGCAAAGAAATATCCACGGAACAACAAAATGCCTTGCTGGCAAAATTATCTGCCAAGGAATGTGTTATTGTTGGATTGCATGACATGAATGCCTTTTCAGCCAAAAATTTTGGCTTTACCCAGTCAGAATTAACCTTTTTAAAACGCCTCAATGAAAAAACCAGGCTAATTCTTGTTGTTTTTGGTTCCCCTTACAGCCTTATTCATTTCGAAAATATGCCTGTACTCATTTCGGCCTACGAAGCAGATAGTTTAACCCAAGATCTTACCGCACAAGCTCTTTTTGGTGTATTTGCATTAAAGGGAAAACTGCCTGTATCTGTTACAAAAAATATGCATTTTGGAGATGGAATCATTACAAAGGGAGGCATGCGAATGGGATACTCTTCTCCTGAAATTCATAGAATGAGTGTGGACACCCTTGGGCATTTAAAAAATATTATCCAACAAGCCATAGAAGTAGGTGCTACCCCGGGCGGAGTGGTGTTAGTAGCCAAGAATGGTGATATTATTTATGAAGAAGCCTTTGGAAATCAAGACTATACCAATAATAAACCAGTAGAAATTGATGATATTTACGATCTTGCCTCTATCACTAAAGTGGCAGCTACTACCTTGGCTATCATGAGAATGCAGGAACAAGGGCTTATTGATATTGAAAAACCTTTAAGCCTCTATTTACCTACTCTACTGGAAACCAACAAAAAAGATATTACGATAGCCGATATAATGGCCCATCGTGCTGGACTACAAAACTGGATTCCCTTTTTCGAAAGAACCCTTATTTCAAAAAAGCCCCCTGTGCTAAATGAAAATTATTACCAATCCAAACCTTCTCCCGAATTTTCCATTCCAGTAACAGAAAGCATTTATCTGCGGACAGATTTTAGAGATTCCTTGTTGAATGATATTTACATTTCGGCACTCGATAAACCTAACCGATACCAATATAGCGATTTGGGATTTTATTTACTGGCCGAAATGGTGAAAGTAACTACAGGACAATTTTTAGATGAATACGTAATGGAACATTTTTATAAGCCCCTGGGCTTAACCTCCACAGGGTTCAATCCCTGGAAATGGGCCGATTTAACCAGAGTGGCTCCATCAGAGGTAGATAATTATTTTAGAGGGCAAAAGTTACACGGTTATGTTCATGACATGGGATCGGCAATGTTGGGAGGTGTAAGCGGTCATGCCGGTTTATTTTCAAATGCCCATGATTTAGCCATCCTCCTTCAGGTTATATTATTTAAAGGAGAATATGGAGGAATGACTTTTTTTAAACCTGAAACGATACAACAATTTACCAGCCACCATCCAAAGAGTATTCGTCGGGGCATTGGCTGGGATATGCAACAGCCGAATACGCCCACAACTCACATGTCTTCTAAGGCTTCCTATCAAACCTTTGGTCATACTGGATTTACTGGTCCGGTGATTTGGAGTGACCCAAAAGAAGATTTGATATTTGTTTTTTTAAGTAATCGCACTTTTCCAACCATGAGAAATGGCTTATTAACCCGCCTTTATACAAGACGATTACTCCACGGGATGGTTTACAAATCGATACAGGCAGCTGATATTGAATTGGACAAATCAGCCATCAACCTATCTGCCTTAGACTACTAATTAATTTTAAAATGAAATATTCGACGTTTTTTCAATGCTTGTTCTTATTGTTTTTAGCTTCATGTAAAAAGGTTGCTACCCCAGAAAATGAATTATTTAAAGCAAATTCAGATGACTTTACACAAGAATTGACCACTGTTTCTCCGTCCACTGATACCAGTTTGACCTTGAAATTATGGGCTCCAGGTCCACTTTTAGCTAATGCCGTGGCCATAAGCATTGATAATCAAGGTAATGCTTATGTTTCACAAACATCACGCAGAAAAAGTTCCTATTTAGATATCAGGGAACACTGGGACTGGATGATAGAAGACCTGGCACTTCAAACTGCTGCCGATAAGACCCGATTTTATTTAAAAGTTCTCTCGCCTGAATATTCTGAAAAAAATGAATGGCTGGAAGATTTCAATGAGGACAGCAGTCGGGATTTCCGCGATCTTGAGGTACAAAAGGAGAGCATACGGCGTATTTGGGATGAAGATAATGATGGTCAGGCTGATCATTCCCAGACATTTGCAGATGGATTCAATGATCTTTTAGGTGGTGTTGCTGGTGGCGTTTTAGCTCATGATGGAAAAATGTATGTTACCGCAAATCCAAGTCTTTGGGAAGTTTCCGATGCTAATAAAGATTTTAAAGCAGATAAAATCACCTCCCTGGCAAAAGGTTTTGGGACTCACATTGGCTTTGCCGGTCATGATATGTCCGGTTTAACCATAGGAGTTGACGGAAAATTATACTGGTCCATTGGTGATCATGGCTTGGATGTTACAGGGCCAGATGGGAAAAGATGGCATTATCCCAACGAAGGGGCTGTCATGAGATGTGACCCGGATGGTTCTAATTTCGAGGTTTTTGCCCATGGTCTGAGAAATACCCATGAAATTGCTTTTGACGCCTTTGGAAACCTGATGAGTGTAGATAACGATGGCGATCATCCGGGCGAAAATGAAAGATATGTTCATATTCTGGAAGGTTCCGATACTGGTTGGAGACTCAACTGGCAGTATGGGAAATATGATCAACCTAATGAAAAGTATAAAGTCTGGATGGACGAGAAATTGAGCTTACCCCATTTCCAAGGGCAGGCGGCCTATCTTCTTCCACCGATTGCACTGGCTTATGATGGTCCCGCCGGACTAAAATTTAATCCAGGATCTGCCTTAGGCACAAAATGGGAGAATCATTTTTTTGCCTCCTTTTTTACGGGTTCTTCTGCCAATTCAAAAATTCTGGCCTTTACCCTAAAGCCAAAGGGTTCGTCCTTTTCTTTGGAAAAGGAAGTGGATCTCGTTGGCGGTATTGTTCCTACAGGAATGGCTTTTGCCCCCAATGGATCTCTTTTTATCAATGATTGGAAAGATAGTTACGATAAAAAAACGGAAGGCCGGATCTGGGTATTGGATGTTAAAGACCAAAAACATCCGCTCAGATTAAAAACACAGCGCATCTTTGCTCAGGGAATGTCAAATCAGTCTATTCCTCAATTAATAGAATGGTTAAGCTTTGGTGACCAAAGAATACGTTTAGCAGCACAGTTTGAACTCGTAAAACAAAAAAAATCAAAGGATTTATTAGCCCTGGCTAAGAATAAAAAGGCTAATCTTTTAGGTCGTTTACACAGTATCTGGGGACTCGGACAATTAGGCAGAAAAGATTATCATTTAATGAAAAATATGCTTCCCTTGTTAGCTGATCCTTCAGGACAAGTTAGGGCGCAAACCGCTAAAATATTAGGTGAAGCAGGTTATAAACCCTCATTAATAGGCCTAAGGAAACTCATTTTCGATAAAGATGCCCACGTACAAGCCAGAGCCATTGAGGCTTTAGGGAAAGTAGGGTCAAAAAAAGAACTCCCTCTATTAGTTAGGTTACTGGCTGAAAAAAAAGAAAATGACCCCCATTTAAGACATACCATTATCTATGCCCTCTCAAAAATAAAGGCAGAGAAGGAAATCATACAGTTGTTTAATCATCCTTCCGAATATGTTCGTATTGGTGGCGTCGTAGCTCTTAGAATGCTTAAAAGCCCTGGAATTACTGCCTTTTTGAATGATGATAACCAAATGGTCCTGGAGGAAGTTGCCCGTGCCATCAATGACGATTTATCTATTCCCGAGGCTATCCCTTTTCTGGCAGCAACACTCAATCGTTCGTCTTGCCAAAGTGAAGTATTTTTACGTAGAGTAATAAACGCAAATCTGAGAACTGGCTCCAAAGAATGTGCGCAAAGATTAAGCCAGTTTATCCTGAACACTAAAAATAATAATCTAATGCGACTGGACGCTTTATGGGCGCTCGGTTATTGGACAAAACCACCTGTTTTAGATAGAGTAGATAATTATTACAGACCCCAAATAAACCAAAGTCACAAACTCGACGACGCACAACTTGCCTTCGAACCTATCTTAAAATTCTTGAAAAAAGACGCATACCACCCTTTTGGTGCGGCAATGATAAAAGCGGCTGGTCGATTAAAATACCAAAAAGGAGAAGAATTTATATTTTCTATCCTGAAAAATAATGAATCTAATAAATATGCCAGACAGGAAGCGTTACATGCGCTACTTGAGATGAACAGTAAATATTTGGCAGATGCCGTTTCGCTGGCTTTATCTGATAGTCTGTCCACATTAAGACGAATCGCGTTAGCAAATATAAATAAAGTTAACTTTCCCCCTGTTAAACAAGCACAAATGCTTGAAAAGCTCATTGATGGACAAACTAATATTAGCGAAAAACAGAATGCCATTGCTGCATTAGGGGCAATGACACATACCAAGGCGGAGAAAATATTATCAAAATATCTCCATTTGGCTCTCAAAAATACCTTAGATCCAGCGCTTCATTTAGACGTTTTTAATGCCATTGAAACAAGCACTTTTTCGTCCCTTAAAACTAAACTTACCAATCAACAAAAAAAGTGGCGTAATAATGATTTACTCGCCTACCAAGCTACTTTGTTTGGCGGCAATGCTGAAAAAGGAAAAGAGCTGTTTATAAGAAATGAAGCTGCTCAATGTCTTCGTTGTCATGCTGTTAATGGTAAAGGGGGCATGGTAGGTCCACCATTGGAACACATTGCTGATCGCTTAAGTAGAGAGGAATTACTAACGTCTGTAATTAATCCCAATGCCAGTATTTCTCCAGGTTATGGCGTCGTTATACTGTCACTAAAGGATGGTGAAGAATTATCAGGTATTGTTAGCGCTGAAACTACTTCGGAACTGACCCTGAAAATAGGAAACAATCCTCCCAGAATTATAAAAAGGGCTGCCATTAAAGATATGGAAATGCTTCCCTCAGGTATGATGAGTATGAAAGATGTATTGGATAAATCTCAATTAAGAGATTTGATTTC
>Ga0247837_1003968_pt1 | contig 24619 bp, 20 predicted proteins | sample LaCtaG_2_FD_187115 | JGI IMG/M metagenome (GOLD analysis project Ga0247837, IMG submission 187115) | Freshwater microbial communities from meromictic Lake La Cruz, Castile-La Mancha, Spain - LaCruzMarch2015_14.5m | ecosystem: Environmental > Aquatic > Freshwater > Lake | place: Spain: Castile-La...
CTCCAATTTCCCTACCTTTTCCCTTAGAATCTGATTGTTTCCCTCAGTTTCCTGCAGTTTGTACCTCAGTCCCTGCTCCCTTTCGTCCATTTCCGCCTTGAACTTCTCAATATAGTCCTTCGCAGTGCTCATTTCGCCCTTAGAGTGCGCTAATTCCGCCTCCAGCGCCCTGACTCTGTGCACCAAAGCCCGAATTCTCTCCCCCTCGTCCTCTCTGCCTTGCTCCTCCGCCTCCTGCTGCAGTCTCTCTATCTGGTCTTCCTTTTCCCTGAGACTTTCCTCGTATTGCTCCTTGAGAAGGGCGATTTCGGCTCTGTGGTCTTCGTCAGCCCGGGGCGGGTCTGCTGCGGGCTGGGAAGGCCAGTAGGGCCGGCCTTCGAAGGACTGGTAGGCAGGGGGAGGGACGTAACTCATAGGGTAGTACGGAGGCGGGTACATAGGGTAGTACATCCCCTGCTGCGGATACTGCGGCTGCTGCGGCGCTTCCGGCCTCTGCCTCTCCTCCCCCTCACTACTGCCCATTTCCTTGCTCTGCGCCAAGTCGCCCACGTCCTGGTCATACCTGCCAGTGGCTCTATTGCTCCTTTCCTTCACCACAGGGAATTCCGAGTCCTTGGCAGGCGGGAAGGAAGAAGTCTCTCGGAAGTCGGGACTGTCCCGGGCGCTGGAAGCGGGTTCGAAGGAGGGCGGAGACATCAGGTCCCGGGTGCGCTTTTGCACGTCTTGAAGTTGGCTTTCCAGGCTCTTTATGCGGTCTTGCAGCTCTTCGTCGTCCGCCATTTCCCTACTAGAAAGCCAAGGACTGGGCAATATATACACAGGGAACCAATCTTAGTGCAATACTCAGTGCTAGCATACAGTCAACACCCATAATCACCAATCCTATGGCTGCATTCATAGCTGAAAGTGTCTTTTCCAGCTATAAAGCACCCCGACTTCCTCTCAATTCTGTACAGATTTCCCAGGCTTCTAACATTAGCCATGGATTTACTCGGCTTCACCGACGAAGAAGTCAAGGAAATCAACTCCAAGGCCCTCAAAGGCAGGCCCAAGCCCATGGTCCCAGACGTCCTCGACCCAGTGGAGCTGCCAGAGATATCCCGCTTCCCGCCTGCTGTGCAGGAGACAATTCGAGAGGCGTGGAGTCTGGAAATGGTCAAAAGACACATGAGGGAGGCCAATGAAGCAGCACGTGCCTCTCGCAGTGACCCACCGAAGGGGCTGATTGTGAAAGTGGATAAAGCGCAGAGACTTATTAAGAGACTCAAGTGCCTGGGGGACTCCAATCCGGATCTACTGATGCAGGAAATGATCTCCCTCAATCTCACCCGCTTCGTCCAAGAAGTCGTCAACAGTCTCTGCGAAACCAAATTCGCCTCCAAAGACCTGCCCCTCCTCGTCGAAATCTGCAGCCACATGCACCAGCGCTACAGCGACTTCTCCCGCGGCCTCGAACAAGGCCTCGTCAAAACCTACCACTCCAGCGACTTCCTCAGGAAAAGGAACCTGCTGAGACTCATTTCAGAGCTAATTGTCGCTGGGGTGTGGAGAGACACGCACAGCTTCGGGAGAATTTTGAAGGATTTGGCCTGCACGACTGGAGACCAAGACGTGAAAATCAACTATATGAACATACTAGCGGCCTTTTTGAAGTTCAGGGGGGAGGAGTTCACAGGCTTAGTGCCACTTAGTGTCAGAAAAAGGGTGGAAAACGGCCTTTGGCTGCCCATTCCCCACCAAGAAGTCCTGCCAAAGCCTATGACCGACAAAATTAAAGCGCTCATTTCTGACTATTTCCCCAAAGGACAAACCCTCCTTAAGGCTTTGGAGCAGACTGCGCTGGTCCAGGAGGCAAAAAACCGCCGTTTGAGGGCGGAAAGAGGGGTTGTGGACCAGGAAAACTTGGAAATTCTGGGAAATGTGAGGAATTTGATGGCAAAAGTGTATGGGAATTTGCAAATTGTGGCGGATTTGATGGGTGAGGAGCTGCCCCCGCTGGAATTAGGCGAAGGGGAGCAGACAATGCAGGAAATAGAGGGAATTGAGGAGGATATTAGCCAGGGCCTTTTTGAGAGCGACGAAGACAGAGAAATGTATGAATCGCTCAAAAAGATGGAAATCCCCGAAGTCCGCGAGGACGAAAAGAAGCCCGACACACAGCAATTCGAGGAAATTGTAAAGCGGCTGCCTCAGTGCGTGACTATTAAGCAAATTGACGAATTCGCAGCAGCTTTTTACAAAATCGCCTATAAGCAGAACAGGAAGAAGCTGGTAAATACGCTTTTCGCAGTTTCCCGCAACAGTCTTTCCCTGCTGCCCTTCTACTCCCGCCTGGCTGCCACTCTTTCCCAGGACTACAAGTAAAGTTCATGCAGGGATGTGGGGCAGAAGCTGGTGAAGAGACTGCTGGAGGAGTTTAGGAAGCTGCAGGCTGATAATGACCCGCTTCGCATTGAGTCCAAGATCAAAAATGCACGATTTATCGGCGAGTTGGCCAAATTCCGTCTCTGCTCCACAGCCACAGTACTGGAGTGCCTGGAACTCTGCATCCAAGACTTTGCAGGCCACAACATAGAGGTGGCCTGCGGACTGCTGGACTGCTGCGGACGTTTCCTCTACCGCAACCCAGAAAGCCGCTGGCGTCTCACCGCAATGCTCGAAATCCTGCAAAGGGTCAAAAAGAGCAAAAACTTCCCTCAGCAGACTGAGGAAATCATCGACCATGCGTATTTCTCGTGTCGGCCGAAGGACAGAAATGCGCACAGACGGGAAAAACCGCTTGTTTTCGAATACATCCGCTACCTGATTTTCAACCTTCACCGCAACAACTCTGAGCAAACCATTGCCATTTTACGTAGTTTGCCGATGGATCAGTGCCAAACCTACGTCCTGAAGGCGCTTTTGAGCGCCGTTTCAAAGGGGAAATACAACCAAATCCACCTGCTCACGAATGTACTCGCAGGTCTGAAGACTTGGAAGCCGATGGACCAGTTGATGACTTTGCTGATTGACATGCTGGTGGAGGAGATACTAGCGGATTTACGGCTAAACGACTTCAGAAGGAACCAACATCGCACAATTGTGATGCGGTTTTTCGGGGAGTTATACAGTTACAAGCTAATAACGAAAGAAACTGTCTTCGACCTACTATATGCAATCATATACTACGCCAATGAGAACGACTCCCCTCAGGACTCCTTCAGAGTGCGGCTGTCTTGCATTTTGCTGGACACCTGTGGACAGTACTTCACAATTGCCAAGCACAAATCCATGCTGGACCGCTTTTTGGTGCATTTCCAGCACTGCGTGTTGCAAAAGACGGACCTGCCGTTGGACTTGGAGTTCATGGTGCTGGACACGCTGGAGGTACTGCACCCTGCGATTCGCTTTAGTCCTGGAAGTGACTCTAGCGCTGCAGTGCTGCGGGCTTTAGACGAAGAGCGAGAAAGCAGTGCAAAGCCAGGCGCCGAATCCGACTCCGAACCCGAAGCCCCAGCCGAGGACTCCAGCCCCTCCGTCCCTACGGAAATCACCGACTCTGAGGAACTCCGCTTCGACCGAGAGTTCCAAAAGGCCATGGAGGACAGTATCGACCAAAGCCGATCCCGAGTTATAGCGAAGGACGCTGGGAAGCAGGCGCCTTCTTCTTTCATCGAAATCGGCAGTCCTGTGAAGCAGCGAGATGGGACGACTTTTAAACTGCTGACCAAGAAGGGCGGCAAGGTGGTCACGAAGCCTTTGGCGGTGCCGCAGGACTCGGTGTTTGCAGTGCAGGCTTCGGAAAGGATCAGAACTGAACTGAGAGAGCGAGAGGAACTCTCGAGAAGGGTGTGCGACTTGCACGACCGACAGCACGAGGAGGAACTACAAGACTTGTCCTAGAGTCCGCGGACTGGGAGAAGACTCAATAGATAGAGTAAAATCCGAGGACTCCACATCAGTCGAGGGCAGTGGGAAGGCGGTTTCTCCTTATATCCGATACAGCAGACAGTTGGCCTATACAACTATGAGCATAGGAATGATGCAGGGACTGTAGCCAAAGCTGTTATGGAAATCCGTTTAATTTTCAAATGGAACGAACGTGGGAAAACTCTCCTCCCCCGAAGTTTAGCCTTGCCAAACTGACGATATCGAAGCACAGAAGCTCCTCCTCCTCCAAGCCCTCCTCCCCAGACACAGCTCCCCTGCGCCACCGCTCCATCCACGCTCCCAAGTCCCACCCCGTCTCCTGCCTCCCAGCCTCTCAGCTCATCTCTGAGGCGGTTTCTCGCTCGATGGAGTTCCTCACCTTCATGGAAAGTCTCAAGACTTCTATAGGAGTGGGGTCGAGTCGAGGCTGGGCCACCTCTGCGACGCAGACTACGGAGGACAAGGGAGTACAGATGGACACGATGGGGTATGGCTCGCCCAAGGTGGACACTGGAACAGGGACTGGCAGGAGGAAGGGGAGGTTGGGAGTGACGCCCGGCCCTTCTTCCTCACGTACAGACGACATCCTTGCAAGCAACAGCTCCCACTCCCAGTCCGCTGGCAAAGACTACAGCCACTTCACCTCCAGTATCACAGGCCCCCTGCTTTCTGGGCAGAAGGAAGGCGGTCTGGGTACTTGGGTCTTCGAGGTCCCGGAAGAATTGCATTTTTCCTCACTCGACGACCCTTCTGGCAACTCAGACACATGGGAAGCCGAGGACTTCAAGCTGCAAGGGCTAATGGAGGAACTGCGGTTGCCGTCAACTGCGCAGTCTGGCCTAAGTGACTAAACCCATTAAGGGACTATTGGACTAGGCTTGCTTCTTGTGGTGTTTGGAGGCTTTGCGAGTGTCTGCGGCTTTAGTGAGCAGACGAGTCAGCGTCAGTCCGAAGGTTTTGATTTTGTTGAACTCGGCCTCGAGGTGTTGCGAGGAGTAGCGGAAAGTCTCCCTATTGTTAGTGACTTTGAGCACGAGTTGGGCCTTGTGGGCCAGCAACTTGAGTGTGTAGCGGGTCGTGGCAGGGCTTTTGCTGGCCAGTTCCCAGGCCTTCACAGAGAAGTCTTCCCAGTCTGCAATGAACACCATTGCCCCGTTATTACTGCCCTCCCAGCCTCATAATGGTGTACTTCTACCTGTCCCCTCAAGCGGGCAAGAACCTGCAGAAGTACAAGTACCAAGCCTCCGACCTCTCCCTCCTCTACAACTACGTGCTCTCACCCCTCGCCAACTTCCTCGTGCGCTACGTGCCCCGCACCGTCTCGTAATGCTTTACTCAGCGCCAACAGCTTGACTCTGTGTGGGTTTCTGTGCAACGTGGCTGCGTATGTGCTCTGCATGATGCAGTGCGGGAGTTCGATGAATTGTGAGTTGGCGACCCCTGTGTTGTGGGTGTGTCTGGTGCTGTACTTCGCATGGATTGTGCTGGATAACATGGATGGGAAGCAGGCGCGGAGACTCAATTGCTCGTCTCCCCTGGGACTAATCTTCGACCATCAAGTCGATGCACTCAATACATGGATGACCACTACGCTAATCGCGACTTCCATGCTCTTCGGCGACTCCCCTACGACCATATACATGTGGATCGTGTCTTCCATCCCCTTCTTCTTCGCGACCTGGGAGGAGTACTACCTAGGCTCAATGGACTTTCCCTGCATCAACGGTCCTAACGAAGGCTGCATGATGATAGGCGTTTTCATGGGAATGCGGGCGTATATTGGAGTTGGATACTTCATACAGCCTAGTGCGTGGCCGGAGTACCAGGTCAGGGATGTGATTTTGGCAGGGTTTTGCCTGGCTTCAGTGTTGAATGGCCTGTGGAATGTGTACAGAGTGGCGACGAAGTCGGGGAAGGGCTGGGAGGCGGGGGAAAACACGCTGGCTTTCTGGTACTTCCAAGGCACTTTGTTCGTGTTGTACGCCGTCTCCCCTACGCAAGTGATGTGGACCCACACTCGCTGGGTAATGATGTGCATCGGCATCCTCTTCGCCAAGGAAATGGCCGCCCTGCAGCTCGCACACGTCACCAGCGAGACCTACAGACCTCTCGGCATCGTAAACTACTGCCTCCTGACCTCGCTAATCCTCAATACAATCACCAATTACCTAGGGTACGTGACAATTAGAGTGGGCGTGGTGGAGGAAGGGCAGTTCGTGGCGATACTTACCCTGGTGGCAGTGGGTGCGTATGCGCATATGGCCTATTATGTGGCGGTGGAGATGAGCAGAGAACTCAAAATCCCGATATTTGGGGTGCCTCGAGCTTCCGACACCATCACCATCACCAATAGTCTAGAAAAAGAAGTAGATAAGGTCGGCTTCTAATGTGGCTGTCACGAGCTGCCATTGTCTCACTTCTGCTGCTTGTCGGGCTATTTTTAGGCTTTTTCGCCCGCTCCAGACTGCCAGGGCTGCCTGCTCTCTACAGCGAATCCTCCCCTTTACGCACTTCTACGAGATATTACTCAAACCAACGGAATTATGAGGAATCTGAGGAATATGTGCCTTGCTATGAGAATTGTCCCTGGGAACACTATATATCTAATCCGGAATTCAAGCTAAAAGTGCAGTATTCAGACTCGTTCCAACTACTGGACGAGGGGAAAATTGTAGAATTGAAGACACAGCTGGCTTGTGTCCCTTTCAGCTTTGGATATGATGAAAAGAAGGGAAATGCGGTGTTACCGCCCTATGTATACCCGAACTGTGCTTCTAGGGTGGTGCAGCCCCAGCCCAGACTGGCGCTGAACCACACTACAAAGGAATTTAGTATGAAATGCTCTTCTGGTTCAAATCTGGTATATGTCCTTCACCCAACCAGCATCCCTGCGACCTCCCAATACGAGTACTCAGACCTGCACCGAGCACTTTCAGAGGAAATATACAACGAAGCTGTCACAAACGTCAGTAGTGAATACGCTTTCGGGAAGTGTCACAGCCAATTTAACTCTGCAGTACTTATTCCTAAGTACAAGCCCGAAGCTTATAACCGATCTCTATCAATAATGGCTAAAAATAGCCCTAGTGGAGTCCAGCGTCCACTAATTATCCTATTTATTACTGTGGACAGCTTCTCCAGACATCATTTTTTCCGCAAAATGCCGCACACTATTGCCTATTTGAATGAGTTGAATAAAGGGGGCGATTTCGCTGTATTTGACTTCAAATTGAGCAATATAATGGGGCAAGGATCTCCCGAAAACATGATGCCGATGTTCACGAATGAGTCCTTTTCCAGCCACGACCCTCCTCTCCAGTCCGACCAATCTGGACCCTATTCACTCTGGTCTATCTTCACTTCCCTAGGCTATGTGACTCTCCTAGGCTTTGAAGACTGTGACCACCACTTTCCTATATACATGGGTCTAGACCTAGAAATCGACCACTTAATTCGGTCCTTCTACTGCGCTGCAGTGAAATACTGCAACGTTTATATGTCTTTAGACTGGAGACTGCAAAGGTGCATAGGAGACTACATGTCCCACTACTACACCCTGAACTACACACACACCTTCTCTCAACTCTACTCCGGCGCCAATCAGTTCATATATCTCCACTTAGATACAGCACACGAAAGCTCAGGCCAGCACGCAGGCACCTTAGACGACGACTTGAGGGACTTTTTGAAGGGATATATGAATGAATTCGCTGGGAAAAACGATGTGGTGGTCTTTGTGCAGGGAGACCATGGGATGAGATATGGGGAGTGGAGGCATGATATAGAGGCTGAGCAGGAGCATAAACTGCCAGTGCTGTTTGTAGTGTATCCCACGCATGTATTGGACGCTTTGCCCTTTTCCTATGACTCGCTGTGGCACAATTCTCTCCATCTCACGTCTAAACTAGACCTGCGAGCGACTCTCCTGGCTCTCTCCACTCACCCCTACGGTACTACTTACCCTGTACATCAGGAAATATACCTAAAAAAGGCCAAAATCCTCCATAGTGAGAAGATAGAGGACAGTCGGATTTGCTATAATATTGGGATTAAGCCGTGGCTGTGCAGCTGTCTGCTAGCTTTTCAAGAGATCCCTGAGAGCGGGATTCATAGCTGGGGAGCAGGGGAGCTGGGCGGAGTGCTGCACAGAATAGCGGCCGAGGCGCTGGAGTACATTAACAGGTTAGAAGTTACGACGAAGGGGATGAGGGGAGAAATACTGTGTAGGAAGCTGCTGTTGACCCCATAGTGTCGACACTTCGGGGTCAACAACTGCATTTGGATGTGGTTTTGCAGGCCTATGGAGCCTATATAGGTCCCAAGCTGGAACAGCTGCAAGTCCTTTTCACAGTCCAAGAGTCGTCCCAGGTCCGGATCCAGGCTATAGTCCTGCTGGGTACGGAGTTAGTAGAGGACTTCCAGGCTCCTGTGTTTCCCTTGCCTCCGAAGGAGTCCTTAGAATACCAATCCCACCCTGTCTACATGCAGCTAGTGAGTGTGAGTCGGAAGGACGCCTACACCGGCCGCTGCGAGCAAATTGCCCGGTCTTGGGGCGTCGAGGCCGAATTCTGCCTCTGCAGCGACTTAAACCAGCTCGAGGCCGACTTCCCTCAAATCGTCAATAGCTGAATTCCTCGTAGGTCTTTCCATGGCAATATAATGGATTTGTTCCCTGGAGCGGTTCGCTTCAACAACATCAAGCCCAGGACTCGAGCAGAGCGGGAAGGACTGAGAGACCGTGAAGCCATTGAGAAGGTCCGGCTAAAGGAAAGAGTGGGCGGTTTCCATCGCTATGAGGAGTTCAACGGAGTGGGAGCGGTGGAGGAGAAGTCGACCCTGCATATGCCGGAGTCGGAGAGATTTGCGAGTGATTTCGCTGCGGAGGACCGCCAGCGGAGAGAGGCGGACTACCAGCAGAGGCAGGAGTACTTGAATGGACATCGACAGGAAGTGATCGGCAGGGAGGTGAATAGGTGGCAGTCCATGGAAGACGAAGAAGCGCGCAAGCAGCAGTACCTGAACTCCATGGCCGCCAAGTGGAAGCAAGGACAGAAGAACAACCCCTCCGCTGCCTACAACCCCATTACCTTGGAGTACGACACCACTGAGCAGGGCACTGCACTGAAGCAGTCTGATGACGCTGTGAGGTACAGGGCGGGAATGCGCCTCTTTAACCTTGACCAGAGGATGAACTCGGGGTATAATGTGCTGACGGGAGAGGCGCGCAGACCGCCGAACTTGCCGCAGGGTCCAGACCAGTAGCTTTGGATAGGCTAGCTAGCACGCTTATCTACCGTCTTAGACCCAGCTTTACAGGCTGACTACATCAACTCCCATTCTAGCCTTTGTGTATAGTGTCTCTGTGCTATGACTATAGTAAACTGCATCGTTCCCACTCCTACCTGGCTTCCTGCCTTCTCCAGCACGCACACAACAGAACTCTCCTCCACCCTTTCCACTTGCTCGGCCTTATTGCAGTCTGAGCAGCGTCTACCTGCCCGGTCTGCAGGTCTAGGGGAGAGAGAGAAACCGGCTCCAGACTTTGGTCCTCATCCCCACTGTTCCGAGCGACTCTGATGCTGTGGTAGGGCGGCTGGGCCGGTAGGAGGAGAGAGGAGTGGGGGGAGGGTGCTGACAGGAAGGAAAGGGTCCAGTCTTCGGGGTAGGAAGGAGGGCTCACTGAGCTGAGGTTGGGAGAGTCAGGGGGAGGAGTGGGGGAAAGAGCAGGTCTGGACCCAGCGAATAGAGACATGGACTTGTCCTCCTGCACCAGTATTTCCCCTGAAGCATCCCCCGCCAGCCTAAAAGACACACTAAGAAACGACTCCTCCCTCTCCTCCACCCTCTCAAAGCCTCTAAACCCCGCCAATCGGTCCGCAATAGCCGTGCGCAGATGCACCAACTTGGCCGAAAGGTGCTGCACTCTCTCAGTAGACTTCTCCTCACTTCTCTGCGCAAGCACTCGCTTAGGCTGGATTTCTACACAGCTGTGCCCCTGCTCAATAGTTCTTTCCGCCTCTTCAGCCTTGTGGTCGGATGGGCTTTCTTGGAACCTGCCCCAAAGTAGTAGTTCTCGCACTGTTTTTAGTCTCCTTTCTACCTCTTTATTTCTCGACTCTCGGGCGTTTTCCTCGCTCTGCCTGGGAGGTACAGCTATTGCATCGCGTAGGGCGGTTAGGTCGCTTTCGCGCAGACTGCTGAGGTCGAGGAGGGAAGAATGGGCCAGGGAATAGCGCTGTTTGAGGCGAAGCAGAGTGAAGAGGTGGCTGGAGCGCGCTTGGTCATGCAGAGAGCGCTGGAAAAGAGAGAGTTGACTGGAGATTTCCTGCTGAGCTGTTAGTCGCTTCTTCACCTCTACGATCTGTGTGAAAGTTGCTTGTCTGCGCAGTGAATCCAGCGCTGCAGTCACGAGTTCCCTTTCTTCCTGCTCCTCCATTGCAACTCTTATCCATATTCTACGCTTCTATCTGCTGCCTTTATACTAAATCCAGGCGATTTACATCTACGCACAAATTTACTTTTCGCCCAGTAATTTGCAGTCTCTCAGCAGGGAATCCTATCCTTTCCAGTCAACACCCAGAGCCCATTTCCAGTGTTTATCACGCATTTTAGCTCTATTGTCGCAGTAATGGGCAGTTCTCCTCGAAACTGCAGATGTCTGAAGGTCATAACTCTCGGTCCCACCCACGCTGGCAAGTCCTGTTTGCTCCTCAAAGCCACTAACAAAGACTTTATTTGCCCGACTAACTGCCCTCCAACCATCGGAGTCGACTTCAAAATCCTTCACCTTGTTGACAGCTCCAAATCTCCAGTCAACATGCATGTGTGGGATACGGCTGGACAGGAGCGCTTTCGTCAGATCAATAGGATGTATTACAGGGAAGCGAGTGCTGCGGTGTTTGTGTTTGACCTTACGAGTCGAAGCGGTTTGCAGGACTTGGACGAGTTTTGGAGCGATTTCTCAGAGTTCGGTCTCAAAGACGTGTTTTGTATCCTCGTCGGCACCAAGAGCGACCTAATCCAAGCCCGAGAAGTAACGGAAACAGAGGCTCTGGCCTGGGCGCACAGCCACAACATGCCCTACATGGAGACTTCCGCCATGACAGGAGCCAATGTGGAAGCGCTGTTTCTCAGAATTCTAGAAGCCCTGCCCTCGAGACCTCGCTCTTCTCCCTCCAACCGCTCCTTCCTGTCTGCTTCTGCCTCCTCTCCGAGCAAGAAAAAGCGCTTTTCTCTATGCTAATTTCCCTCCTTTTCCCATCCCTTCCTACTCTGTTGCCTGCCTTTATATCCTTCTCTAGCCGAAACTACCGCCTGTGCATAGATCCTAGAAAAGCAGTACAGCTATAAACATGGCGGAAAGAAGTGAAGTGCACCGTCTACAGGAAGACGGCGACTTAGCCGGCCTAATTGCCTTGAAGCGGGAACTGAGGGGGCCAGTGCAATTGATGCAGGTCAACAGTGCACTGGCGGAAGTGCTTGAAGAGGAGGAAAAGTGGGAAGAGGCAGCTGAGGTCTGGAGAGAGTGTTTGGTCATTAGTCCTGCGAATCCGGAGCTGTGGGAAAGGCTGGGAGGCGCGGCTGAGAAGGCAGGACGTCTGTCCCTTGCAATTTCCTCCCTTCAGTCCTCCTTCGAACTGAGTCGCAACCTTTCCACTTTGCTCAAACTCGCCCAAATCCGCCTGCGTCTGCACGACTACTCCAACGCCCTCGTCCTCACCGCCTTCGTGCGCAGTTCCCAGCCTTGGAACCAAGCCGCAGACCAACTGCACTCCCACCTGCTCCGCATCATGCAGGGGAAGGAGCTGTTCAACGGAGGACTGATACAGAAAAGGGAAGATTTCACAGAAATAAGCCCGGAAAAGGTGGTTATTAAGGTGGCGAATTTGTTGGGACTGGCCAAAAGCCTCAGGCGCCAAATCGAATCCGGCAAAGACGACGTCCTCCTCCTCTTCCAACGAGTCCCAGCCAAGGACCCCATCGACCCTCCCCCCCCTCGTCCTCCCACCAAGAAGGGCAAAAGTCCCCTCCTGCAGCTCCACCAGCTCTGCGAGGACATCAAGAGAGAGGCCCTGGTCATAGCAGAGCCTGCGCCTTTGCCTTTGTTTGGGCTCAATCCGATGCCTGGAGTCTCGAACTTCAAGACGAAGTGTGTGGGGGAGAGAGGCTTGGAGCGGTTTTTGGAAGGGGAGTGGAAAGTGGGGGTTGCAGTGAAGGAGCTTATTTCTTCCCTATGCGCGAACTCTCCCCGGCCTTCTCCGTCCTTATCTGACGAACTAGCGTGGGAAACCCTTCATCTCTACCTAGTATCCGACCCTTCAATTCCCTTCTCCACCGAACTTCTCACCCTTTTCGAGCTTTCCCTTAAGGACAACGAGCACCTTTCCACCCTGCACCGACTCCACGAAGCTGTGCTGGAGCGGAGGGCTCTGTTCGCAGAGGAAGAAATGGTCGTGAGGCTGAGGTATGCAGAGGCGTGGTTTTACTACCATGTTGGGGAGGAGAAGACGAAGGATGTGCAGAGTCAGGTGGAGGCACTAGTCACTGCATATGCGGTACTAGAGGAATTGGAAAGGAATGTAGGAGAAAAGACATACTACTTCTGGTGGTATGGGAAAGTCCTGTCCTCTGCCTCCATCCAGACCTTCAAAGACAACATAAAGGACGAACTGCTCCTTGTGAAGGTGGAAGAGACTCTGCGCCTCAACCCCAAGGCCTCCTCTGTGCTGCTCGGCCTGCTTTCCGCCCTTTGCGCCTTGCTAAAGAAGCGATGCGCGAAGGACGACCCTGCCTTCTACTGGCGCAAAGTGAGGACAATTGTGAAGAGTCTGGGGAAAGCGACTTTGACGCAAGAGGAACAATTCTCCTACAGTCTCTGTCTGGCGGAGTTCCTGGGAGTGCTGCAGTACAACCTGGAAGACGGGTCTCGTCTCAGCAAGGACATTGACCTGCGCTTTCTCTTCAAAACTGCCTACCGCTATGCCTTTTCCAAGCACCCGCTACTGCGCAAGGCCCATGAGGCGTATATCACTGTCTCTATTGTCAACATAGTGAAAGCCAGGCCAGAACTCTTCCTCGAACTCCCCTTCCTCGTGAAAAAAGTGATGCTTTCCTCCGAAAGTCTCACCCAGTACTTCCTCCGATTCCACAGTCTCTGCAGCGAATACGCAAGCACCGAGAAGGACTTCCACTACAGCCTTTGCAGGGCCTATGAAAAGCCTGCAGCTCTGTGTGGAAACATGGAGGCGATGAATGTTGTCTATGCTCAGTTGTATGGATTCACAATTATGCATAAGGAATGTCCGTGCAAATTGCCTAAAATCATCACTCCGGAAACGTCTTTTCCGAAATCCCTCGGAAAGTTGCAGCGAATGCTATCCTACATCCACACCCACTCCTCCCATTTCGAAGAATACGGCGTCTACTACCCCCAAACTCTGGACAAAGACCTATCTCCCGGCCTCGAACGCTGCTATCTTCGCCTTCCAGACCTCCACCTCAACTGCCCTCTCCTCAAGCAAGCCAAAGAAGTGGTGATCCGGCTCATTGGGGAAGGCCCAGGAGGCGACATGCATAGAGACTGTGGTTGCAGGCAGGCAGCTAGGCCAGTCGCAGAGGCCTTTTTCCAGCGCTACGCCTCAGACTGCTTCGAACTAGCACTCATGAAAGAGACTCAGGGCAGCTTTCTAGGCCTATTGGAAGGGGCGGAATCAGTCGCTGAGAAGCTTTTAGTAGTGAATGCGGGAAATTCCCAAGGGTGGCTGTTATTGGGCCAAATTTACCTGCACAAGTGGATGGCTGGGTACTACGACTCCGCCCTTGTCTTGCTAGAAAAGCCGGACTACGCCAAATACGCAGACCTTAGTCTGAGGTGTTTCGCTGTACTGGAGACCTTGGAGTCCAAAGCCTATGGATATATCCAGTTAGTGAGGGGACTAATTGGCTTTTTGAGGTACAGACTGAGTGGAAAAGGCCTGGAAGAGGCGGAAGCGAGCGTTTCCTTGGCCTTATTCCACTCCCCTAACACCCATTCCGTCGAAACTCTCATGATATTGGCTCTAATCCACCTGCACACCCTGTCTCCCTCCCTGCCGCAGCTGCTTTCTCGGCTCAATCTCGAATCTCACGATAAATACCTCTTTTTGACCCTCGTGGCGACATACAAAAGCACGAAATCGATGGAAGTCTGGGGAGACGCGAGGGAAAACAGGGAACTGTACGTGAGTTATGTGAAGAGTAAGCAACAACCTGGGGAGTATCGAGAGGAAATGATGGGGAGTGGAGGATTTTACAGCACAGGGAAGCTCTTTGAGACGAAGGTCATGGACCGGTGTGTGGCCTTTGGTCGCAAGAAGGCGAAAGTGGCTGCGAGGTATGTGGAGCACTACTTCAGTACACAGGACTTGCTGAGTTTATTTGCACTGTGCAGAGACCTATCTACCCAAGCCTACCCTTTGTTCAAGTCCGTTTTCCTCCTTTCTCTGACCCGTCTTTCAGTCCTGTTCCAGACACTCAGTTCCCTCTCCGAGGTCAAGTCCCTGTACGAGTTCCTGGAGTTCATTGGAGGAGCGGAAATAGCGAAGGATGTGAAGGACGACCTAGTGGAAGAAATGACCAAAGCGCTGGGTAAGTATGCAGAAATCTTCGGAGCGGAGCAGTGCGAGGCACAGAAGCCTTCGAAAAGGAGAAGGAAGAAGTAATTAGTCTGCGGAGAAAGAGGCTTTGGAGGAGGCGGGGAGGGACTTCCACTCTGCACTCAGCAACTTCATTAGGCCACGTTCGTCTATACCGGGATTGGCCTCTGCCAGTGCTTCCTTCCTCGCAGCCACGAAAACATCAAACTGCGTCTTCCCTCTAGCCGTCTCCACATGCAGCCAAAAGACCCCATTGTCTACATAGAACTGCGCAGGGAACAAATCCGCAGTGCCAGGAGTCCAGTGAGGACGCAAGAGAGTCGTACCTTTGCGGTAGTGCTCAGGCTCGGAGTTGTAGTTGAGGTGGAAGTGGGAGTAGAGCAGTTCGTTCTTTTCGCTGCTAGTCGTGCCTTTGAGACGGCTGTGGGCTGCGGTTTCGGTTTGGCCGCTTTGGACGAGTTGCCAGAAGCAGGTGTTGTAGAGATTGTTTATATGACAATCCGCCTGCCTCCACCTCAAATAGTCCATCAGCACCTCTTCCGTCGGATACAAAACCGCCCTCGCATCAAAGCTCGGTGTCCTGCTCAACGGAAAGTCAAACCAGTCCCTCCAATACATCACAAAAGCCGCCGCAAACTGCGCCACCACAGTACTAACAATCTTCTGTAGTCTCCTACTGTACAAGTCACTATCCTTGTGTAGGACTAAACTGTACTCGTCGGACTGGCCGTAGGCGAGGATGAAGCCGGGGACGGACTTGCAGACCTCGGAGGCGGCTTTGGACATGAGAGAAAGACCGCGGGAGTCATTGGGCTTGGCGTAGTTATGGTCGGAGGTGAACTTGGTGAAGCCTTTGCCGTCGATGCGGATTACGACCCAGGCCTGAGGCAGCAGAACTGTGTCTTGCTCGAAGGATTTCACGTACTCATACTTCGACTTCGCCATTACCACTTCAATAGACCTAGTCCAAGCGATTTAGCTAATACCCTGCTAAGTCTCGAATTTCCCTTTCTGCGGAAACTTCTCTACGAACCTACTCATGAATTCCTCGTATGGCACTGCCTCGGGCCAAGCAGCCAGCAGCACTGCGAGCACTGCACCGAGCCAGAGCGTCACAAAGGAAAAGCACAGGCCTGTGTCCAGCCGAGCGGCTTCCCACGTCCACAGCGGGCCTAGCCACGCTCCCACGCCTCCCAGCACCAGGAAAGCACTCGTATAGAAGGAGGAACTCAAAGGCCCCAACACTCTGTGATACACGTTGTAGGAGGACTCCGGCAGCAGTGTAGTCCCAAGCGTTATGAGTGTAAAGCCAATTGTCAAATTAGGGAAAGACACAAATAGTCCGTTTTCCTCTACAGACCCTTCCGGCACTAGAAACACCCACCCTACAGCCGTCCCCACCAGTACACACAGCATTAGCGCCCTGTCGAACACCCAGCGAGTCACTAGGAAGCGATACACCTCCCTGCCCACTGCACCTGCTGCAGTCCCCAACGCAAACACACTGTAAAGTCCTTGCAGGCCCCATATGTTTCCGACATTCACATGGAAGTCCTCGTTTTGGCCCAACATAAGGACGGGAATTGCGACGTCTCGCACAGAAGTACTGAAGTGAAGGACCATATTTGCGAATAAGCCGCAGAAAACGCCCCAATGCCGTACTGATTCCTTGGCGTAGTTTATCAATTTGCGGTTGTCTTCGCTGGTGTTTTGGGCGCGGTCGTGCCAGGGAGACAGGGGGTGCACGATTGGGATCAGTTGCTCCTTGTCACTGCTGGTGGAGGTGTAAAACTTGGGGAATACAGCTGCGAACCAGGCCAAATTGACGCTAATGCACGCAATTTGGACCCAGGCGGGGACCAAAACAGCCTCGAAGTAGCCGTTGTAGGTCGAGCCCAGGCCTACCAAGGCCCCAATCAGGCCTCCTACGACCCGTAGTCTTTCACAACTCAGCAGTATCTCCGATTTCCGCAGTCGCAGAGAGGAAATGTGGATATACGCCCGCTCCAACTCACTTGCTGTGCCTACTTAGAACTCACCACTACAGAACCCCATACAAACCCTGCCCAGCACTACCCACTGCACTAGGGACAGTTGCGGAGACACCCACAGCACTGCAGTGTGTGGCAGCAGGTAGAGTAGACTGCCGACTAGGCCGGAAGCCAGACAAAGGACGTACCACAGGACTGGAAGATGCTTGTGCTCGAGACGTACTTGCCACACTCCTGCGAGGACCTCTAGGAGCTGGGTGAACACTAGACAGGTGACGAGTTCGAGCGGAGAGACGTGTTCATCCAAGGTCTTCAGGTAGAACCATAGAGATGCACATATCAGCACACTGCTGGCTGCGCGCAGAAGCTGCATCCAGCGCAGGAATAATTCGAAGGTGTCTTGCTGGTCCTCCATAGCGTGGTACTCCGTGCTGTCCAGCTTGGACATATTGTGCTAAACTAGCTCACTGCCCAGACTTTCGATAGAGTCTGTCTATATATACACCCATGAAGTCACGAATCTAGCTATTAGCGAGTTTCCCCCTTAAGCCTTCCGCTACCTCCACTAGGTCTAGTCTCTGCGCCAGCACTGCGCATTCTCCATACATCGCTCTGAATAAGGAATACCGCAGTTTGGCAAAGGTCAGTGAGTACTTAGCAGCGAGTTCGTGGTAAAGGACCAGGGAAAGACTGCGGTCTTTGCGTTTAAGCGCCTCTTTGAGTGCACAAGTCGGCACTAATCGGCTGGTAATATGGATTTGACCTGCTTTACGTACCTTCTTGGGTAGCTTTTGGACATGCAAAAGACAGGGCGAAAGGCCCAAAGCCAGTAGTTGCCGCACACCTGCTTCTGAGAAGCGGGCGCAAGCCAGTATCATCGGATAACCCAGGCTCTCCTCAGTCCCTCGCATCAGCGTCTTTTCCTGTGCGAACAGCTCATCATAGCCACTCAGATCTTCCTCCACTGCCCCACTGCCACTCACTTGCGTCAGCAAATGCATAAACACCTGAATCCGCCTCGTTTCTTCCTCATGGGAAAGAGGCTGAGTCTGAGTATGGGCCGGGCCTTGGAGTGCGAGGTAGAGGGCTCCGGGCTGTATCGGTACTTCGGCTTGCAGCAGTAACTCCACTGCCTTTAAATTGGCGGAACGAGCGGCTATAGTGAGAGGCGAGCGGCCTTTGCGGTCTAAACACTGAGCATAGAGCCGGGCAGATCCTTGCAGTGCAGTGGTCAGGTCAGATGCCAAGGACGAGTACTTCGCAAGGTAGTGCAGGAGAGTAGTGCAGCTATGCCGGTGAAAGGCATTGAAAGCTTGAAAGAAGTCCTTGAGGGCTATAAGCGGCAGCCTGTCTGTTCCGCGTAAAAACAACTCCGCAGTCCCACAGACATGTCCAATAGCAGTGCTGAGCCAGGGTAGGGACGGGGCTTGGTCCAGTCGAAGGAAACTCACACTTAACAGCAAAGTCCGCAAGGCCTCTGCGTGGTTCAGTAGTGCCTCTCTGCTGCCTCGAAGGCGGTACTTGAACGTACTTAGTAGAGTGCTGGCTGAGAGGCCGGTTGTACTCCGCGCCTCCTCAGGCTCTATTTCCGCCACTTGGGATGGGACCTGCGAAGCCAGTAGGAAGGCGTGCAGCTGGGTAGTGGTCTGGTGCAGCTCTGGAGCAAGACCTAGCAGAGTCTCATTGAAAAGGAGTTGAAGCGTTTTAGCAGTCCAAAAGGCAACTTTCCCCGGCTCAAAGGTATAAAGCGACCCAAAGAGACGGCCAGTCGGAAGCACGAGTCTCAGCAGCTCAGGGTGAGTGCGAGAATTGCGCAGATATAAAGATCTGTAGGTCGTTAGTTCCTTTTTGTGGTGTGCACTGTCCAGAGACATGTCAATTCCGATGGCCACTTCCCTGTCACAGGCCGGGTCTTGCTTCGCTAGCAGGGCTGCTCCTAACTCAGCCAGTAAAGCTCCCTCGTGAGAGGAGAAATTCAAAATCTTGATACGGGGCATCCACCAGGGATCGAAGGAGGAATAGGGTGTCCGACGTAATAGAGTAAAGAGCGGGTGGAAGTCATGTTGGTCCACTGGCAGCGCTGGATTCATCAAAGGACTCCCTAGAAGTATCAGTTGCTGTACTATCCGCAATTTGCAAGGCCATAATCTAACAGCCAGATAAAGAAAGGAGTTGGCGATAAACTCCTGATTGACGTTTTCATTGAAAGTATATGCATGCGAGGTGAGTCTCAGCACTGCATTTAATTTCGACTCGCGGAAGAAGTACTGCGGCTTTTGGATCACTTCGTGCGCTCTAGGCTTCGTCACGAGTTCGAAAAAGAGAGTTTCCAGGCCTCGACTCACAGCGTAATCGAGCAAAATAACCAGTGCTCCGCAGTATATAGGACTCTCGCTATCCAGTTCTTGAGGACTATATAGAACTTACAGGATACTTTCGAGGTGAGTTTCGAAGAGGGAGTACAAAGGCCTATTATTGTCCTGTTGCCATAGAGCCTCTAGGTAGGTTTTGGTGTAGTCGGGGACGCGGGTCTTGAGTGCTTCTAGGCAGCAGCGCAGTGCGGGGGCAATGCTGTGGAAGGAACTGTGCAGACGTGTCAGCCAGTTTAGACTGTTTTCCTGGTATTCATAGCTGTGGACCACTTCAGTAGCTTTCTTGAAGTAGTACAGACTAGGCGCGTTCACAAACTTCCACAAATTCTCACTGATCGGCACCTTCGCAAGAATCAGCCACAGAGGCTCCATCCCACTTAGGTAGTTGCAGTCCCCTCCGAGCTCTAGCACATACTCCAGAGTACTGTCGTTCCTGGTCTTCACTAGCATCTCAACCACACTCACCGGAAACCCTTGCGGCAGTGACTGTGAGTATTTCCCCCAGTCTTTGTACCGGTTCTTCATCATCCGGTTCAGTCCTGGAGACTGCACTGCTCCGCAGACCTGCTGGAAAAGCTCATCTGAGTAATTCATTTGGTGCGTCGTGCCTTGGACTAGGAGGAAGTGAGGGTACTGGACGACCTCTTGTACGGGCACAGCGAATACTTCACTGAGGAAATCTAGCCATTGCTTGTAGTTTTCTAGACCGGGAAAGGCCAATCCTGCTAAGGAAAACACTGTATGACTTTCTGAGTCGATGGTGAGTAGGGAGAGTCGGAATTGGTCTGCAGAGTTCTGGGCTCGCAGGTCTTTCATGACTTGCAGTTTGGAGGACTGTGTAGAGCTTACGGCGGAAAGAGAGGAGCGAAGGACATAGTGGCAAGTAGTGCGCAGACTCATATCGCAGGCTAGTGGGGCTGAGAGCAGGAGCGGTAGTTTCGCGGCTATATCGGGCGGATTGTGGCTGAGGAGGAGCATTAGTGCAGTTTGCCCAGCGGAGTTCCTTGCATTCACTGTAACAACCGCCAGCAATTGACCCACTACATCCGCTGATGCCTTTAGCACTGCCTCATGTAGTAAAGTGTTCCGCACTGTCTTATGCCTGAATAAGTCCCTGCCATAAGGCCTCAGTCTTTCCCTAAGCGCTAGGCCGCTTTGCACCTCTCCCTGGCACACTTTCCTCCACACTAAGGCCTGTATGTCTGAGTATACTCCTGCGAAATTCTCAGATTGCAGCTCTGCTTCTGAGAGCTGCAGAAAGGCTTCTAACTCTTCTCGGATAAGAGTGTCTTGAAAAGCGCTAGCCATTATTTACCAGCTACGTCTAGCAGTGCTTGAGCGAAGTACTTGAGGTTGGAAGAGTTGAGTCCAGCCAGGGAGACGCGACCATTCAGCAGTAAGTAGCAGTGCCACTTGGAAATCAGTTTGTGACACTGCGTGGGGTTCAGTCCTGTGTAGGAAAACATCCCTACCTGTTTACTCAGAATGGAACAGTATGCAGGCAGTCCCTGTAGTTCCGCAATTAGTTGAGTCCGTATTCCTTGGATTCGCCCTGCGAGCGTCTTTAGTTCCTTTTCCCACTGCTGGCGCAGTTGCACGTCTCCCAATATACTGCTCACAATGAGAGCTGCATGCAGCGAGGGACTGGAGTACAAAGGCCTGATCACCAGTTTGACCTGACTTACGACCTTTGCAGCTGTAGGGGCGTCTTGACACACTACATGCAAAGCTCCAATGGGCTCTCCATATAGTCCAAAGTTCTTTTCGAAGCTTTGACTCGCTAATAGATTGAACCCTCTGCTCACAAAGTAACGGAGAGACCAGGCATCCGCGGCTAAATCCCCTGTCGCAAAGCCTTGATACGCCACATCGAAATACGGTATCAAGTTCCTGTTTTCCATTACATCTGCAATAGATCTCCACTGCTCGGGAGTTGGGTCGATGCCTGTCGGGTTATGTGCACAGCCATGCAGCACTATCACAGACCCAGTAGCTGCGTTCCGCAATGCATTCATAAGTCCGGCGAAGTCCACATCCTTAGTTTCTGCGTTCCAATACGGGTATTCCCGGACGAAAAGACCGGCTCGACCGAAAAGACCGAAGTGGTTGTCCCAAGTTGGCCGAGGGACGTAGACAGCGGGTATGCGCAGGTTAGCACTGAGGAACTCCGCTCCTACTCGCAGTGACCCAGTGCCGGATATCGTCTGAATCGAAGCCACGCGTCCTTCCGCCACTGCGAGGGAATCGGCTCCGAATAGCAAATCGCGGACTAGGGTGTTGAAGCGCTCCAGACCGTCGATAGGCAAATACTCCTTTGTGTGGTTTCCTAGGATACGCCGCTCAGCCTCGCGGACCGCAGTAAATACAAAGGGCTGTCCTTCATCTGTGCGATAAGTCCCGACTCCCAGGTCTATCTTTCGCGGACTCGTGTCTCGGCTGCAGGCCAGAGTAGTTCCTAGAATCGGGTCAGCTGGGGCTTCCTCTAAATGCGCAAACAGGTTGATGCATAGGTGTGACTGCAGCAGTTGCAGCCGCTGCATAATATGGCTGAGGAGGGCACCGGGTACGGAGAGTTCGAGTACGCGAATGGCGCCAGCTACATGGGCCACTGGGTCGAGCGAGAGGGGGTTAAGCGTCGTCACGGCCACGGCAAGTTCCTGCATGCACCTATAACTGTCCCCGCCTTGCACCCCAGCGCTACCAGCAGACCCAAAACCGCCCGCGACGAAACCACTCCTCCGCAGTCTGCAGGCTCCAAGGAGCCGGAGGACGACAGAGGCAGACAGCCGATTGTAGTGCAGGAGGAGTATGAAGGGGAGTGGGCGGAGGACACGATGCAGGGCTATGGAGTGTACCGCTATGCTTCTGGAGCACTGTATGAGGGGGAGTGGAACACTGGACAGCAGCATGGCCACGGCACCTACTACTTCCCCAATGGAGCGAAGTATGAAGGCTTCTGGGAGCATCACCGTATGAACGGGAAAGGACTATATACAGACCCAACAGGTGTAGTCTGGGAAGGAGTCTTCGTCAATGGCTCCTTCGACTCCAGCATCCAAAAGCGTCTCCGCGCTGAATTCGAAGAAAGCGAGAAAGTGCGAGAATTGGAGCGCCAAGGCCCTCAATTCCTTACCGCCATTCGCAAGGCCTTCGCAGGCGACAAGAAAACCTGGAAAGAAGCCTTCCTCAAAAGCCTCGTGACAGTCCCCGAAGAAGTGGACAAGTTCGTAGCAGAGCCTTATTGTCGCCTGGAAGACCGAAATTTGGACAAGTGGAATGATGTTTTGGGTCAACTTTTGGATGTGACTCCCAGAGTACTGCGCAGGAAGACGGATGCTGCTTGCATTGCGGCGGATAGGGTGTATGGGGAGCAGCTCAAGGGGCCTGGGCAGATCTTGGAGTTTGCGAAGCGCACGGATGCGAGACGATTGGAGTTGGGCTTGGTGCAGGGGGAGTCGCAGAAGTGGCTCATTTTCCACTGTCTGGATGCCAAGGCTTAGTAACTCCAGTTCGCTTTAGCACTATATAGCAATGCAATTGAGAACGCTACAGATTCTCGATTCTGTCCTGGTCCAGGAACAACTGCAGATTAGCATAGGGAGCAATTACAGCCTTTTTAGCGTATTGAAGGCTCTGAAACGTTGCCATATACAGTTGCAACAGTATGCAAAGGCAAGTGCAGCGACTAGAGACACAGGCAACTACAATGTAGATTTACAGAAGGCGCAGAAAGACAAGGCCTGGGCTCAGCAGCTAGGCCGAGAGAGTCCAGTCCTCTGTCTGGAGTTGGAATTGAGCAGATTCACTTGACAGGAAGCAATGTGCTGAGAGAGGGACGAGGTCTATAGAAAAGCAATACATCTGATTCAGAGTTAGCGGTGCAGCTGAGCAGTGCACTGGCTGAGAACGACCTTCAGTAGGATAGTGCATGGAAAGCAATGTGTGAAAGGACACTTAGCACTTGGAAGTCGAGGGAACTACTTCGCGCACTTTGCATGTTCTACTGTTATTGGTATGGCGTATCTCACAACTCCAGGGACTCCATAAACAGGCGGAGCATTCAGCTGGTGGCAGACAGTCCTCGCAGTGAGTGTTTGCTGCAGTTTATTTAGATCTACGAGTTAGTTCTGGATGAAGTCGACAAGGAAGAGTTCGCCGTCCTAGTCTCCATATTGACTAAGGTTACTTGTCAACGTTCCAATTAAGATCTAATAACAGCTGCTGGAAAGGTCGTCCAAACACTAAAGCAAATTGCGAACATTGGCGCACAGTCAGTGCCACAAGTTGCACCGCTAGCTCCTGTGGCAACGAAGGTCATCTTCAAGGCTCCAGAGGAAGTGGTGATGAAGGAAAAGGAACTGGAAGTGTCCTGTGAGGAAGCTGTTGCCAGCGTCTTATCAGTGGCGAATAGAGCACAAGCCGAGGAAAACATTTGTCTCTGCTTTGGCACCACCTCCTACTCACCTTCGTGCAGCTGTACGCCAAACACCTGGACAGCCGCAGCGCACTCAATTGCGTCCTGCAAATGCAACGGCGTGCTCTGGTTCGATGGAGATAGGCTAATATGTCCGAACAAGGAACGTAGAGCGTTGTGGGCCCTGCGGCAAGCAGCTCTCAAGAACAAGCAAGAGAACACGCCCAGCAGTGGCCCCGCCCCAAGTAGCAGAGTATGGAACTGGCAGAGCCGGAACTAGAAGAGTTCTTCGAGAAGGAGTACTGTCTACCTTTCAGGAGGTCTTCCACAGGTTTGAAGCTGTGGAAGAGGAAGCTTGGCCTGAAGAGTAGTTCCCATCTACCTCAGTAGGAAGAACCCACCACGTTCGAACTGAAGCAGAGACCTAAAGTGGAAGAGTGGGTGGACACCACTGCCAAGGACGCAGGCCTACACAAACACAGTACTGTACCGAAGCACTGTGCTTAAGCGGAAGTTCATGCAACTCAAGCGCGGCACTGACAAAATGCCCTTTTCTTTGCCGGACTTCATTGAGTTCACTGGCATTTCCAAGGTGCGAGTGCTGACCAAGAGCGAGAGGTGGGGAAGTTGCTGAAACAGCGAAGGAACCCCAAACTGGGCAAACTCGATATTGACTACCAAGTGCTGCATGACGCCTTCTTCAAGTACCAGAAGAAACCGAAATTCACCCAGTTCGGAGATATACAAAGGCAAAGAGAACGAGCTGAGAGTGTACCGGCCAGGCCAGCTCTCAGACGAGCTGAAACTGGCACTTGGCATGCCAGAGGGTTCCACCGCTTTGGCTCGTCAACATGCAGCGCTTCGGTTGGCCCCCATCCTACCCCATTTGAGCATTCCGGGCATCAACGCACCTATGCCGGAAGGATCTCTATTTCCCGGCAGCAGTCGGGCAAAGGGGAAAACGACCCTTATAGTCTCCAACACCGCTTAGATGGACTGATAGAGAACAATGCTCGCCATCACTGGGGAGAGGTGGAGCCTGAGTCGGAGGAAGAGCCTTTGGAAGACACAGCTCGCTTCAGACGATGTCTCTATCAGTGGTTTCCAAGACCTCACTCCGCTTCCCTTCGAGCCTTCCAATACGCTGGCTGTCACTGGCTACGAGACTCCCACCTATCTGCTGTAGTTAGAGTTATTATTGCATTATGTGTTTTCCCAATGCTGAAATAACTACATAGACGCAGAAGTGAATATTGTGAAGAGCTTCTTAGGAAGAATAAGCGGACATGCACGGAACTG
>Ga0247837_1003971_pt1 | contig 24607 bp, 23 predicted proteins | sample LaCtaG_2_FD_187115 | JGI IMG/M metagenome (GOLD analysis project Ga0247837, IMG submission 187115) | Freshwater microbial communities from meromictic Lake La Cruz, Castile-La Mancha, Spain - LaCruzMarch2015_14.5m | ecosystem: Environmental > Aquatic > Freshwater > Lake | place: Spain: Castile-La...
GGCAATTGGAAAAGCAAGGCTTTCTTGCGGAAACTAAGTTTGGGTACTATGCAAACGCAAATAGAAAAATACTAATTATCAGTTTACATACCAGCGTACTTCATTATGTTGCCCCTACATTTATCAACTTTCGATATTTGACTATGTGATCAAATTCTGCCTTTCAGCGAATTTATCTAAAATTTGCTCGAACTGCAAAAACAGAATTAAGATCACTTTAATAGAGTAAACGGTTTTTAATCTTTCATCTTCTTCAGTAGTAAAGTGATTGCCAGAACGCCCTAATTTTCCCACTATTGGCGCCAGCTGATTTCCAATAGAAACTGCTAAGAAGGGCGGCTTGTGTAGGCTGATGCAAGTGAGTTGTGTCAGGAAACAATCCTTTGCAACGTAAAATGCCAGTGCAGTGCTATTCTTCGCGTCTTCAGCGTCCAGTTTCCCTTTCCTTTTGTAATCTATCGCCTTCAAGACTCAAGCTGGCGCTCATTATCTCTCATATCGTGGCAACTAGTCTATTGCCTCATCTCAATAAGCCTAAATGGCGCAGAACCTCCCAGTGAGTCTTTGCTTTGCGCAAGCACTGACCAAAAGTGTGGATTTGAAGACTAGCTTAGAGCTAGCTCCGCTGCAAGACAGAATGAAGTCGCAGTCACCTAATAGAAGAGGAGCCGCTGCTGAGACCCTCTGCAGGGGCGAGCGTGAAGGAGGTGTTGGGACTCCGGGGACAGTGGCCCTATGCTATGACACTTCTGTCAAAGCCAGTCCGCGTGTATTTCAAGCGGCGGAACATCAAGTAAAGTCCATATAGACTAGTACTGCGAGTGACAGGTCCTACCCTATCCGCCTCTTTCCACATCGCTCCTGGAAACAAGTTCACTATGTTTAGGGTCTAATTCCAATGAGAAATAGTACGTTCCAAGAAGTGATCCAATGCACCCCTTTGAGGAACTGCAGTAGGGTCTTTCCAGTAGGGCTCTGGAAAGACCCTCAAAGCCCACTTTCTGTCTCCAGTATGTGAAGCATGTGGATGTGTTTGCCTGATGTCATGTAGTTACTAGTGTTACTTCCTGCACTGGCACTGTGCATCATTCAGTTGCATTTTTTCTGACCATAGCGAAAGTCAGAGTTTATCAATTGCCCACTATAAAGAATCGCAATTCTAATGACTAAATTTCTTTAACTCCACAAACTCTTGCTTCGTTCTCCTCTTCTTTACTGCGTAAATCCCGCCTATCACAGCCCCTCCGCAAAACACCACAGCCACTGCAATCAACAGCACCACAAGCCACACTGCCATCTCACTCTCATGTCTGGCCACCGCAAAGCCCAGTCTTCTCCCTTCTAAGTCGAACAGAGTGTAGTACTTGGTCAGAAAGGCAGTCCCTAGCACCCAGTGGTCCCCAGCTTCGAAGTGCAGACTGCAGTAGTCGGAAGTGGAGTGGCGGGTGTACTCCTGAGCAGGAAAGGTCACTTCTAGGTCTCCGAGGGAGAAAGTCAGAGGGTTGAACCGGGATTGGGGTGTTTCTGTGCAGTTCCACAGGATTTCGCGGCTGCGAGTGAGGCAGGTGCGGAACCAGGAGTTGCAAATAGCGCCATACATAGCGTCATATACCTCACTGGGAACAATAAGTCGAGATTGGGTGGTGGAAATAAGGGCAGTCTGTCCTCCAGAGCCCAACTTCTCCCTGCCAAGTCTCACACTCTTAATAGCTACCCTCCAACTAGCGTCCGTGAGGCTTGCAGGGACATAGGTGAAGTCTGAAGCCTGGGAAAAGCGACTTAAATTCGAAGTTCCGAAGGCAAGGGTGGAGTTTTCCGCTGCCACCCAGCCCAAAGACTCCTTATTCAAGTACAAAGAATACACCAAAGCGCCGATTTCTCCGCTCTTTTGTAAGGCTTCGAGCAGACTTGACTGACTGTTTGAAGGCACTTCCGAGTTTAATCCCTGCATAAGGAGTACTAGTAAGCCGTCCATGTCTCTATAGGATGTCGAAGTAGGGCTTTTCCTTGTCAGTATAGTTTGATTAGCCACACATATCTCCTTCCTAGGTCCGAATAAGACACTGTCCTGTCCCAACTCCGCCATCTCCGACTGTATATCCCGCTCCCAGTGGTAGGTAGAAGAGGTATTCGACGCAAAGCGATTACTCGAAGTGCACATCTTGCATACCTTTGCATCCACCTGTATATAGGGACTATTGATGTCGAGTAGCAGTTCGAAAGGCTGGGGCGGGGAGCCAATGTAGGCAGTGACGGTGTAGAGTTCCTAGGTGGGAGTTACGTTGTTGTGGTTGTTTAGGGGCGTTTCTGGACTCGTTCTAGGCGCACTGTCTGCTAGCACTGCTGCCGCTAGGACGGAAGTCAGCAGACCAAGCGCCATTTTACCTACTGTTGTCCTGACATGGTGACTTTAGGAGTAACTTGCAGAGGCTCAGAAACGCCTTTCTTGTCTTTTACGGATACAAGGGCTGATACAATGTCAATGTGATGCCGTTTGTCCATATTAGGTTTCTCTGTAGTATTACAGATATTAGTGGTGTGCACATCTATTCCCCTTTTATAATTACCATGGAGCTTCTAGTTACTCAATACAACATAGAAGTAGCTCCACCTGGGATAAGGACTTATGTAGCCACTCAGCACCTTGCGAATATCTAAACTGTCCATTTGAAGATCGACTAAGCATTAGTTCTGCTTGGCTTTGCCTCTGTCTCCCGAGGCACACGCCCCAATTGCTATAATGAGCACCACTACTATCACTCCCGTCACTCCCGCCGCCCTCCAATTGAACACCATCGCGTACTTAGCAGGCGCCAACCCCACCCTTTCCTCCTCCACGTCAAACAACACATAGTACTTCCGCAGAAACACTGCCCCCAGTATCCAGTAGTCCGCTCCGTTCTGCGTACTTAGCATCACTTCGCACCAGTCTCCGTCCCTCTTCACAAAGGAACTCACTGGCATCGATACCTTCACGTGGCCTAGCTTAAAGTCCAGGTCGTCGATACGGCTAAGGGAGTAATCAGTGCAGTTCCACCTTATGCCGACCGAGGAGCTGCACCAAGTCCAGTGACATATTAGCTTCCGAATATGGGCGTATACTCGTTCAGGGACAAAGAGAGAGCTGAAAGCGGTGGATAGGAAGGCAGGGCGAGTGCCTGGACTGAGCAGTTCACTGCCCAGTTTGGGCTCTGTCAGGTCTACTGCCCACCGGCCGTCTGCCAAGTCAGCGGAGATGAAGTCGAAATGGTCACTTGTGGAGTAGCGGGAGAGGTTCCAGTGGCCGAAGGAGATGGAGGAGTTTTCCACGCAACTCCACAGGAAGGTGTCCGCTTCGTTCAGGTACATAGCGAATACTGCGCGGTTTATCACGCCGTCCCGCTTCAGCGACTCCACAAAGCTGAGATTTCCCAGGCTTGGCCGCTCCAGTGCAAGTCCCTACCTAGAACTCACGAACACTCCGTCCGCTCCTCGATTGTGCATCTCGGAGTGCCGCTTGTTGAGGAAAAAGGCCTGGCTCTGCACCTTTAGCGTCCCTTTCTTGCCAAACGCAGCCAGGTCCTGTCCCAACTCGCCCTCCCACCGTCTAGTTCTCAGTTCCTTGAGAGTCCGGTAGGTAGCGGATTGCGAGGAGTGGAAGCGACTGGTACTCTCGCAGTCCGCACACTGCACTGCATCTACCTGGAGATAGGAGTGCAGAGTGTCAACTAGCAGAGTGAAGTGCTGGGGCGGAGAGCCCAGGTGCAGTTGCACAGAGTAGGCATCCTGAGTGAATAGTACGTTCTGGTGGTTTTCAAGGGTCAGGAAAGGCTGGGCTTGCGCCTGCAGCCAGACTAGGAGAAGGAGGGAAATCACCATTTAAATATGAGGACCGCATAGGAACTACCATGTATACAGTGGGAAGGCTATGGAAAAAGTAAAGTTACTGTGGGTAAGTGGGACTTGTATGAAAGAAATGAGGCAGTGTATTTCTGCACGAAAGGAAAGCTCAAGGACGAATGTGCTGTTAATTTAGCTAAAAATCGCCTAAATATCACAGTAGTGTGGCAAATATATATGAAATCAAGCTTTATTTTCCTGCAAACCTAAATAAATGCCTCCACTCACCTTAAACCCCGCATCGTCCACTAAATAAAGTCTTTCTCCCTGCAAACCACAGTTTTCAGCAGGAAACCAAGTAAAGTGTATGGAAATTGGCGATTATTGATATAGGAATTGAATGGAGGCATTTCGGCAAGTAAGGCCATCGCTCCTGTCCCCTGCACTGCCTAGCCACCCCGCCAAGTCGCCTCTAGACGCAGGGGACACTGTTTCTAGCGGAGTCAACTGCAGCTTTGATGCGGACTTGCCCCGGAGACACCGTCAAATGGACGCTGCAGCCTTCTCGTCCTATACCGCTGTCCCTTTCCGGGAAATAACCTTCAACCCCAAGCTGACTCGCCAGCCCCGCCACTCCCCTCAGCTCCAGCCCGGCCGCAAACGCCACCTGAGTCCTCTCCGTCCCAGCGACTTCGCAGTCCCCAGTACCGCCGCAGTGCCCAGACCTCCCCCTGCCCTACACCGCAAAACCCAGTCCCTCGCCAACCCCATGACTGCCGCAATCCTTAGAAAGCGTCCACAAAATGAGAAAGCCAGGCTCAGAACTGGCCTGGGAAGTGGGAGACGGGCGAAGTCGGTGAGCAGAAGGACTGTGCACAGCTTTGTGTGCCAGAAGAGAGAGGCAGACCGGGTCTTTTACTACTTCGGGAAGAGAGACTGGAAAGCAGCGGAAATATAGCGCTTCCCTGACTTTAACCTGTAGCAGTATAGCCCTTGCAGCCATATCACTTCTTTGATAAAGGAACAACTTCCGCCCAGCTAAGGAGCACTCCCCCACTCTAGTTTAATATAAATGGAACCACTGCCTTGTCCCTACGCAGCCTGCGGTCGCTACTTTACCACCTCTTACAACCGCAAGAAGCACGTGGAGGCCTGCCACCTCAAACTGCGCCCCTACACGTGTCCACTGTGCAGCAAGACCTTCCCTTACAAGCACTCCCTGAACTACCACTTGAAGCTGCACGGAAGACAAGAAAGGGCGGGCAGAGATATAGAACTGACAGAGTCGATTCAAGCCCTGGGGAGACTGATGTGGGGTCTAGAAGACAGAGACGCAAGCAGTGCAGGTCCGAAGGGGGGTGTCGGGAAATCCACTGATCAGATGACTGACGGAGAGACGAGACTGTAGGGCTATTTGTAGCGTAAAGGGATAGCTTGGCTGCACAGGGGACAGGCCTGTGCGAGGCTGAGTGGCCTTGCGGGGACTTCTGGACTTACTGCCGGGGTCACAAGGACAAGCCATGGCTGAAAATAGCCCTGGACAGACCCAGCTATTCCCTCTCTACTGTCTATCCAGGCTGACTAGTCCACGGCTGCCGCTGTCCCTATAGCACTAGTTGAGGTATAGGGATAGACCTGCATTTAGCAGCATATGTATTTTCCTTATATCACTGGGAGCATTGCCACTACTCGCAGCAACAATCAGACGTTAACTCATACCTTTTCTACTGCTTAGGAACTCAGCAGGGCATAGTGCAGGACCAGGGAATTGCAGGAAATGCACGTGTTTGTGCTCAGATGAGGCAAGTGAAGGTCTATCTGCACTGGTTATTGAGGCTTTTACAACCATATCCTACACTATTCCCAATACACAGCCATAAAGCACTTTACAGCTACTCGCAGCGTATTAATCACTTAGTCACACTACGCAAAGTATCATAAAGCAGTTCCAGCGTCTGATCACAGTTACAGCTGAGCTCCAGCCTACCGATAGGCGACAGCATAGCCGCCCTGGCTTCCAGTGGTCTCGGCTGGGCTCGGGGAGGCAGTTGCAGGTCGGGAGTGGGCAGGGGACTGCACAGGTCAGTGTAGGGAGGCAGGGGGAACAGGTCTATCACGGAGGAAGTGACTTTCAGGCCTCGGGGGTTCATCAGTGGGAGCCGTTCAAAGCGCACCAACGTCTGTCTGGAAGTGGGCTTGGAGTGAGTGGACTTGCGCTCAGTCAGTCCCTTGCCATGCCAGTCCCCCGCCTTAGTCCTGCCCGGGTCCAGCACAGGCATAGAGGGAATGCGCCTGTGTCCTTGCTTGGTGGCAGGCCGCAAAGCCATCAATTCCAGCGCTGAAGAGTGCCTTATATGCGTAGGCTTCCTGGGAACTACTGGATTCAGCTTCTCTTGAGCCTCGGGAACTGCCCAAATCCTCAGGAATTTGGACTTCCCGCGACTGAGGCGGGCTACAGCTGCAGTCAAGTCCTCGTTCCAGTCCTTTTTCGGCTTCCTCACTGCCATATAATGCTACTTACCACTGCCACTTCCTTTCTTTCTTCGGAACAGCAAGATGTTTGGCTCAGGACTGTGCATAGCGTAGCGAGTCCAGCCAGCGCTCAGCCGCACACCTAGAAAGCGCCATTGAATCTCTGTGAGCAAGGTGTTTTCAGGGGTCTTTTGGTGTATATTACGAGGCAGGTGGACATGCCGGTACTCATACAGGCGTCTGCGTCCTTCTGGGAGTATACAATGACAGAGGGGAAGTTCAGCATTTGAATCACTAACGGTGCAAATAGGGAAGTAGTCCTAGGAGGCGCAGAGTCGCTATTACCTTATGATAGCGAGAGCCAGACCAGCACGGCTGTGAGTGTCTCCGCGGCTGCGACTGCGTAGGACGCTTTCAGCAGGGCGAACTCCCAAAGGACGGATTGAGCGCAGGGCAGGGGACTGGAGTGCACCACTGCGTACGTCTCATGGATGACCTTGTAGTAGAACCCCACGTCTCTGTTTTCTATCAAGCGTTCGCTGTTACAGGCCACCCAGTTGCTTATGAAAATCGGGTCGCTTTGGTGTGGCTGGCACACCCCAGATGTGCTGTTGAGTTGGCCAACGCCGCGGAACCCACACAGACAACTACTGCGACTGCCGTCTTCTAGCAAGCAGTCATCATCACTCTGGCAGTCCTTCGGGTGCGAGCCACTCGCCAAGCCCTTGTTCGACTCAAACTCAAAGCAAGGCCACTGTGCATAGGGCTCCTTATCCAGCACAGAAGTATGTGCATACGAAGCCTCGCTTACACAGGCGTAGGAACTGCCCAGGGCCGTGCCTGAGTTCCACCACCAGTCTTCGTAAAGTCGCTGTCCTGAGCAGAACTGGCTTGTAGGGCAGGGGATGGTGCTGAGTTTGGCAGTCTCTTCGGTGACTTTCTCTGCACAAGTGCCTGAGGTCAAGTCCGCACAGGTGAAGGTCGGACAGACGAGTGAGAGACTCAGGGGCAGCAGGGCTGCAAGCAGCCAGACGCTGGGCATTATATTGAATGGAAGAGATTAACTAGGACTGAGCTGTCGGCCTGGAGTGGCTGTGGTCAAACTTTCATTAACCTTCAACCTTGTGTTCTTCGCTTGCTTTGTGCTCAACTGTCGTATTTCCTGGACCAAAAGGCGGGATAAGCTGCTTATTGCTATTTTCGCCTTCTGTGACTATATGGTTAAAGCCCATTCAGCCCTCAAGTTTACCAAGAAACCGCCTATATCCCCTTTACGTGCATTACCCAAAGCTATTCTCCTCAATATGAACAATTGTACAGCCTTCTTCCCTTATATCAGAAGGCTGGAGCCAATTCCAGCCTTCCCACACACGTCTCTCACACAGGCAATTCAGACCTGCTGAGTGCGCCATAGTTCTCTCAGTCCAGCAGTTAATTATGGGTGACGAGCCTCACGAGTCCGACGCAGTCCTCGCAAACAACCTACGCAAAAACAAGCCTAAAAACACTCCTTTCCGGTAACCTCCACACAGCCAACAAACCCTCCGCGCCTTCAAGCCCGTGCCCACAGTTAAATCCGCAGTGATCATCTTCACTTCCATCGGGCTGATCTTCATCATCATCGGCAGCATACTCGTGGCCTACTCCAAAGAAATCGTGGAGGCAAGTGTGCGATACGATGACGCAGACGGGTGCAAAGGCGCAACCTGGGACAACCCCAAGGTCTGCGAAGTGAGTCTCGAGATATCGGACGACATGCAGGCGCCGGTGTTTTTCTACTACGAACTGCACAACTACTACCAGAACCATCGAAGGTATGTGAAGTCGAAAAGCAATGACCAGCTCAAGGGGAAGGATATGAGTAAGGGAGACTTGGCGGACTGCGACCCAGTGATCTCGATGGGGGATTTGGGCAGGAGAAGGGAGGATATGCAGGGCGGGTGGACATTGGATGATAGTGAGCCTGCCAACCCCTGCGGCTTGATAGCGAAAAGCATCTTCAACGACACATTCGAATTACACGTCAACAACACCCGCGTCACTATCCTGGAGCACGGCATCGCCTGGCCCTCCGACAAGGACCGGAAGTTTAAACGCACAGACGACAACTGGCAAGAAAAGCAGTGGCTAGACGTGGAAGACGGTACCTACTAAGCAGAACACTTTATGGTCTGGATGCGGACTTCCGGCCTGCCCAACTTCCGAAAGCTGTGGGGACGCATAGAGTCGGACTTGGACTCCGGCAACTACACAGTCCGAATTCAAGATGTTTATGATGTGTCGTCTTTTGATGGGGAGAAGCATGTGGTCCTGTCCACTGCGAATGCGCTGGGCGGGGACAATACTTACTTGGGAATTGCGTACTTGGTTGTTGGGGGCATTACAATCATGTTGGCGCTCGTGTTTGCGATCAAGGGCTACTTTTACAGTCGCAAGGTGGATAACCTGCATTACACTTAGACGCTAACACTAGGCTATTGCCGCTAGTCCACAACTAATACCCATTTCCATATAACAAGCAACCCTCCTAGACTCATGCGACTGGATCGAGGGTGTTAGGGCTTTAAGTGAGCAGGAAGCAGCAGCAGCCAAGATGCCTCTATAGCTCAGTTGGTAGAGCATTCGCTTAGTAAGCGAAAGGTCCTCGGTTCGATCCCGTGTGGAGGCACTTTTTTCCCTGCCACCCAAAAGCTCTGCACCGTGGTAGGGTAGAGAAATAGCCCCGGACTAGGGTACAGCTGCTGTGTTAATTGGCTCTTTAAGGTATTTACTGTGTTCGGTAGTATTGGGAAAGACTCTCTAGTAATGCAGGCTGATACAGGGAAGAAGCTAATGAGGCTGCATAGAGAGTGCTATTTTAGCGCCGATGGGAGGCTTATTGGTCAGCATTAAGCGCAATTTAGGTCAGTACCGAGCATACATTTCAGTGGCAATAGAGGCGAAACAGGTCACTTTTTGGTAAATGCTGAGTACTATATAGGCAATATGGAGAGGGAAGTGACCTGGAGTATCGACGAAGAAAGCATTACAGAGGGAGAAGACCGTCTCCAAGCAGTGCAATTCCTTGCCATCCCAGGCACTGTGAAGATAAAAGAAGCCACGATCAACGCTATTGAGGGGAAAATCGTAGTCCAGAGGGAAGGCAACGGAGTGGAACTGGAGACTTTCTTGCAGTCTAAAGGGCCTCTAGCAGAGATAGAAGTGAGTGCGATGGTCCTTCAAATTGCAGCTGCCTTGTCTCATGCGGAAAGCTATGTACTTCCTAGCCAGAACCTCTACCCCCCTGACCTTTCCCCTCAGTCCGTCTTCGTCCAAGACGGCCTTTTCCTCTTCGACCTTTTCAGTCCCAACAACGACCAATCTGCCTACTGGCGGGCTGTGAAAGCTCTGGCTGTACTGGGGGTCTATGCAGGCTGCGGGGGGCGGGTCTCGAGCCAGGAAGTCCGCGAAGACCTAGGCGGACACTTGGCCAGTCTGCACTGGGGTCCGAGACTCTCTACTATGCTGCTGGATATGTTCTATTCCAAGACTTTCCCTTCTTTCAGCTGTCTCCCTTTAGCGTAACTCTCCCTTATTTTTCACTTATTTGCAGGAAAACGTATGAAAGCTGAAAAATGTACGCTTGTTGTCCTAGCTCAAAAGTAGTTCTTAGCGAATTTCTTGCTGTACGGCGAAGCGAAGGTCTTTTTGGGCTCCAGCGGCTTCTTGAAGGACGAGGAGTTCTTGATTTCCAAAGTGATGGACTTGTTGGAGGGGTTGTGGGGCACTTTGGGGTCTGGCTTGCGGACTTGCTTGGGCTTTAGAGAGAACAGACCTGGGTTTTTGATTGGAGGCAGTTGGGGGATTTCGTCCCTGGGAGATACGTCACTTTTCTTCATCGAATCCTCATACCCACTCGCCGCATCCCCGTCATCCGCCACACTGCTCCTCGTCCCAATCGACTGAGGCACCTTCGCCGGCTGCTCCATCTCCCTCAGCTCCCGGAAATACGGGTCCTTCAACACTTGCCTAGCAGATATGCGGTCCTCCGGGTTATACGCGAGCATTTTCTTGATGAGTTGTTTGGCTTCCAGGGAGCCGTTGCTCATTAGTCGTTCGAAGCCTGTGCCTTCCACAGGCGGGAAGTTGAAAGTCATGTGCGAAGCCACTTTTTGGAACTTGTCCAGTAGGTCCTGCGGCGGAGTTCCCAGTATATTGTGGATTTTGTGGATTTGGTCCAACTCATTTTCCCCCGGAAACAGCGGCACAAAGGTCAAAATTTCAAAGAAAACGCACCCAACGCCCCATATGTCCATTTTATAGTTGTAGTACCCGTCTGTGAGCAAGCACTCAGGGGCTCGGTACCACCGGGTGGAGATGTACTCGGTGAAGGGCTGCTTGCTGTATATTCCGCGGCAGGAGCCGAAGTCTGCCAGCTTGAGCATGTCTTCGGCGAGGAGCACGTTTTCGGGCTTGATGTCGCGGTGGAAGATGCCGTTGCGGTGCATGTGGTCGATGGACTTCATCAATTGGTAAATATATTGCTTGACCTTGGCTTCAGGGAAGTGGTGTCTGCGCCCTCGCACCCACTCGTACATGTTCTGCTCCATTAGCTCGAAGACTAGAGCGAGGCGGCCTGTTGGTTCGTCGCTGGATGGCGGTTACTAGAGGATTTCAAGCAGTTTGACGATGTGAGGGTGGGGAGAGAGACGCCGGAGAGCTTGGATTTCTCTGAGGTTGTTGACTTGCTCTAGCGAGGTGAAATGATTCTTCATACATTTGATAGCCACGAATTTGCCCGTGCGAATGCTCTGCGCCTTCAGCACCTCACTGAAAGTGCCTTCGCCCTTCTTGGAAATCAGCCGGTACTCTGCTTAGCAGCTACTATGCATAGTGATCGATATTATAGTTGAGTAAAGAGACATCGCCTGAAGACGGCAAGGCCTGAGAACGCCCAATGCCTGTAGAGCGAGACGATAACCTTAATTTTCACTGCGTAGCTAACAGTCTTCGGCCCTACGCTGAATAAGTCGACTGCCAACGCCCACAGCAGTAGCTGGAAACAGGACCAATTGAAAGCTGGGTAAGATGGAAGAGAGGGAAAGAAGTGGGAAGTTAGGCAGATAGGAGGAAATTACAAACTCAGTGGGATTTTTAGATAGGAAAATGCGCTTTCTGGGAAATTCGGATTGGCTCTTTATAAGACTATTTGTTAGAAGTGCATTTTATCTATTTTCTAGGCAATTTGCGCATTTATAGTGTTTTTTAGCGTTTCAAGTCCTAACTTCGCAGCAATTTCTATCGAAATCTCGATGAAAAAGCAAAAAATCCCGCAAGAATCATAAATATTAAACTTTTCCTAACATGCTTGCATCTATTCCCTATATTTACTGCGACCTAAGCCTCACTCTCCGCCACAAATCCTCCGAAACGCCTCCAAAACTCTCTCCTCATCCAGCAACTTCCCAGTAAACATCAATTTCGACCTCTGTGCGCCCTCCCAGTCCTTTTCCGAGTCCATGATTTCGAAGGTTTCTCCCACTCTGCCTAGTTCCTACATCTGCAGAGTCACCATGTGTGTGCAGTCTTCGAGCCAGAGTAGGCCTTTGCCGCGGATTATGGCTCCGTAGGGCTTTCCTTCCCGTTCCCACAACACCTCCGCCAGAAACCTCTCCACCTTGTCTCTCCCCAGCGGCCTTTCCCACCCAAACACCATCACCTGTATCTAAGTTTCCCATACATCATGCAAGTGACTTTTCAGCTTTCCACTGGGCAAAGCCGCAACCTTCTTCAACCCATTGATATCAGTGACAGTGCTTAGAGGCACATTCGACCTTTCAGTGCTGTGTCCCTCTTACATGTACACTTCCGCTGTAGGGTTGATTCCTTGCACCCGCGCTTGCACTTCCGCCACTGTCTCCGCAGACACCAGGTCTGCCTTATTGAGCAGAATCCGGTCTGCGACTATGAGTTGTCTGAGGAACAAGTCTCTGTAGTCCGCAGACTGGCTGTGTTCGAGGAAGGTGTGCAGGTCCACCAAGGCCACCACTCCATCCAAGTCCACCGCACTTTCCAAGGCCTTATCCAGCCAGAAGGAAGTGACGAGAGGCACAGGGTCCGCCAGGCCTGTGCTTTCCACCACTATGAGTTGGATTTCCTGCCGTAGGGCTAGGATTCGCTCCACAGTGGTGAGGAAACTGCCTTTCACTGAGCAACAGATGCAGCCGCTGGACAGTTCATAGAAGTCTTTGAGAACTGAGCCTGTGGAGTCGGTTAGGACGGGACTTTCGATGCCCATTTCTGCGTGGATGGGACCTTCGCTCAGTTCGTTTTGGATCACTGCGCATTTCACTTGGGACTGAGTTAGGATTCGCTGCAGCAAAGTGGTCTTCCCAGCGCCCAAAAAGCCGGTCAAAATGACCACTTTCACCATTACAATCCTCCAAAGTTACATACATCCCTATATTGGAATCCCTAAAATCATCGATTTCCCGACATTTCATTGCTGTTCGCCCATTTTACACGCCCCTTATTCACCTCGGCCATATGCGGCCAGCCTAGTTTCTACTCCTAATCCCCCTCCGAAGGCATCATTTCCGGCACGAACTTCTCATGCTTCGCCCTCAAGTGCTTCACCAGCGCCTTCGCCGTCCAGAAAATGTCCCTATGCCGTGCACACTTGAAGCTCTTGTTAGGCGGCAAGACGTAGTTTTTGAGTATCTCCAGGCGGTTTCTTCTGCCGGACCGTGGTTTACTCTTCAAATGGCCTTTAGCTGCGTGAGATACAGAGGGAATAGGGAGCGGAGTAGATATGGGAGGGGCACTCGGCTTTTCCTCTTTCTTCATAATGTCGCTCAGGTCCATGTCATATCTACTCTTCGGGACTTGGGCGAAGTGCTCGAGTGCCCGCTCGACCTCTTCCAAGCCCAGTTCGAAGTGGAACAGGTCCGTTTCCTCTGTATTGGGGAAATAGGGCGCGGCTTCGAAGAGCTGTTTTTCCATGGTTTCTACGATTTTGTCTTTGCCCAGGACTACCGCCTGTCTGGTTTGCTTGAGGGCGGCGAGGCCGGCTTCCTTGATTTTCTCGATTTTGGAGATTATTTGGCCTGCAGCCTCGGTCAGGAGCTGTTCGCTGTGGATGGCAATTTGAGCGTTTGATTCAAGCTTACGCTTCACGATTTCGTACTTTGTGATGCGTATAACAGCTTCTCTAAAGGAGCTAACTGACGTAACGAACTGCCAAGCCTGCGCAGGAAGTTGATGATGGTCCCCTCTCTCCGTAGTGAAGTGCTGAATGCTGCACTGAGAGCAGAGCGGAAGCAGCGGCAGGCCCGGGAACTTGCAGGAACAGAGGCTTTCAGCTTTGCGGCCGCAGGGGCAATCTGCAGAGGGCTTTTCTGCGTCAGGACAGTCCTTGCAAGACTCCATTTATGCACTATACGTCATTCATTTGGATGATCGAAAGTCGGACTTTGGCGGGTAGGCAGGGCTTTGACTGGGACTTAGGAAGACTTTGGAGGGATTTCGCTTTGGCTATTACTTAGTTTTAGGGGCGATTTGGAAGGGATTTAGGCCTGATTTGGATGTCTTTGGATGGAGGTTCACTTATACTATAAGCGACTGGAGGTTGCTCTGAGCCCTATTACCTAGCATTGATATAGGGATGGCGGGATATTTACTGAAAGGAAATTCAGTGGCTTGCATTATTTATACCAAAATCCGAGGAAATATACATCAAATTTTCCCTTCTAATGTAAAAAAACAGCAATTTATACCAATCCAATCCTTAATATTATATAATCTACGCAAATTCTTTCCCTGCCATTTCCCCATCCAGCACCTTTCCTCCCTCCAAATCCAACCTCTCTATGCCATAACTGTCGAACATGGCTGACAAGTCCGAGTTCCAGCAGTACCTGAAGACCACCGCAGGCCCACTGGTCCAAGACATGCTCAGCGACTTGCTGGACTGCAAGCCCGCCAACGCCTCTCGATTCCTAGTGCGCTGGCTAGAAGATCAAACCGAAGGCGGCTTATCCCCTGCGGAAACAGCAGAGCTGCACAGACTACGGAAAGAAGCGAAACTGCTGAAAGGACTTACGAGTACTGCTGGGTCTGGGTCAGAGTCGAGTGGAGAGGAAGAAGTAATGGACGAGGCAAAGCCTTCGAAAGCTCCAAGGAGGGAAATCTGCTCTGAAGCCTTTGGAACTGTGCATAGGTTTGAAGACTTCGTTCTGAGAGGGACAGCGAAAACTCCGGCGCAGAAGCAAAAGATCGCGTCGAGGCTTAGGCAAGTGTTCATGTTCAAGGACTTGGACGAGCAGGGATTCGAGGACGTGGCGCAGGCGATGGAGGAGCGGAAAGTGCCTGCAGGCGAGCGAGTGATAGAGGAAGGGGAAGAGGGGAGTTTCCTATGTGTGGTGGATACAGGCAGGCTGGAGTGTCGCAAGGGAGAAACTGTGGTTAGGACGTATGGGGCGGGGGACTGCTTTGGCGAGTTGGCTTTGCTGTATTGCAGACCCAGGGCTGCTAGTGTCACTTCCCTGGCCCCATGCTCCCTTTTCCTGCTCGACCGCAGCGCATTCCTGCACATCATCCGAGACTCTGCAGTGCGCCGGAGACAACTCCACGACAAGTTACTAATGAAAATCCCTCTCTTGGCCGGACTGACTCCCTACCAGCGTTCTCAGCTCTCCGACACTCTTCAGTCCGTTTCCTTCCCTCTCGGAGTCTTCGTCATCCGGGAAGGCGACTGGAGCGCTGGTCTGCACATCATCGAATCCGGAAACGCGAGAGTGATGAAGACTCTTCCAGAAGGCTTGGACTCTGTACTGCTGAGGGAACTTGGTCCCGGGGACAGCTTTGGAGAGCTTCTGGGAGCGGGGATGTTGGAGAGTGTGCAGGCGGGGGAGGCTTTGCACTGCGTGGTACTGGATAGAGACGCTCTGCAGAGGCTGTTGGGACCTTTGGAGACGGTGCTGCAGCTACGGAGTGCATAGGCGTAAAGAGCGATTTCTCGTAGATGCAGGCTGATCAATTGTTTTATTCTCTTAAATATTGCATTCGCATACATTTCTATCAGAAACAGCGATTTTCGCTCCCTCAAAATATCGTTTTGGTCAATTTCTCTCTCTGAGCGACACTGGAAGCCGAAAATAGAGATAAAGGCAAAAAGGACTTGGTTTCGCATATACGTTTTTAGACCGTCGCAATGACCCAAATTGCGATTTCTCCCCACAGTCGCAGCCAGTTTTCTAAGAAATATTCTTAGAGTGAGAGGAAAATTCACAGAATTCTCTTCTACCGTCAAATCTATTTTTCGATATATTGTGAATAGAGAAATCCTCCAACGTCAATCTCAGAAACTAGAAATTAACCCCGTTTCACAAATCCCTGTATGTGAAAGTCCCCCAACAGCCATTCATTCCCATAGGAGAGCCCAAATTTCCCTCTCTAACCTACAACTTCACGGAAATCAGAATAAAAGTGACATGGCTTGGCAGTACTCTTCAGTGCTGGACTGCAGACTGTCCTTTCTGCACCTCCCCAGTGGCCGCTGTGGGCACACAATGGTCGCTTATCAAGACAGCTTGGTGCTCTTTGCAGGCTTTGATGGCACGAAGTGGCTCAATGATGTGCACTTCCTTAACACGGTGTCTATGGTGTGGACGCAGCCCCGCCTATCTGGCTGTTCACCAGAGCCTCGGCAGTACCATACCTCCGCTCTCCTGGGCGACCAAATGTACGTCTTCGGCGGGTACAGCGGCTCCAGTTGGCTGAGCGACCTATTAGTGTTGAACCTCAAGGCCCTGGTCTGGAGACGTCTCGCCACCTCCGGCGACATCCCTACCGCCAAAGAAGGCCACGCAATGTCCGCTGTGCACTCCTCTCTCTTCGTCTTCGGCGGGTGGGACGGAACTGCTGTTTCCGACCTTCACCAGCTCGACACAAACTCGCTGGTCTGGACTCGGCTGCAAGTGACAGGCCCGCGGCCTGCTATTTGCGGCCACTCCATGAACCTACTGAAAGACTCCTTGTTCGTGTTCGGCGGGTACAGCGGGCAGACTTGGAGCAATGCAGTTTACCACTTGGATTTGACGCAAACAGTGCTAGCCTGGGAAATGCTGCAGACCAGTGGCAATCCCAGGGCTAGAGGCTACCACAGCTCAGTAGTCGTGTCAAGGTTTATCCTCATCTACGCAGGATACAACGGCACCTATATCCTCGGAGACTTGTTAGCATTCGATACAGAGTCCAGGACGTGGTCGTTCCCGGACCCATTCTCAGAGCACTCCCTAGACGCGAGAAATGCGCATACTATGACCAAAGTAGGCTCGGAATTGTACCTTTTCGGCGGGTACAACGGTCTTAGGGACACTAACGATGTGCATGTGTTGGAATCGGCGGCTTTTTCTACGCTGCATGACGACCTTGCGTCGCTCTGGCTTTGCACCTTGTGGAAAGATGTGGATTTGATAGCGGGAAATGCACATCGAGGTGTGCATAGTGCGATCATCCGAGCGAGAAGTCCGATTTTGTACTTAGAAATGATAGAAAACTGCCCGGATTTTTCCGCTCAAATTCACCTCGCGAGCATTTCCCAAGTGGCTTTGGACCTATTTTGCGAATATCTCTACACAGACGCAATCAAGGATGAGTGCTCCCCATCAGTCAAGCTGGAATTAATCAAGTTCGCTCAGAAGTACTCACTGAAGCGGCTGAAACTGCTACTGGCTTCAGAAAGCGACATCCCAGAATCGACTTTAGCGCTCGATATCATGAAAATCCGCTTTTTCGCTGATTTAAGTGACTTAACGCTTCTCATCGAAGACCAGCAATTCGCGACTCATAGGCTGGTTTTAGCCTGCCGCTGTCCCTACTTCAAAGTCATGCTCCAGTCCAAAATGCGAGAAAGAAGCCTAAACGTGATAAAAATGCCCGGAATCAGCGCTGCTGCTTTCCGCGTGATTCTCGACTGGATCTACAGCGACAAATTTTCTCCCTTGTTTTCCTCCACAGCGCTGGAATTGGACCTGGGTCTGGCCTTGTTAAGAGATACGAATGTTCTGATGCTTGATAGTCTCAAACGGATGACTGAAATGGCACTACAGAAACAAGTCACAGTGAAGTCGGTTTGCGCGTTGTTAGAAGCCAGTATGGAGTGTGGGGCGGAGAAGCTGAAAAGCAACTGTGTGAATTTCGTTTTGAAGCACTTTGAGAGGGTGGAGAAGAGGGAGATACAGGCGTTGACTGTCCCGGCGAGGGACTTGCTGCTGTCGCATTTGCCCAGGAGCTTGCAGAAGCAAGCGAAAATGGCGCAGAAACTGGCTGTGTTCGTCAAGCTAGACTCCCCGGCTCCCTTACTTCCTGTCCTCCTGAACGTCCAAGGAGCGAAGCTGAGCATGCACAACTCTCCCCGCTCTACCCATTTCCGCCGCAAAGCGAACACAATCAACGAAGAAGACTTCAAAAAGTCCCTCTCCACCCGGAAATCGAGTCTAGCTCGCGCAGGCCAAGAGATGCTCTCCTTCCACCGCACTCGATCCAGTCTGCTGTAGTTACTATCAAGCTAGAAAGCGAGAAGGACTGTTAGTGTCCCGGGCCTCGGCTTCGTAGCGCTTTTGCAGGCGGCGAAGATCGCGGTGCAGGGCGAGTGGCCGCAGAGTTTCGCTGCAGTGGAGTAGGGCTTGGGCGTGGACGGTTTCTTGCTGCAGCTTTTGGTCGAAGTCCCAGCGCCACTTGCACACTTGGGAGGGCTTTAGACCAGTCTCTTTAGCCAGGTTCTGTATATCCTCATGCGTCCAAATCCGCCCAAATTGGAAAGCCGTCGTCAGAGCCGACAGCTGCGCCTTGGTTTTGCGCTGTCTGCGGCGAATCCCAGCGCAGGGCGCCGAGTCCGCATTAGTGCTGTCCGAGGAAGGACTGCAAGTCTGGGCCAGGGGCAGGTAGGCTGAGTTGGGGCCAAAGTCCTGCATAGGAATGGAGCATATTAACAGCGCTGTTAGGCCGGGCGCTTTGGAGACAATCGGGCAAGTCTTCCATTCCAATATGGACTCAGGCTATACAGCACACTGCAGGAACTCCGCTAATACCCAGGAAATGGTGCAGTCTGCTAATAGTGAAACTGCAGTTTTGGTATGCTGCTAAGCAGTTCTTCACTTTTATTGCCTAATTATATATATGGCAGTTGGATGCTTATCGGGAATTGTGTTTTGGCAGTTGGTCGGAAATATCTCTAATTACTCACTACTGCCTGAGATATGAATTATCCAGTAAGTGCCTTTTTCCTCGACTTCACCCTGACTCCTTCCACCACCAAAGCCTTGATATCCGCCCTCTCCGGCACATGAATGACCAGGTAGAGACGACCCAGTGGGAAGCAGGAAGTCACATCAGTGAAGCATAAGGACTTGAACTCGCCTTGTCCGTCTTCTGAGACGGCAATCAGCGTGTCTCCCCATAGAAGTCTTGCGCCTCTGCGAGTGTTCACTAGTTCAGTGGCCGGAGAACTCGCATAAAACAGCTTCAAAGCCATGTGGCAGCCGGACAGGTTCCCCACTTCCTCAGACAAGCTGGTGATTTTGGCAGTCAGCGAGAACTGTCTCCGCTTGATGAGTCTGAATCGGAAAGGCGACACCAGTCTGACTTCATACGTGCACTGCACAGACGCAGGGTTGAGATACTGCAGCAAGGCTTGTCGGCTTAAAGGCAGCGGCGGCACGTCCACAGATGGACTTCCGGATTGGGCTAAAGCGGGCCTGCGGCCGATTGCTTGTGCTTCAGTCAGAATCTGTCGGGCGCTATTAAGGGCTGTTTGGCACATTTTGTCCCTTTGCTCAAGGACGTGGGCGAAGTAGTCCAAAGCGCTTTGGGAGTTGTCGGGCTGAGGAACGTATAGCAGGCTGTTGAGACTGAGATGGGGGAAGTCACTCATTTACCTACTATTAATGGTCTGGCCGACTGGGAAGCAGCGGCCGCTGGTGTAGGCTAAGTGGCCGCGGAGGTAGACCCGGTGAATTCGGCCGAATAGGGGCTCGCTGCAGTAGGGATTTAGCTCAGGGTGCTTAGACATAGAGTCTTGAGTGCATATTTCCCTCGGCGCCCACAGGACCAAATCCGCCAATTTCCCTCTTTCTATCCCTCCCCTTGTCCTCAGTCCCAGCATTTTGGCAGGAGCCACAGACATCCACTTCGCAAGTCTGACCAAGTAGTGCTCCTGCTCTTCCTCGGAAGTGCTTTCCTCCATTAGTCGCGTCCACACAGCCTGCAGCGAGAACCCCAAGCCCGTAATTCCGCTCAACGCCTTGCGAAAGCTGCCTGAGTCTTGGAATTTCAGCTCCGGTTCGACCGGACAGTGATGAGAACTGAGCATATCGACCGCTTTCACCTTCAATAACTCCCACAAAAGCTGCTTATTGTTGCGATTACGAATCGGAGGAGTCGTTTTCAGCAAAGTCGCTCCATTCGCCACATCATCACTCGCCCAGTACAAGTAATGCGGACAAGTCTCGCAAGTCACCTGCAAGTCCGGCCAGTCTTCCTTAAACTTCCGCACATAATTAACCGCATTGGCAGAGGATAAATTGGTGAAGTGGACTCGACAAGGCGAGGAAGACAGCATTTCCGTCACCTTTTGGACTCCTTTGCGTTCCCACCGGTCTGGGTAGTTCGCTAGGAAATAGAGGTATTCGCAGTCTCGGTCGTCCTTGGCTTCTTCGGTTTGTTTGTGAATTGCTAAAGCTGCAGGGCGGAATCCTTGCAAATGGTCACTTGGGACATCGAGGGAAAGGGGGTTGAGGGTGAGTGGGGTATTGAAGGAACTGCTGCGGCGCTTTGGGACATAGGTAGTCGGGCCTTCCGCAAGGTAGTCACTGTACTCCAAATTCGCCAAATCCTCAGTCGTAGCCGCACTCTTTTTAATTCTTTTATCCAAGTCTTCATATATATCCTTGGACGAGCCTTTGGTCAACTCCGCTACTTCCCGCGCAACATTGGACAAAACCCGAGTAGTCCTCTTGACGACCTCAGGACTATTATCGAATCTTCGACTCATGCGAGAGCCAAAAGCTCCCACATGCGATATCGTCCTCCCCGGCAAATCCCTGCTCAACAGCTCTTCTTCCTGGTCGGAATCTTCAGCCTCGTCAGGGAAAGCCCCAGCGAAGAAGCTGCTTCCTTGCCCGCCGTCGAAGGCTTTACGGTCCTCGAGGGTCATGAGTCTGCAAGGACTCGCCATGAATATGTGACGGGAGTGGGGCTGGGAAGGGTCGAGGAAGAGAGGGAGTTTGGCTTTGCTGAGGGTTTCGAGGACTTCGGGAAGGACGTCTTCCACACTTGGAATATAGGCGCTGGGAGCGGACATATAGGCTTTGACGGCTAGTGCGCCGCTGGCTATCGCAGGCTTTAGATCTGCCAAGTTGCGGGAATGGACTAGGAAGCTGGACCCTACATCAGTGTATAAGTCCCCACTTTCATCCTCCAGTCCGTACACATTTGTCTCCTCCACCACCAATGTCACCCCTCCAGATATTGCAGCTTTCGTCATACTTTCCCTTCCTTCCCAGTCTCCATTGGCCCTGACATTGCAGTCTATCAGACCTGGACTCAGGTAAAGTTGACTGCAGTCCTCAGGATTCCACTCCCTGTACTCCTGCATTAGCTCTGGAATGGACTTGGCTGGGTCCGCTATTACCACTTCGGCAATGCTTTCGCCTTCGATCAGCACTAGCCCGAAGACAGGCTGAGTCCACTTGCAGAGAGTTATGTGTCGGCTTAGGATGGCTTTTCGGAGTGCCATTAGAAGGGAAATGGAGTCGGGGGAGACACACTTGCAGCCTACATAGGGGAAAGGGCTGAAAGGGGGTATGTGACTATTTCCATGAAGCGGTTTTTAGGTTTAGATTATGTAATGTGAAAGTTAGTATTGAATGCATCGAGTCGAAATCGAGGCTAATTTCTCATTGTCACGTCTTGAAAAGTGCACTACGGCCTATTTCCCTCATACCCATCCAATTCTCACAGTTTTAATTCAAATCTCTATGATGAAAGCACATTTTCCAAAGCACTCCAATATGTAAATGTGTCCACAACGAGGAAAAATTGAACTGTAGTAGCAAAATGACTACCCAGAAATAGCAGCACTGATAATGGCATTTCTTAACCGTCCAGTTTACTTGGATGCCGAATTACTCCCTAGTAGATTCATTTGTAAAGTTTCATCGGCTGATTTGGCAAATTGTACATGCAAACATACACCAATGTCCTGATACTTCGGTGAAAACTGTACAGTTTCCTTGCTTGGCACTCTTAGAAGTTAAAATTTTTTAGAAAATTCGTCTATCAGACTTCACTTTTTTCTCTCAAATATCCACCTATTTGGTCCTAATCGGCCCAAAGAATTCCCCCTTTTCCCTTCCCCGGCCGCAAAATCCTCCCACCTCCCCAACATTTCTATTTCACTGAATCTCTCCTTCGCAATAGTATGGAGTTCGACGAATACTGTGAGAGCCTTGACGATGTGTCGGCTCTTTCCTACCTCTGTCTGTTTTCTCCCAGTTCTGAGAGCTTCACAACTCCTTCGGAGACTGAAGTGATGTCGCTGACAGGTTCGACTAATTCGCCAGGAAGTCATTACTCGGGCCATGCGTTTACAGAGGAGGAGGATGAACTGCTGCGGAATGTCGCTAGTGAAATGGACTTCGACTGGCCACGCATCGCCAGACTCCTAGAGGGCAAAACCCCAGCCCAAGTGGCCAAGCGCTGGACCAGCAAGCTCGACCCCAACATCAAGAAAAGCCGCTGGACAGCCGCAGAAGACCGTCATATTGACCAATTACAGGCAATTCACGGTAACAACTGGAAGTTAATCGCAAAGGAACTGCCAGGGCGACCAGCCTCAGCCATAAAAAGCCGCTATTACAATGCTATTCGGAAGAGAAGTGCTAGAGTGGATAGCGTAGGTTTGGACTCAGAGAAAAGGCAAATTCAGCAAATGAACATTTTTCCAGTGAATTCAACGCCTGTTTTAGAATCGACTGTTATGGATAAGGAAGCGAGGGTGACGGCGCTGAGGAAGCAATTAGCAGGGTTGGAGCTTCTGATGGGGGAAAAGAAGGCGGAAATGGAGAAATTGCGAGGGAAACCGAAGGCTGAATTTTAGTTAATTTTAGGACGGAATCGGCCTTTTGGACTGAGGAATTCCGATTTGGTGTGTGAAATTGCTCGATTTCGCTGCCTCTCGAACAGCCCAAAAGCCCTATTTGCTAATCTCTAAGCAGACTTTTAACCTAAACCCCAGTCTGCACCTCGCCTCCGCTACTTCGAAGCCAGCGCATCCAAAACCAACCTCATTGCACACGCAATTTCATTGACATCCACCCCCGGCGCCATCCTCGCAGCCCACTCCACCTCCCTGCCCCCCGTAAAGTCCTCTATATTGACCAGCTGACACACCACTCCCGCCAACAGCACACATGCAACCGCCACAGTCCTCGGCTGTATGCACAGCGGCGCTATGCTTCTCATACATTCATTCCCAAAGGCTCTGGATATGTTCAGCAGCATTGCCCGGTCTTCGAGGTGAGAGAAGAGACGGTGGACGAGGTCGTCGATGTAGTTCAAAGGCACGTCGATTTCGAGGTCGAATTGGATGGTTTTGAGGATCTTTAGCTCGGCTTTGAAGATTTTTTCGAGGTTTTCGGTCTCGTGGCGGCTTTCGTAGGGCTGCGGAGTCTGCTGGTGCTTGACTTTGCAGGTCATTGCGTAGAGTTGCTTTGCGAAGTTGGAGGAAGTGTTCTTTTCGTCGTGGAGCTTGCAGGAGAGCATGAGAGCGGCGGTGCAGACTACGTGTCGGTCATAGTTGACATAGCTTCTGAAGGTGTAGAAGAAGTTGACTAGGTAATTCGCCGCGCATAGAATCCTGTCGCTCAGCTTCAACAAATGGCCGAGTTCTGTGACGAAGGTGTAGTCGCCAGAGCGAAGCAGCTGCTGCTTGTCGAAAGGAATTCCAGTTCCTTGCACACAAACGCTTTCCTGGAGCAGCAGCATCGTAGAAAAAAGATGCAAGGGCTGACCTTTCCCTGTTGGACTCTCACAGTAGCTTAATAGCATGGAAGGCAGTCCTGCCTCCGCTGAGCAAGAAATGCGGCAGGCAGACCCACAGTCCGACTCACCCCCTCAGGAACAGAACTCGGAAGTACTACTGTCCCTGCCGCCCTTCCCTCCTCCTAGCGAAGTGGCAGTTGCTGACCGGCGTCTATGGCAATACTGGCCCGGCAATAATCGCTTTTGCCTAGGCGGGAGAGTAATGCTCGGCCCAGCCTCCGACCTGCCCTCCACCCTAGTCGCCTGGAGCCTTTTCCTAGTCACCTCCGTGGCCTACTTCCTCTTCGTATCTCCGTACCTTTGCCAAGAAGTCACAAAGGCACTCCCTGCTCTGAACCTGTTTTTATTCCTATGCACTGTGGTGTTTATGCTGCTTTGCACAGTGGTGGAGCCGGGCATTATTCCTAGGAAATGTGTCTTTGAGTTGAACGGACATATTCCGGAGCAATTCACAGCGAATGTGATAACTCGGGATGTGGTGGATGGAGTCAGGTACAAGTACTGTAAGACGTGTAGGATTTTCCGTCCTCCCAGAGCCCACCACTGCCGATTCTGCGGAAACTGCGTAGAAGTATTCGACCACCACTGTCCTTTCGTGAACAACTGCATAGGCAAACGGAACTACAAGTACTTCCTATGCTTTGTCCTCAATGCAGTCCTCAGTGGCCTGGGCATGCTATCTGGATTATTCCTCTTTTTCGTATATGACCCTGGCAGAAACTCACAAAAAGGCAACATTTTACCCCAAGAACAGGTAATTATAGCAGTAGTGGCAGGACTTGCAGTCCTAACTGCCTTGGGAACAGTCCTAATATCCATTTTACTCTTCTTCCACATTAGTCTGTGCTGCTCAGGAGAGACTACAAAGGAAAAGGTCAAACATACAGGCTCTGGAAAGGCGGCTTTTAGCCTTTTTCGGCCTTCTTTGTCCTGGTTTGACCCCAGACAGCCGCTCACTGTGCCGCAAGTGCAGCTGGCAGGCCTGTGGCGAGACACAGAGTTGAGAGAATAAGGAGCTAAACTAAGTAAGGAGTGTCCAGCACTGCGTAGCCTGCTGCCACGCCGCCTTCATTGGAGCTAGCGCTTTTAGTCCTTAATAAGTACCCTGGAGCCGAATTCAGGTAAACCCTCTCCTTCGTACCAATAAAAGTCCCAAAAGTGCCCAACTCCCACAGACCCGGCAGCAGACTCGCACTGCCTTCTCGCACCAACAGCACAGGAAAAGGCTTCGGCA
>Ga0247837_1003972_pt1 | contig 24601 bp, 16 predicted proteins | sample LaCtaG_2_FD_187115 | JGI IMG/M metagenome (GOLD analysis project Ga0247837, IMG submission 187115) | Freshwater microbial communities from meromictic Lake La Cruz, Castile-La Mancha, Spain - LaCruzMarch2015_14.5m | ecosystem: Environmental > Aquatic > Freshwater > Lake | place: Spain: Castile-La...
ACTTAGGCAGAGGGAGGGGATGGAGCTGAAATAGACAGTGGGGATGAAAACTGAATGCAGGAGTGCTAGCAGCCAATAGATAGAGTTGAAAGGGGCTTTTCGTTGGAATGGGCTGCGAAAACTGAAGGCAAAATTGGGTATTTATAGACTTTGGACTGTATTGAAGAGAAAACGACCGATTGCTAGGCCGAAAGAGTGAATTATTGGTAAATCAGTCTGAAAATAGACAAAAAGCCTTTAAAAAAACGTGGCTTTTTCATTAGTTTTCCTTTAAAAATACAGCCTTTTGCCGCTTTTTATCGACTGAATCAGCATTTTCCATTACAATCTCGTTTACAGCTCCTCAAGGGAGATGTTTACTCACAAAATCAGAGATAAATGTGGGAATTTGGCGAATTTACAGAAAAATTGGCCTATCCACTAGTCCATAAGAGTGAAAAATGCTGAAAATCCTGATTTTTTAATGTTTTTTTCGGGTTCGGTGCTTCAAAAATACGCAAAATCGAGCAAATTCTCTATTTCCGCACTCGAATTGAACCCGAAACATAATACTTCCTTCTAAAATGTATAAAAAAGTCGCTTTTTTACCATAATTTTGCAGTCCCTACCTCAAATCTGCTACCATCTCCGGCCATCTCAGTCCCCTTTTCCCCACGAAACCCCTAATTCCAGTATATACAGCCGTGTCTAGACGCAGTAATGGCGCTTGTGGAGTTTCTGGACCTCCGCCTCTGCGACCCTGTGTCTGCGCTGGTGCTGAGGAACGGGGCAGTGGCCTACGGCACCTATGTGGGGCGGCTCTGCTATTACCACGTGGCCAGGAAGGTGGAGAAGGTGCTGGCTGAGTACTCGCCGGAGGCAGTGAGGGGACTTTACCTCTCTAATGACTTCAGCCTCTACGCCTCTATCGGCGACCGTCACGGCCTCATCATTTCCCACCTCCTCAGTGCCGAAAACCCCACTCGCGTCATAAACTACGAGCGCCAGCACACCATGGCAGCCTGTCCCTACCAACAAACCCTGCTCTCCAAAGACACAGTGTGCATAGTGCCCGTAGAGGCAGCAGAGACACAGGAAGGCACTGGGGAGAGGGAAATTTACGCTATGAATTTGGAGACTATGGGACTGATTACGACTCCGCATGAGGCGTTTAGACGGAATAGTGTGGTTTTTGACTTTGATGGGGCGAGGATATTGTGGGTGGAAAACACTTCGCAAGAGGTAAAAACGCTGAAATTGTCCTTTATTGCTCCTGAGAAGGACGTGATAGTCCTTCAAACTGCCTTTCGACGGCGGATCACGGCCGCTCGACTCCTGCCGCAGGAGATTGTGTATATCCGTGACTTCCGACATATCTTCCTTACGGACTTAGACGGCACTAATGATAGGGAAGAGCTGGGAGTGGCTGAGAGCGATATATTGGCGATGGCTGTTTTCCCCGCCAAGGACTTTATAAGTCCCCAAGACCCGAATGCTCGGATTTACCCTATAAACCCTGACACTTGCGAAATAATCCATAGAGTGGATAGTGCGAATCTGCTGGTTTTGACGCTCGAGGCTTCGGGACAAATAGTGTGTTGGAACTCAAGACGCAGGGAAGTGATCTGCGACTTGCTAGGTCTGCAGGAGTTGCGAGTGCGACTGAGGGCGCAGGACCTGTTCTCCATGGGCTTCCCCTACTTCCTCGCTGCAGACAAGGGACTGCTGGCGGTGTCCACGGACCAGGGCGTGTTCATCCTGGCGTCAGAGAAGCTGGCAGGGCTGGTCGACTAGCACCACAGGCGCCACACAGTGCAAGTATATAAAAATAACCGTGGGAAGCGTGCACATCCGCACGCAGGAGCATTATTAGCCATGTCTGACCTTTTCCAGGACTACCCCACGCCCTCGGCCGGGCGAGTTTTCGACTCTGACCCTGACCTGAAGGACTCCGACCCCTTTTCCGACCCAGGCACCGGCCTAGCCTTCGCCCCGGCCCCAGTCCAAGACCCTTTCGAACCCGCAGCTAAGGATGAGGAACTGAACGAAGAGGAGCAGGAGAGAGTGCAGGCCGCGGAGAAGAGTTACCAGGCGATGATGCAGCGGCTGTATGAGAAGGAGCAGGAGGAGAGGGCGCTGAAGGAGGAGAAGAGGTCAGAGGCTGTGGGTACGCTGGGGAAGTGGAAGGAGGAGCGACTGAGGCAGATAGCGCAGCGAAAGGCCCTCAACCGCGACCAAGAAGTGGCCTTCCTCGAAGCCCGCAAGGCCTACAAGGCCGGAAGTCCCTGGAAAAACGTCTGCTCCATGATCGACTTCAAGGAAAAAAGCGACGAAAGAGACACCTCCCGCATGCGGACAGTCCTACTCGCCAAGAAAAACGAAGCCTAGTTAAGTACTTCCCTCCAATACACCCAAAGACCAATACAGCACAGGGGTTTAGCTATGTACGAGGAGAGGTGGGAAAGGAGACTATTAGGAGCTACTCCGTAGTCTGCTCCATCTTGGACTTGATGAGTTCGGTGAGTTTCTCCACGTCTGAGGCGGGCAGGCCGTGCTTCTCCACGAACTGCCGGGCTAGGTCCTCCACCTGGTCCCCTGCGTAGTAGTTGATGCTGTCCTTTTCAGTCTCACTCAGCGCCACAGCGATAGTCAGCAAGGGTTCGTTTTCTTCGCTTTTCAGCTCTTCTTCCGAAGTTTCGCGGATTATCGCGGGGTCGAAGGAAGCAGGCGCTTCCTCGGTCGGCAGAGAGGGGGGCGGCAACACCTCGGGAGCAGGCGCAATGGCAGGCTCTGAGGACGGGGCAGGCAGGGGGGACGGCTTGGGCTTGGCCTTGAGTTTGGGCGGGGAAGCGGCTGTGTGCTGGTCTTTGGGACGGCCGACTTTCTTCTCGGGCGCTTTGGAGGGGTCGAATTCGGGGATGAGTTTGTGCTTCTTTTCCACTGTGAAGCGCAGAGGCTCTGGCTCTTCTTCTCTGAAAAAGCCTCTTTCCGTCATCACCTTCACTCTCTTAGCATCATCCCTCGCCTTCTTCAACCTCCCTATCGTTTCCTCCACTCCCCAGTGGTCCTCCTCCCCCTTCTCCCTCACCGCCGCCTTGCTAGCCGACAAATCCGGCACAAAAGTGCACTCCACCAGATTCCCCTCCTCCTCCTGCACACTGGGGTCCTTTTCCATCTTCTTTTTGCGCTCCTGGGCCACTGCTGCAAGCTGGAACAGCACTTCGTTGCGTGTGTCTTTGCCCTTGCGGATGCGAATGTACTCAATTGAGAGGGAGTCTCGGGAGTAGTTGGAGACTGAGCCGATGATTTGGTCGGATTTTTTGTTGATTTCGGGACGGAAACTGCAGTTTTTTAGCTCTTCTTGCTGCAGTTTTGCGCGTTTTTGGTCGTTTTTCTCCTTGATTTTCTTCGATTCTGCAATGAGGACGTCTTCCAGGCGTTCAGTTCTGCTGCTTCTCTGTTCCTCAGCAAGTCTAATGGACATTTTGTCCAGCTTCGGCCGAAAAGGCAGTTCTTCCTGGTACCGAAAGGACGGATTCACACTGGATTTGTCGAGTTTGCGGGTTCGATGTTCGTACAAAGGCCTGAACTGCGCATGCAGTCTCGCAGCTCTGTCCGGAGTGGTGTGCAAGCCCGGATCCGACGTAAAAGCCTTCGAATCAGAGTCAAAAGAGGCTTCAGTGGGCGAAGCCGCCATATTGTCCAGCCAAAAGTTCATAATGCTGTATAGGAAAACCTCCACTCGACGCTTGGACACCCTTTGGTCCGGGGACAGTCCGAAGCTGTTCCACGCCCTCAGGATCAAGTCCCGCTCCTGTTCGTAGCTGCGTTGGTCCTGGTTGTTCTCGATGAAGGCCATTTCGGTGAGGAGAGTGACGAACTTCATGTAGCTCATGTCGGGCTGGAAGCCTTCGAGGAGCTCCCAGATGGAGTCGAGCTCGCTTTGGAACTTGTCCATTAGGAGGTGTTCGGAGGAGCCGCTGATTAGTTTTTCGGGCTTGCGCTCGACTTCTCGGGCGAGACGCAGCTTTTCTACCCTAGTGAAAGCTTCCTGGTACAGCAAGTCCTCTACAGGCTGTCCCCGAGACAGATGTTGCGACCTCTTGTTAATATGAGGGTGGAAAGGACGGCTGGGCTCCGTATCCGAGTCGTCACTAAGGATACTGGGCTGGGAAACAGAGGGCAGCGAGGCTTCCGCCTCCCGTATGCGTCTCTGGATCTTCCCTTTGTGCAGTTCATACAAGCGTTGGTACCGCTTCCCATCAGGCTGCACGTCGATTTTCCGGCTTTTTATGCAAATTGTAGGCTTGAAGTATTGACTTTCTTCCTCTTCCAGTGCCTTTTCAGCCTCAGATTTCAGGAATTTGACCTTTCCCTCCACTTTCGTCCTATACGCCACCATCTCATTATAGTACTCCTCATTATCGCGCTTCGGCCGTTCATGTTCAGCCTTTATAATCACCGGGCGAAAGGTGCACCCTGCCAATTCCTTCTTTATTAGCTCCTTTCCGAGCTCTTTTGTCTTCTCCAAGGCCTGAATTCGGTAGTCCCAGAAGTGCTGCACATCCACCTTCTGCACTTCTTTGTCCTGCACAGTGGACATCAACAGGCCTGCGAGTGCGGAGTTGACAGTGTTGGTGTAGTTGTCCAGAGAAACTCGAAGTGAGGACTTCTCCGCGACTCTGGATTTATTGAACGAAATGTGGTCAATAGAGGGCGAAAGGGACCGAAGACGGGAGGCTGGAAAGGGAGAAGGCGAGGAAAAGCGATGGCCGGCCGCCAACTGACGCTGCGCCTTCGAGTCCAGCAGCAGGTCCAGGTCATAGGTGTCCCTGCTGAAAGCACTGGAAGTGAGGACCGGCTTAGAGGTCTGGGCAGGGCGGAAGTGGCGGACTTTGGGCTGCTTTTCGGCCTCTAAAGGAAGGCTTTCTTGGACCGGTTGGGCAGGAAGTGTATCGGTGGGCTGCTCCAGTGCGCCTTCGGGAGGGGAAATCGCCACTTCCCCGGCCTCTGCAGGGCGGCTCTGAGTCTCCCCCTCAATACCCGCCTGTTCTTCCTTCGCCTCTTCCCCTCCACTCCCACTACTGCCGGACTCAGCAGGACTTTCCCTGCTCTGCTCACTGCTTTCGCTGGCCTCCTTGCCCTCCTCCCCACTGGCTTCCTCTCCCCCCTCTTCTTTGTCGGAACCAGCCTCTTTGGCACCCTTGGCTGGGGAGTCCTCTTCTAGCAGGATATCGTCCTGATCAGACTCGAGCAAGGCCTCTTCCTTGGCTTCTTCTGGGGCTTCAGGGGCCTTTGCGGCCTCTACAGGGGCTTCTTCTGACCCGGAAAAGGCCTCTTCGCTTTCGTCGCTTGAGTCCATTTATGCAAAATATCGCTTTTTCGCACAGGAAGCAGGCGATTTGGACGGGATAAACTGAGAATAGCGTTGGTTAAAGCTGAAAAGGATGATTTCGCATACAAACCAGATTTTGCCAGGGAATGCATATAAATTGTCATAAATAACCTATTATGCGTTAGTTTTATTGGCAATCTGCAATGGTTTGAAACGACAGAATTGTTTCTAAGCTTTTATCGGTTTACTATAGCAAATTCAGACTTTTTAGAGCTAACTGAGGATATTTTTATGAGAAAATGGAGAATTCACTATGATAAACCCAAATTAGGACTCTTGGCAGTTCTTTTAAGGCCAGATTTTAGCTTTTCCTGACGAAATTATGTTTATATATATATATCTTCCCTGTTAAATGCCGCCTTTGTTGTAATAAAAATCCATTTTCCAGGCTATAGGCCTGGTCTAGATATAAATATATGCCTCAGACTCCCACAAAACAACGTAAAAGCCATAATTCCCTTGCTAAGTTCCATTTTAGGCTAAATTCCTGCCTTGATCAACTGTTTTGCCGCTGAAAATCCCCTCTTTTCGCTCAGTAAGCACCGCTCTCAACGACATCTGCATTGATCTGTCAGTCTTAATTTCCCTCATACTGCTTTCCTCGGCTTCCCTCGCTCTCCCTGCCTGCACAGGAGGAAGCTTCTTTCCAATCTTCATTACTAGCGGACTGATACGCCGTAAGCCACGGCCTGAAAAGGCCAATTCCGCAGGAATAGAGGGGGAAATGTAGCGAATTACTCGAGAAATGGACTTCTTGAGACGCTCCAAACTGTTGAGTTCCAAAATGCGGTTCATAGGTCTAGACTGAAAGGTGTGCAGCCACTTGTCTGTGTGCTTCTTGGCTTCCAGCTTGTAAAGCGAGTCATTGTTCCTCATCTGAGGCTGTATCGTCAGCGGGTCCTGACTGACCCACTTCTCAGCCACTTGCACCTTCCTGACCAAGTGGTCCACTGAGCCCAGGGCCACTCCTTGTCTGCGCACAGCCTCGTCCAGAGCCACCATTGAGCCTGACCGCGCCTGCGTCTTTTTGATGATTTTCCTTCCTTTGTACTCTGTGCGCTTCCTCGCCCTTTCTTCCTTCCACACCCTCACCTCTTTATACGAAAAACTCACATACTGCGACTTCGTTTTCAGACTCAAAGCCACAATTCTCGAGTTCACCACAGCGTAAAGCCGCTCACAGACTTCATTCCCAGCAATAATCACTGCTGAAATATGGTCCAGCACTGAAAAGACCTTCAAAGCCCTGCCCTGATCCACGTTCCACAGGACAATATTGCCTGCTGAGTCTCCGGACACTGCTTCGGTGGTGGAAGAGGCGAGTCCACTCACGGAAGTGACCTTGAAGATGTGGTACTCGAGGAGTAGGACTGCAGGGTGGGACCCGCCGAAGCTGAAATAGAGCGTTTGCAGCATGCCGGATTCGTAGCCCAGCACTAGAAGGGACGTCCCGCAGAGAGCTCCAGCAGTGCAGTCACTCCAAAACCCCTTGAAAAACGTCGTATCCCAACTATACTCCGGAAACGTAAGGAACCGGACCACCCCTTCCCTCCCCACCGTCAACACTCTCTGCACCGCAGGCAAGTACTTGATAAACACCACCAAATCATGCGCTGCGTACTTCCGCTGCAAAGTTACTTCTTTGGTGTAGGAGTTGTAGGCCAGAACTAGCACTTCGCCGATATTCGTGCCGAAAATGGTGTCGAAATGGGAGTCGCACTGGGTGCGAGGAATGAAGCAGGCAGCGGAAAGGGTCTTTTTCTGCATGAAGAAGTTGAGAGAAACGGTGTCTGAGTTCAAATTGTAGAATTTCAGCATGCCGCTGTTCGACACGAGCGCCAGAAAGTTCAATTTGGGCAGAAAAGATATGAACACTGGTACGAAAAGGCCACTTGGATGCTCTTTATCTGAAAGATTGGGGAGAATTTCCCTCACTTTTCCTGCATTTTTCCCTGTGTCCATATCCATCAGCGCCACTTCCCCCTTTTCCCCATAGCAAATCGCCTGATTCCCCTTCATTTCCACCTTCTTCACATCCTTCATTTCCGTCGCTCTGCCAATCGACCCCAAATTGACGACCTCCATAGTGCCCTCCGCAAGCATCCAGAGCTGCTTCAAGCCAGTATGGTGCAGAACTAGGCGGATAAGCGGGGAAGGCTTGAGGGTGTTAAGGGGGAATAGCCTTGTGGAGCTGGGGAGACTGCTTTTGTCTATGGGACGGGGCTGGGAAGGGGTGAGACTGTCTCGGGTGCGGAGGGAGGAGTAGAGGGAGTCGAGGCCGAGGCCCGGGACGTAGTCGTAGAGACGTCCAAATGAGTCCAATACATAAATCCCCGCTGTGAGTTCACAGTCCTCCAACACAAGCGCCTCAATGTTCCCCACATACCCCGCCAACCCCGTCCTCACCATCTCCGTCCTCGCCAAGTAGTCATATATTACCAGCGTTTTGGAACTGTCAATTAGGGCGAGGATGTGATTGAAAGCAGCCAAGGCAAGGATAGAGACTGGCTGGGAGTCGCCGTGGGGTAGAGAAGGCAATTTCTCCCCAGAGGAGTGGTTCCAAATATGCACATCGAACGGAAGCGCAGGCTGGTCTGTGCAGGCCAGGAAGTAGGTGCAGCTGTCCGTGTAAGCCACTGCTAGTCGAGTCAAATTCACATCCAGACTTATCTGCTTCTTCACACTCACCTTAATTTCAAAGTCATACACAGTCGCTACTCTCTTCCTCACTCCCTCAAACGAGTACTCACATGTGATCACGAATATCTTCCCTTCGATCCCTAACATAAACAAATCCCCAGTTATTGGATGCACATGCAGGCCCACCACTCCGGAACTATCCAGAGTCACCTCGTTCGATACCTCGAGTTCTTCGCTGAAACACACAATTCGGCGCTTGTTTATCACGCCGAGCCAGACGTTCAGGTGGGGGAGAGAGTGCAGGAAGTGCAGGCCGAAGGTGATGTACTGCTGCAGGACTTCTTGGAATTTCCGGTCTGCAGTGCGGGCGGGGTCGAGACGGACTAGACTAGAGAAGGGAATACGCTTTAGTTCAGATAGTGTCTGTAGCGACACCAAAGCGATATGAGAACTCGTCACATACAGCAATTCCTGCGTGACTTCATTGACTGCAAAGGAGTGGATATGCCCATTGGCAATAACAGGCGGCACAGTAGTGTCTTGAAACCGCATGTAGACGCTTCCTTGTGACATCTTAAAGGATTAGCAGAACTAGGTAAAGCGCAGCTGCCAGGCCTGCAGGGCCGCCAGGCAAGCTGAGTCCAACGGCTGCTAAAGTCGAAATCGTCGATACAGCGCTGAGAGCGATTCCTTGGCCTTTGGAGCGGTTTGAGGCTATTTGCAGGGCGGACTCGAGTCTTTTCATTCGGAAGTCCTCACTTTCGGATATGAGGGAAGTCAATGCGAGGAGACGGACTCCAGGACTCCAAGCGGTGTAGACAGCGGTAGCACTGCCAAAGAGACAGAGAAAGGCGGGGAGAACGGCGGGACGGCCTCTGGTTAGGCACTGCCCCAGCAAGACTGAGCAGAACACTTGCTGGCCCAGGCTTTTCAGCAGGTCTGGGTTCAGACGGAAGCCGAAGGTCAGCACTTGCTGGAGAGCGACGGGGCCTGCGGCCACTTCTCCGCCCTTGAATAGGTCTTGGAACTTTATAGGTCTCTGGTGCGCTGCTAACTTGGCCCGAATCCACCCAGGCAGTAGATAGGAAAACACTCCATACTGCACAGCCACCGCCCCAATAGTGACTCCCACCACTGCAAGCGGGTCCCATTTGGCCAGCGCACTGCCGACTGTGGCCATATATTAGTGCAGATCCCTAGTCCATACCGTGCAGGATTGTTACCTGCTTCTTGGCGTCTCCAGTGCCTCTGTGTAAGTCTTACCCGCGTTTCCAGGAGCGCAGCTTTTCCTTGAGAGACTGAAACTCGTTCGCTACTTCTCCCCCTGTGACTTTGGCCTTAATGGTGTATCTCCGCTTCTTCACAGTTTTCCCGTCCCAGTGTTCCTTATTCTCCCGGAGCTGACTGATGCAGTAAGTGTCCACTCCCACCGAGTCCAAGTACCCATTTAGCGACATAAACAGCGGCATCACGATATTCGCAATAAACCCCGATTGCGACTTCGCGATGTCCGTAGTGTCCCTGTCACAGTACATCGACACCTGCTGACCCAGCCCCTTCTCCAAGTCCCCCTGGTGAAAGAACTCCTCACACACTAACAGCGTCCACTTCTCGTGCAAGTCCAAACACTTCGCTGCATGGCCAATATCCCCGCATTTTATAATTATTTCCAGGATGTTTAGACGTTCGTCCATTTTGTTGAGAGCGGTGGAGAGAGGCGTGTTGTGAGCGGCTTTGAAGTGGCCGAGGAGTTCGAAGTGGCGGGACATGTCGGTGGCGAGGATCATCTTTACGATGACTTTGCGGGCTGTGATCCAGCTGTCGGGGTCGAGAGGCTTGAAGATGTTTTGGGCTTCGTCCTGCATCAAAGTGAACGTCAGCGAGGAGTGCATATTCTCCAGCACACTCAAGTCATTATAAGTAATCGCCAACTTGTCCCTGTTATTCACCAGGAAGCGGTTAGTGAGTGCTTGGTGTCCCACATCATGTCCCAAAGCCGCAATCACCAACCCAAGTATTTCAATATCAGACATGTAGGAAAACAGCACTGAAGCCTTGGCGATGTATAGGCAGGAATTGAGCACATCCGCTGCATGGCCGGAGTTGTGGTACGGGTTGGGCTTGTAACTCTGCTCCATGGCTTCGAAGTAGCGCACCACTACCGTTTCTCCCAAGTTGAACTTGTCGATTAGGTTGAAGGTCTCGAGGAAGTAGCGGCCGGTGATAGACAGGGCCTTGCCGCTGGTGCATTCTTGCAGGAAGAAGGTGTCGAAGTTCCAGTTTTTCCCCATCTGATTCAGCACTGTAATCACTTCCTCGAAGTCGCAGGCGAGCTTCAGGTCCACAACCCTTCGTTCCACCCTTCTCTGGCCCTGGTAATCCTGCGAAAATAACGGCTTTTGTGCAAGGAAATTTTCCTCCACAAAGATCCGGTCCTCCTCATCTATATTCGGATTCATAGTTTCGACCTTCGCATCCAATATATGCGGTCCCGCCTTCAGCTTGTTCCCCGCCTGGTGCAGATACTGCAGCGCCTGCTTCATCTTCGCCCTCAAATCATCATAAATAATCACTTTCGTCGCTTCTCCCAATATACTAATCGATGAATTTATCAATCGGATGATATTTTCCAACTCTGTGTCGTAGCCTTCTGGGTCTGGGGAGGGCGGCTGGTTGGATTTGTCAGCGAATGAGGGTGAAAGCTTCAATTCGCGCTCGGCCATTTGCATGTAGAAGAGCTTGCGGGACATGCGCTCGGTTTGGTAGAGACGCCTGGTGTTGGCAGCGATGAAGACCAGCAGGAAGAAGGCTTCGAAGACTGTTACATGACTATCCTGTCCTCCAGTCAGCAACACCGCCAAATAGATCAGCGCAATCGCAACTCCACTAAGACAATACACAATAAAGTCATAATAAATGATGCTCTCCATCGCAAAGGTAACCATCAGTATCGGGAGCAGCGCCGGCAAGTGCTGCGCAGAGTAAGCCCCATTGATATAGAAGGAAAGCACAGACTTATCAGTGAGACTTAGGCCTGTAGAGGTAAAGAGATAGAGGAGAATGAAGACTGCAGAGGCGCTTTTGCGCCTGTCGGAGTAGGAGTAGGTGAGGGTGATTGTGAGCAGGCCCATGGCCATCATGCCCACTGTCACTACTGCTTGGGTGACTATTAGCATTTTGCCTCCTTCCGTGTGGACTAGACTGTCGATCACGTGGATTGCGAGCATGAGGAGCAGGGCTGTGAAGTAGATAGCACTGAAGCTCAAATAGCGCTCTCGCACAGAGGGGTTGTGCACTGTGTCGGTCATAGTCTTCTCTCGGATGAACTTTTGATAGGCTTCTTCGAGAGAGTCGTCGAGGAATTTGAGTGTGGAGCGGTGGAGAGGGGAGGTCATATCCAGATGAGCCTGCAATGCGTCCTGCGCTACTTGTGTCAGTGGATAGGGCGCGACTTTCATTTTCTAAGAGCATCTTACTAGCTGCGAAGGAGTTAGCTACTGCGAGGCACTACTACTTGCTTCTTGTATCCTAGCAGCTGTTCCACCATATACGTGGCGTCCTCAGCGTCCACTCCCAAGTCCAGCAGCGCCCTTTCGTACAGGCTGATAAAGTGTCTGAACAGGCCGTCTGTGATAGCCAAGTTTTTATGCCTTTCGTACATGGAATGCTCGTCGAAGTGGCCTCCGGACAAAGTCATTTCCAAGAGACTCAGCTGCATGTCCTTAATTCTTTGCACGTCTTTCCCTGCGAAGAAGCTTTGCAGAGAAGGGTCACTGGTGGCTGTATCGTAGAAAGTGTCGATGAACTCTGCCCAGAAAGGCATGCCGCCGTACTTCAGGTACATTTCGGCCATTATTGCCCTTTGATTGATGATGCTGTGAGGTAAGTCGCTGGAAGACTGATACTGAAAGAGATAACAGCGAAGCAGTGTGTACAGACATCAAAACTACCGGTAGTCCCTACCACTTCATCAAGTCCCTTCCATCTAAGCAAGCCTAAAAGGCGTCCAATGCGACTTTCATTTTCTAAGAGCATCTTACTATGCAGCGAAGCTATTACTACTGCGGGCCCAGTACTACCTGTTTCTTGTACCCCGACAGCTGTTCCACCATATACGTGGCGTCCTCAGCGTCCACTCCCAAGTCCAGCAGCGCCCTTTCGTACAGGCTGACAAAGTGTCTGAACAGGCCGTCTGTAACAGCCAAGTTTTTATGCGCTTCGTACATGGCTTGGTCAGAGAAATGGCCTCCGGTCAAAGTCATTTCCAAGAGACTCAGCTGCATGTCCTTGATTCTTTGCACGTCTTTCCCTGCGAAATAGCTCTGTAGAGAAGGGTCACTGGTGGCTGTATCGTAGAAAGTGTTGATGAACTCCGACCAGAAAGGCATGCCGCCGTACTTCAGGTACATTTCAGCCATTATTGCCTTTGGATTGATGGTTATGTGAGGTCTGTACAGTGAATACACTATGGCGACGCTCTGTCACTTCCTTTAGCGGACTTCACAATCTTCAAGCAAACCTACGTTAAAGGTAATTCCGACCACTTCATCAAGTCCCTTCCCTCCAATTAAACTAAAAGATTATGCGACTTTCTAAGAGTTCTTACTAGCTACTGCGGGACCGAAACTACCTGCTTCTTGTACCCCGACAGCTGTTCCACCATAAATGTGGCGTCCTCAGCGTCCACTCCAAGCTCAAGCAGCTCCGCTTCGTACAGGCTGACAAAGTGTCTGAACAGGCCGTCTGTAATAGCCAAGCTTCTGTGCCTTTCGAGCATGGCTTGTTCGTCGAAGCGGGTTCCGGTCATGGTCATTTCCAAGAGACTCAGCTGCATGTCTTTCATTCTTTGCATGTCTTTCCCTACGAAATAGCCCTGCAGAGAAGTGTCAGCAGTGGCTTTATCGTAGAAATTGTCCATGAACTCCGCCCAGAAAGGCATGCCGCCGTACTTCAGGTACATTTCGGCCATTATTACCCTTTGATTGATGTTTCTAGGAGGTAGTTGCAGGTACTGTTCAGGAAGGCTGACAATATGGCTCATAGACGTTCGGTCACTTCCTTTGGCCAGCCGCAAGCACTTCTCAAGCGCAGATCTCTCGCCCGCGGCTCCACTGACTACGTCCTTAGCACAGAAGCCGATGAAGTAATACCAAAACAGCGTGTAAAGGACATCAAACAGAAGCTCAAGGTAGTCCCTACCCAGTCCATCAAGTCCCTAGTGGAGGAACTCGACTGCGAAGACTCTCCCACCCTCAAAATCCCCACTACTCCCGAGCCCTACCTCCTGCCCTCTAAGGAAGACAGGGATTTACTGCGCGTTTCATCGAGTAACTATAGAGACTTGCTGGCACTCAGACTTACTGAGACGCATGACCACTTGGACAAACTGATGTGGGAGATGCAGGATGCGCTGGACTCCATTGCGGCGGAGGGACAGAAGCAGGGGGAGTGCTTGGTTGAAATTGGGGATTTGATAGATGGGATGAGGAGGCCAGAGAGCAGGAAGGTGGAAAAGAGTGAGGAAAGGCAGTCAGAAGATCTATGCACGCGAGATACAGTGACGCCTACCCCACCTCTCCTAGCAACCTCGCCTCTGCTCAAATCCGTTGAAACCGCTGACAAATCCACTCAAGCAGCTGAGGCCAAGGAAGAGGTTGTGAACCTGGGCTTACTGGAAAACCGTCACTGCGCGTACATGTTCGAAGCCTTCCACCACCTTCGCTTCGCCCTGGAAATCGTCAGTCCTGTCGAGGTCGACCGGCCTGAAAAGTCCCAGCCCATCCCAGAGTCCAGCAGTAAGCCTCACATAGAGCATAGACTCAGACTGAAAGGCACGATAAGGGAGTTGAACCAGCAATTGGTGGAAATTGCGTTTAGACCTACGGTCAGAACTGCAGGCAATTTGATAGTGCAGAGAGGGAAGACCAGTAGGCCGACTATTCGTCCGCTTCTGTCTCCTCGATCGACTCCTAAAGGCTTCAAAAGTCCCTTTTCTGCTCAGCTTTTGAGTGATTTGGCAGCCGCCACTAAGCCCAGGGCCTCTACTGTTGCCATCGGCCTGGGGGAAACCATAATTCTGAGCCTCAATTTGAGGCTGAAAACCACTGCGCCGTTCCAACTCCAGCAAACCCGTCCACTGCCCCAGTACTTCCGAGCCTCCACAAAGGTCAAATACGCTGAAATCGAGCATATTCAGACCATTATGCCGGAAATAGCAGACCTGCGTTTTAACATTAGTGACGTGATTTCTCCTGAAATGCCCGCTGATGAGTTCTATCTCAGTCGATACTTCAGCGGGCTGAAGGACTATTCAGAGGCTCACTTCCTCAAAGTCGAGGAAAATATCACCTCCAGTCTGCACATCTTCCAATTCCTCCTCCGTCACCGCAAATACCTGCGTCTCGTCTTCATCAGCTACAACATGGAGGCTATGAGCAATGTCTCAGACCTGCTCTGCATGGCCTTCCCCTCTTTCATCAAGTTCCTAAAGGACTGTCTGCTCATTTCCCCTGCTTTCGACCTGTTAGCCGCAGCGAAAGTGTTCTATTTGTCGGCGGTGAAAAGCAAGGAAATGCCGAAAAGTGAGGGAGTGGATGGGGAGAGGCAGTGGTTTAAGCACTTGCTGAATAGTTACAATTTCACGGGCAACTACAGGCTCAAACTGTCGGGGTTCCTGGAGTCTATTGTCAGGTTGACCTATTACCACCCTCGATTTCAGCGGTTGACAGGACTAAGCCACAGACTCAAACTCGACCTGCTCTACAAGCGCTACCTAAAGCCCAACGCTAGACTGACGCAGGGCAGTTACTACTGCAACTTGCTCAGAGACATCCACGTAATCGAGGTCCTAAAGACATACGAACAGGGCCTATACGAGATCTTCCAAGGCTATGAGTCCAGACTGACTACTAATGAGAAGCTAATGGACTACATAGGCAAGGACAAGAAAATGGACCTGCACAAATATTACGCTTTTCTCGGGAACTCCGGATATCTGATTCAAGCGGACATCATATCCATCGGAAATGAAGACATTGAGCAGGAAATTAACAGACTTAATGACCTGCAAGCCGCAAAACCCCAGTCCCCCGCCTCTTTCCTACTGCGTCCCAACCAGCCCTACCACATCCACGTCAAGGAAACTACCATCCGCTTCCCTAGTTCCCTAATCGACAGGGTGGAAAACGCCAACATGAAGCTAAAGGCAGTGCGGAACACCAGACATCAAGGCTCCAGCCAGGACAGTGTATTACTGCCTTTCCACCGGCCTATGAGAAGTACTTTGCAAGTGGACAAACTGACCGCTTTCGCTTTCTTCGTATCAGTCATGAAGTCCTGCGAAGGGGTTTATATCCAGAACCCAGGCCTAATTGGTGACAGTGAATTCTGCATAGACTTCGGAGAATTCACAGACCTAATTGGAATGCTAGGGATGTTGTACTGGAAAACCGTCTCTAACTGCGAAGGAATGTCGCTAGTTGAGGGAATTGCGACTTTTATCAAGTCTTTGACGGAGAAGTTTAGACACCATACGAGGCATTTCTTGGGCTTTTCGAGGGCGGAGAAGCAGCGCTTGTCGCTGAGTTTGGTCAGGGGAACTGCGACTTCGCTGGGAAGTGTCCAGACCAAGCCGGTTATAACGAAGACGATGGTGCCGCAGGACCGCTTTTTGCCCCGGCGCGAGTCTATATAGTAGTATTTGAATAGACAAATATCAGTATGAGAAAAGGGAAATAAGGGAAATATCGATAACAACAGCACCCTGTTCCATCGGAAATACACAGGAACCAGAGGGTGGGACTTATTGAGAGCTCCTAAGTTAGCTACTTCCTGTCCTTGGGACAGTCCTTGGAAATGTGTCCCATCTGGTTGCAGTTGTAGCACTCCACTCGACTCATGTCTCTCGCAGCTCTCTGCTGTGGACAGTCCCGAGCCAAGTGGCCTTCCTGGTTGCAGTTGTAGCACGTCGCTGAACTCTGCTTCTTCGGACAGTTCCGACTCACGTGTCCAGTTTCTCCGCAGTTGAAGCAGCCTTGCGATGTCTGCACAGGCCGGCTATCCGACGGACAGTCACGGGCGATATGGCCAGGCTGGTTGCAGTTGTAGCACGCCTTGGAGTCCCCGGTGGAGGCCGGGTTGGGACAATCACGGGACAAGTGGCCCAACTTGCCACAGTTGTAGCACTTCAACGGTCTTCTTCTCGGCTTCCGCACTTCCCTGCGTGTTTCCTGCTTAGGCTCTGGACAGTCCTTGATGTAGTGTCCTGCCTGTCCGCAGTTCAGACACTTCCCTGGCTCGCGCGGCGCAGGCTTGGTGGGGGCCGTTGGACAGCTCCTCGCCACATGTCCCGGTTGATTGCATCGGTAACACACCGCCGGCTCGGACTTGCGCTCCTCCCGACAGTCGCGCGAGATGTGGCCTGATCCGTGGCAGTTGAAACAGATCTTCTCGCTCGACTTGGGAGCTGTGCATTCCTTGGCGAGGTGGCCCGTCTGGCCGCAATTATAGCAACCCCGCCTGCGGTAGGGCCACGAACGCCCTTGATCAGTCCTTCCGGCTTCAGTCGCAGGCCCGCTGGGTCCCGGCGCCGTGCCCTTTGGGTCTGCCTCCTTCATTCCAGTGCTCGTCATCTTCCCCCCAAAACCTATTATCAATGGTCAACACTCGTCCTCGCTACCCCGAGTCCCCGCGCACTTCCCAACTCAGAAAGTGCCTTCCAGCCCTTTGTCCACTCAATAGCACTGCTAGCGTTAGAGCACTCGCTAAAGCCACATAAATTGGCCTGTAGTGAGACTGTATGGGGCTGTTTGGTGTGGATGACTCATACCCTGGATTTCAACCTGTAGGAATGGGGATTATGAGAGGGTGTTAGGGGAGTGGAAGGGAGGGATTTGGTGGGATTAGACGATTGAAATAGGCTGAAATTGCAAGAGAATCGCTTGAAAACCGCTAAATCCGTCCAAATTGCCTGGAAAAACCATCTGTTTCTCTTTCTGCGTGACTGCAGGCTACTAATTATGCTGGAACCCTTCGAGTTACAGCACCTTTATATGAAATTGAGGCTAAAGTAGGAGTTTTACCTATTTTCACCTGCTTAAAACCAGTGAAACTGCTCTATTTTTGCGGTTATTGGCGGAGCCTGAGGGACAATTTCTGCTGTTTTAGTAGTAAAATACAGGGAAAGCAACCTTTCCTCTCTATGGGGACAAGACTTTTCTAGCTGTTCAACCAATACAGGGCAAATCACTGCCTCTCACTTCTCGGATATCCGTGCAATTTGCCTTTTCCACCATATAATGGCATTCCTAGTGCTTTTCGTCCTACCCACTAACTCTAAGTCACTACTTCCCTACTTGTGCGCAGTCACTAATGCTAAGCAAGGCAGTGGCTGATTATTTGCAGGGAAAATCAGTGGAAACCCTACTTGGTTTCCGTCATTTACCATACATTGACAGCAAATGTGTATCTGGACTATGGAATAAGCATGCTAGCCACCTTCAAGATATGACTTTCTAGCCAGACAGCAGGCCAATTCGGACTATTAACACCATAGGGACAGGATCTAAAACTAGCTATGAGCTATTGACTGTGTGGGCAGTCCTCAGTAGACTAAGTTAGACAGGACTAGCTTGCAGACGGTTGAGAAGCACCAAAAGGGCGGAGTAGCGGCTCAAACGTCGCTCAACTAGTGGTAGGACCGAGTCCAGGTAGGTCGCTGGGCTATCCGCAGCCAAACAGTCCGCCTCCTTCTCCAAATCCAGCGCCTCCGCCCTCACCACCTGCTCATGGAAGGCCAGCAGGTCTTGAATGTTGCGGCTGCGTCGAGGCTTGGCGGAGGTAAGGACCAGATCTCGACTTCGCAGGGTTTTTTTGAGCGGGGGTTGGGAAAGGAGAGAGGGAGGGGCGGATTTACGCTTGAGATTGAGGGTTTGGGGCACTGGACTGCTCATATTTGTATGAAGGTTGGACTGGGAAGGACTAATTGCGATTTGTATGTAGGAATGTAGCTGCTTCATATACCAAACTCGACCCAAGTCGGTCCTTTTCAGTCCCACTGCCCCTAGTAAAGTCTATAATATGGCCTCACAGCAGGCCGCCTCCCCAGTCCCCCCAGGAAGTGGGAAAAGGTCACAAGAGTGGGACCCTCCAGTCAGGTTCCAAAAGGACCCAAACTGCCAGCCTCCCGACTTCCCTCCTATAGAAGCAGAGGCCTGGAAGGGAGATAGCGCCCAGCCTCCTGAGGAGTCTGACGAGGAAACGGAGCTGATGCATTCGTATCCGCCGCTAGTGTTTAAGAAGCCGGATTCTGCGTGTCCTAAGGAAATAGACGCGAATCCGCCTTCTCAGCAGATGACTGCGGTCCTGCCCAGTGGACCCTACTACCGGGTGCCTCCGTTGCTGACGATTTGTCCGTACTGTGATACTCTGCAGACTCCAATGCAGCCTTCCCGGGAGCCCACTTACTGCTCTGCCTGCAAACAGTACCTTTACTAGGCTTTTCGCACAGGTGTTCTTAAGTTGGTAGTAGTCACTGGTTGTGTGTAGGTCTGTGGGCAGGGAAAGTTCAATTAGTTGCGTTGGAAGGCCATTATATGGGGAATTGCAACTGTATTGACGAGCGCAGTGACCAAGACGTTCCTCTCAGTGATTTCGCTCCTGCAGCGACCCTCCGCCCTCGCTTCGCTGCAGGACGCCACCACCTAAGCGACTTGTCCGCCACTTCATTTGACCTGCCGCCCCCTCACTCTGCACAGGAGATAGTGGTGGAAGGAACTGTGGAAGAGGGCAGGCGGGGAACTAAAGACCGAGTCGAAGCCTTGCCTACAGAGGCCAAGGTAGTGGACTGGGAGGTTGACACTGAGGGAAGGGGGGAACTAGTGCGAAGGGTGCAGGGAGCTATCCGAGTAGTGCTAGCGAAGAAAAGACTCAAAGAGAAGGAAAGAGGACTGGTAGATGAAAGCGACTCTGTGGGCGTGCAGCCAGAAACATCGTCGGAAACCCTCAAAGACCCTTACTCCCTGCTTTCCTACGAAGCCGGCCTGACTCTCAACTCCCTCAGACCTTTGCATTACCCCTATTCCCTTCGTAGAGTCGCCTACTACGAAGCTCGACTGCTGGCGGATAACAGCATTTACGTGGGACAGTGGAGGAACACAGGCTTGGGGATGTATCGGAAAGGCAAGGGAAAACTGTTCCGCACAGATGGAAGTTACTGCGAAGGGTATTGGAATGGGAAGGCGATGGAGCCGTTGGGGAGAGTGGTATTGGCGAATGGAGACTGGTACGAAGGGGAGATGCAACAGGGGGAAAGGACTGGCAAAGGGACTTTCCACTCCTTTGATCGGGAAACTGAGTACACAGGGCAGTGGCTGAATGGCCTCAAGCACGGCTCTGGGTCAGAACAACTGCCCGATGGCTCCTCCTACAGCGGCGACTTCATGCAGAACCAGCGTTCCGGCTTCGGCACTCTCCGCACCGCCAGTGGGAAAATATACACCGGCCACTTCCTCTCCGGCCTATTCGACGGCAAAGGCAAACACATCTGGCCTGACGGACGCATGTACGAAGGCGACTGGGCAGCCGGGGAAATGCACGGCCGAGGCTACTTCCTGTACGCAGACGGGAAGGTATACGAAGGCGACTATTTCCACGAGAAAAAGCACGGACAGGGCACTTATCGTTGGGACGGGAAGGTGTATGACGGAGAGTGGGTGGACGGAGTGATGCACGGAGTCGGCTTTTTGACTACTCAGAAAGGGAGACACAAGTATGAGTTCCAGAAAGGACAGAGAGGCAGGGAACTGCAGGACTAGGAGTAAAGCGAAGTAAGATGGTCGCTTTACTGGGTCAGATAGAGAAAACAGGATGGGTGAAAGTCTAGTTGGCAGTCCCAGGATTTCTACCACTCGTCTTTCCCACCTTTCCACTCGCAAGCACAAAGTCCTTCCCTGCACACCACAGCACCAGGCCATCGATGGCCACAAGCCAATGGCCCCTTTGAGGACTGCAAGGAAGCGGAAATCAGCTGAAGAGCGACTGGAGAAGAACGTGGCTTGGGGGAGACTGATGGAGGAGTGTGCGGACCTGCAGAGGGACTTGGAAGGGGAGTGGGAGGATGCGGCTGGGAGTATTGCCGTACGTCGGGAAGAGTACGAGAGGGCGCTTACACAGTATGAGGAGCTTCAGAACGTCCCACCCTGGAAGATGAATGTCAAGTACCGACAGCAGAAGCAAGAAATCAGGCTCAACTTGAAGAATATGCCCGACCCTGTAGGCGACAGAGACAAGGAAATTGTCCTTCGAGTGGCCTGTCCGACCTCAGCCGCTGCTTCCAAGTCCACCTACGTCAGCTTGGCTGATATGACTCCAGGCCGCCTTCACTACCTTTCCAAAGCCGGCAGGCGCGGCTTCGGCCAGACTCCCATTTCCCCCGAAACTCTCCTTTCCAACCTCGCAGTCCTGCGCAGTCCCCACCTCCGACCCACCAACAGCTTTTCCTCTGAAGTCGCTGCTTTCCAAGTGAACACCGAGCCTGCATCCACCCACCAACGCATGGACACTTTCTCTTCCCAGCAAACCCGCAGCTCCACCAGTCCTATCAACGAGTTCATCATCAAGCAAATCAGCAGGTACGTCCGCTCACCTGTCAGCCGGGCGCTGCTAGCCAGGAAAAAAACACAGGAAGCCGCTATTGAAAAGATACAATCTTCGCCAGATATCGCTAGGAAAGTGGAAAGACTGGAGAAGGCGGAGAAGAAAAGAAGGCTGAAGTTTTCGGGTGCGCATACCTTTAAGTCCTTGCGGGCGCCCCAGGAAGAGGAGTTGAAGCAGGCAATATTGGAATATCGGATGAGTCCGAAGCAGGAAATTGCGATGGACAGGAGAGTGAGGCGGTCTGTGTTGATGGGGAAGGGGGATAGGCGGAAGTCTGGGTTGGAGATGCTATTAGGGCTTTAGGTAATTGGGCTTGCATAGTGCTTTAATAGCACTTTTCTACTGAATTCCTTATGCTAATTCAGTCCTAACGTCGAATAGCTCTGGGAAAAACGTCAAATCCAGCGCTTTCTGCAGAAACCCGACTCCGGACGATCCTCCAGTCCCTGTCTTATACCCAATAGTCCTCTGCACCGTCTTCATGTGCCTGAACCGCCACACTTGGAAGTTGACTTCGACATCCACCAGCTTTTCACACATTTCATAAGCGTCCCAGTGTGTCTTCGTGTCCATGTATACGCCTTTGAACGCTTGAACTACCCCAGGATGGCGCTCATAAGGCTGGGTCCAGTCTCGCTCCACACGTTCCTGAGGGATGGCATGGCCGTGCCTGGCTAGGTAGCGCAGGAACTCGTCATACAGACTTGGGGCCTCGAGCTTTGCACGCAGCCACTGCTGGATGGCGGGGTCGTAGGAGAACACGTCGATCATTGCGGCGTGTTTGTTTCCTAGCATGAATTCGATAGCCCGGTATTGATAGGACTGGAAGCCGCTGGAAGCCCCTAGAACTCCTCGAAACTCCGCATACTCCGCTGGAGTCAGCGTCTCTAGGATCCCCCACGCAGACGTGAGTTGCTGCTGAATCAACTTGACCCTCGCCAGTATCTTAAAGCAAGCCTCCAGCTGGTCCTCCCGCACATGCTTGACCGCCGCTTCCAACTCATGCACCATCAACTTCATCCACAGTTCCGAGGTTTGGTGCTGAATGATGAACAGCATTTCGTCGTGGTGAGGAGGGGAGGACAGGGGCAGTTGGGCGTGCAGCAGTTGGTCGAGACACAGGTAGCCGCCGTAGGTTAGACGGTTGCGGAGATCTGTGTGGATCCCTTCTTCTAAGTCTCTTTGAGCCATTTATTTCCGCATGGCGGATGGGAGCGAACCTTAGGGTGTGGGATTGCATTATGAAGATATTTCCGTCTCGCAGGGGAAGATTGCATGTAGAGAAATCAGCTAATTTGGAATGAGGAAGTTTGGCTTCACTAAGTATTCTTCCAAATGAGCGAAGCTGCCAGACTTCACCTCATCTGGACCAAGCTCAGTCCCACCCTCCTGTCCCGTCTTAGTTTCAACATTCTGAGGGAAGTTTGCGCCTATTTGATCCCACAGCCCTGCTGGTAGCCTTCAGCCCGCCTCTATCCGCTTCTTCACCATCGCTGTCCTGGGCTGGAGTGCTGCGGTGGCTACAAAAGTGCAAGTGAATGGCAAGACTAGTCGCTGGGTGCTTGTGGACAGACAGAGAGTGTTCTGCTGTGGAGGGTCTGGAGAAGGCAAAAGGACGGAGTTTTGGACTTGTTGCTGCTGGATAGAGTAATGGGACTGTTTTGGCCTTGCCGACTATGCTGCAAGGGAGGTGCAACCACGGTTTAATCCAGTGGCAGCGCCGAATCATCGTATTTGGAGGCGTGTACGAGTACGGATATCGCACGGAAAGCGAATATACTGTATAAAACCCCTACAGGCCTGGAAAGCACTGCCCAACATGTCCCAGGGAAAGGCTAACTTCAACCCTTGCAGGTACACAGGCCGGATTCACCTCTATGGAGACATGTCCTCCACCCTAGAGTCCTTCAACCCCTCACTTCCGCCTTCCTTACCCTGTTCATTGGACTTCCGGAAGGCCGTTGCGCCTGTCTAATCTATGTAGATGCAGACGCACTGGTAGTCCACACTAGGAGGTATGTGTTGAAGTATGAAGCGAAGGGGGAAGGACTGGAAGAGGTGCAGAGAACTGCTAAGCTTGCGCTAGGTGCCTGGGAACACAGTTCTCAGCCTGTACTGGACCGGGACTGGCTGTACTGTGTGGGCGACTCTACCTGTTGGAGGGTAGGCTGTCGCACTGGAGAGCGAGATCAGGTATGGATTTGTATATAGAGTAGTCCTGTATCAGTAGGGTTAGTAGCAATATGAGGGGAAAGTGGTGGCTGCCAGGGTACGAACCCGCCGATACCCGAGCCACAGCCACTACTCTCCTTCTCTGGGCCAGAACTCTGGTCCCTCCATACCGCCTCCTCAGTCGGAACGTCCTCACTGAGGTCGCAGACTACTTCGACTCCACCCATTCCCTCCTAGTGTCCCTATGCGAAGACTGCATGCGAGTCTTTGACTGCACTACAAGGGAGTGGCAGCCTTCCATCACTCTGAGCATTGCATTGGACTACAAGTTGAAAGGGCATAGAACACTGGTGCTTATTGATGGTCGAGTAATGTGCTGCGGAGGGCGATATACCCAGCGCTTTACTGGCCGTCTTTTCACCTCTAAAAAGGCCTATTTGATTACCCGCATAGGCTCGATTTCAGTCCTTCCTGGCATGCGCAATGACCGCCACTCTCACGGACTGATTGAATACAACCAAGTGATATATGTGTTTGGAGGCAGTAATTGACATACAGCGGTTTACCCATTGAGCGGTGCAGCTCCGTGCTACCTTCGCAATTGTGAGCAGTTGAGCAGAAATCGCAATTGGGAGGAAATGCCCACAATGAAGGAAAATCGAACGGAAGTGTCGGTTTGTCTGCACCGGGAGGTTATGTATATCAGCGGGTTTGGGTCAGTTCTGATAGAGGCGTTTTCCCCCTTACAAAGAGTGTTTACAGCCTGTCCTATTGCTATTAACTCTATTTCGACCTGTCTCCTTTCCACACACACCTCCCTTCTCGCCTATTCCAGCAGCCTTATAGTGAGACTAGAAGAGACCCAGGGCAGACTGAGAGAAGTGGGGAAAAGAAGTTGTGAGGGGCGTAGGCGAGTTAGTGAGTGTCCAATGGTGCTGGATAGAACTGCCAAGTGGGCGTTTTACTTGACGGATGGGAAAGTGTACGCGTTTCAGGTGGAAATCGGAAGTGGGGAAGTTCAGTACTCGTAATTTATACATAAATACGGTAGATAGAGAGTAACAATACAGGGCTTCCTAGCGATTCTAGAGAGCACTTGATATTAGTGCTCAAAGTTGTTCATTTGTGTAAGATAGGGCAAGGAAATAGCTGCATGTAGATGTGAGTATGACTCAGTTTGCCCATTTACTGTATGTTTGCAATACTGGTTTGTGGGCTTGAAATCACTTTTCTCACATTATCGACTTTCTACTTAATACACCATTTGCCAGAAGCTCGAATTGCCATGCAGAATGCCGTAGTTTTTCACAAAATCAATGTTGGATTGGCGACTACTATAATACTTTAATGATAGCATCAAGGAAAGAGATCGATAGAATGTTCAATGCTCCATCACCAATAAATACAGCTTTTAGTTGGCTATTGTGCTATATATGACTGAGGCTATGGCGTAATTCCATACTTTGAGATGAGAGAGAGCGATTGAGTTTTCTCTAGCGCCATTAGTCAACTGAGTGATCTTTAGAGATAAGAGTTGGCTTCAAGGCACAACATGCACAGGGAAGGTGCGAGTAAGGTCTTAAATGGAGTATAATGGCTTATCGCAGTGTGATGGAGGTGTTGAAGTGGGTGGATCCAGGGACAGTGTTGAGGGTCACTCATACCAGCAAGTTGTGGAGTGAAGTGTGCAATGCACAGGAACTGTGGTTCACTTTCATTGAAAGTGCAGAGTGGGTCTCTCAAGAACTTGACACGCAGCTA
>Ga0247837_1003979_pt1 | contig 24569 bp, 21 predicted proteins | sample LaCtaG_2_FD_187115 | JGI IMG/M metagenome (GOLD analysis project Ga0247837, IMG submission 187115) | Freshwater microbial communities from meromictic Lake La Cruz, Castile-La Mancha, Spain - LaCruzMarch2015_14.5m | ecosystem: Environmental > Aquatic > Freshwater > Lake | place: Spain: Castile-La...
GGAAGCATGTTTCATTAGATAAGTTCTCTGGTTAGCTGTAAAAGTACTTACTACTTGCCAGTAACAGCGTCTGCCTTCTCAATCAATTACCACACTTCGCTAGTCTCGGCACTTCTCCCTGTTAACAGTGTTTTTCTTAGATTGGCGGACTGGAGGTCGCTGGCGCATCATTGATAACCAGTAAGTAGCCTACTTTCTAACTGCATATACTTGTCCGCCTGTGCTGGGTGTACCTCAAATGCAGCCTAGGGTGTTAGGGTAAGTATGTCTCAGAATTATACCGTTAGGATGGATTATGAGCAAACAGTGGTTCCGCTAGGCAGGGCACTGACAGCCCTGGCCCTGGCTCTCCGTCTCCCCGCCTCTCCCCCCAAAGCCAGTTCTCTCCTCAGTCACCAACTCACTCCAGTCCTCACTGCAGCCAAGCGCTCTATCCAAATCTACTGCCAGTCCAGCCGCTTCTTCCCACTGCTCAGGCAGATCCGAGCCCTTTCCTACGGCAGTTTCATCAAGCCGGTCAGTCTCCCAAGTGCCAAGCCACAGTCAATGTCGCCAAATCGAAGTCGAGTGGGACGTTTGGATCTATCGCAGGTGTCAAGCAGTCTCCAGGACTTAGGCCCTCAAAGCGAACGCCCACAGATACTAAATCAGTCGCATTGGGCGAAGAACTGGACTGAACGGCAGACCTTGGCTGCACTCTCCTCTAGAACGGAGCAAGTCCAAAGACGCAGACACAAGAAACAGGAAGCGGACTTCCTGAAGCAGCAGAAACTGCAAGAAACGGAGAGACTGGTGGAGTCCAGGGCTACTCGGACTGCGGAGTGGGCTTCTCTGCGAGCAGCGAAGAAGGAACTGCAGCGGGAAGCAGCAGAGAGACTGCAGGACGACCTGAGACGTTCCTCAGAACAGGCGAGTCTCGGTGCCTATACGAAGGCGAAGGCAGCGGAAATCAGGCAGCGGGAGAGACAGGCGCGGGCGCAAGATAGAAGGGAGTTCGTGGAGGCGCTGAAGGCTGCCAAGGCTGCGGAAGGCCAGGGATGCAGGAGAGTGCTGGAAGTCGCTTTAGTCTAACTGCCTGTGGGGAGTAAACAAGAGAGCTTAGCTTAGCAATGTCGAAATGGGCACTGTCCTATACCTAAATGGAACTCGGTATTGTTTAGTGGGTTGAGTGTAGAAACAGCAGTCCACTCCCTCAGGTTACAGCTAAGGAAAGGGCTTTTTGCGCTGGGCTGCATAGAAGCTGAGTCCCAGCCTGTTCATGCGCTTCCCTATATGTCCCCCTGAGACCTTCCTGAGCAGCTCCGGCCTCAGCGGGCCCTTCTTGAAATCCGCCACTTCGCCCTTTATAAACTCCGCTAGGTCCGTTTCCTCCGCATTGAGAGACTTCAGCAGCTGCGGAGTGCTCTGCTTGCTCTGCATTAGGCTGGCTCGCAGTCTCCTGAGATCAGAATGCACTTCCGACTGCAGTTGGTCACACAACTGCATATGGTCTGCGTGTGAGAAGGACGGGTCCTGCTGCCAGTCTGCACTGGATATCTCCACACTCCTCACTCGCTTGATATAGTGAGTCAGGCGCTGGCTCACTTTGCCCTCTTCCCCAGGCTGCGACAGCGGCAGTCCCTGTTTCCTGAGGTGGTCTCTGGCAGCTGAGGAGTCACTTTTGGCCCAAAGCATGCGCACAGCTTCCTTCTTCATACTGCGGGACCAGAGATCGGAGCAGCGCAGCTTGGTGGGGCGGCTGCGTCCACTAGCCAATACCTGTTCAGGCCTCACTATCAGCACTGAACGCCTGGCTTGAGACAGGATGCGAGGGCGAGGCTGCACCCAACTCCGACTTCCCTGCATTTTCCTAGAGATATGGATGAGAAAAGAGACGAAATCGCTTTTGTTGCAATCTCCAACTGAACTCCTTCCATAGCTTCGCTCTGCTAGACTGCTGCACTGGGAATTGTGTGAGCATTTGGCCACTAAGATCAACAGTTCATACACCGCAAATTCGAAATGGCACAGAAAGAAGCAAAAGTGCAAGCTGCAGCGCCCTCAGAACCTGCACTACAGAGCTTCGAGCCAGCCCGCCGCTGCACAGACCTGTTCTGTCTAGTCCTGTACGTCTTCTTCTTTATATGTACCTGGTGTCTGGCCGGCTACAGCTTCAACGACGGCTTTCCTGGTCGACTGCAGCGGGGCATGGACGTGTACGGCAACGTGTGCGGTATGGGCGACCTGGAAGACAAGCCATACACCTACTTCGGCGACCCAGTCCGCAGTCTCCGCGTAACCCTGTGTGTGCCTGGCTGTCCGGTGGTTACTGCGATGGAGGCTATCTGCAGCTACACCCCGGACTTGGTGGAAGACCAGGAGCATGAGTGCTTCGATGCCTACCCCTCCAAGCCGTTCTACAACAAGTACTGCATGCCTGCGAATCACTTTCTGCGCACTATTGTGTATGACCACCTGGTCAGTTCGGATGAGGTTATGACGAGAGTGGTGGGGGATTTGGCGAGAGCGTGGGAACTCCTTAGTATTGCGGGGTTGATCACTGGAGGGGCGTTGGCACTGTACTTGGCTTCAGTACAAATTGCTCGTAAGTGCTAGACAGCTTTGGGGCACCTACTGTTCTACGTTAGCGCTCCAATGGCTCTGTTCTTAATGGCAGTGCTGTGCTTCCTGATCCTCGAAGAAGCAGACAGAGTGGCTGTCAAACTTTGTGATTCCTTCGGCCCTGTGCATATGGAGGACTGTGCAGAAGGCATGACAGCTAACGGATACCAAGTCCTGTGCTGGGTTACTATTGCTATTGTGGCCTTGGCAGCTGTGGCTGTTGTGTTCAGTTTCTTTCAGCGGCGATTGGCTACTACTGTGTCAGCGAAAACAGCGAAGTTGTCAAAGTCAATATATCTGTATATTGCAGCTGGTGTGACTGTGACCATTGGTGTGGGGATTTACGCCTTTTTCATAACCATGGTGGTCTACCAAGTGAGTTGCGGGTCCAGCACTGACGAAGAACTGGACTTCGAAGTGTTCCAACTGCCCACTACTACCTGGGACTACGGCGCCGCAGAGCGGGTGCTGATGTTCTTCACCATCGCTATGACTCTGTGGCACTTTTCCTTCGCTGCCTTCGCCTTCGAGTTCCTCACTGCTAGCATCACTGCCCAGACCTTTTTCCTCAAGGATGAGACGCCGGCCGGACGTATGAAGACAGCCTGCCGACATTTGGTCAAGCAGATGGGGTCGGTGCTGTTAGCAGCGGCTCTAGTGCCTCCTTGCAGGGCGATTGCGCATGTCTTGCAGGCAGGTCAGGCGACATCTAAGCGGATCTATGTTGGGAAGGTATTTAATGGAGTGTTGACAATGTGCAGATATACTCCCTTCATGCGAATCATAAACTCTAACGGTGTGGCTTTGGTGGCGATAGCAGGACTTCCCTTCAAGTCTGCCTGCAGCGAAGCGATCAAGCGAATGGACAGCAACTCCAAAGTAGCAGATGTGCAGAGGTCAGGAATCGTGATCTGGCTCAACCAACTCGCCCTGCTGCTGGTCGGACCGGTCTTTGTCATGTACTGGGTGCTGCATGAGGAGGAAGTCTTCCAAGACGTAGTAACCGAGGAAGTGAGTTCAATTATTGCAATGGGTCTGTTTAGCTTGGTGTTCACGTGGTTCCTGGCGCAGGTGTATGCGGGGTATGCGAGAGGCACACTGCATGGAGCTTTGATGGCGTTCCTTCTGGACCGCACAGTGGGCAACCACAGGTGTGAATCGGAGTTGCTGGACTTCCTGGAAGGTCCGAAGAATACATTCGAGCAGCCGAAACGCGCACCAACACCCGAGAAAGACAATAAGCCCGCTAAGGAAACACCCAGAGGGCCGTCTGGTTCGGTCCCCAATCCTAAAGCAGACGTTGTGACCACCACTACTGCGGTCAACCCACCTCCTCCTTCTCGTAGCGGCAACCGTGAGCAGGCGTCAGCAGTTGATATTAGCGCAGTGGAAGCAGACCAACTCATCCCTCCCAAGAAAAGCGAGCACTAGCCCTAAGTTCATTAGCTGTTGGGCGCTGAGAATGAGGAGGTATTCTAGCGACCTTGCAAGTTAGTCACTAGACTGGCAGGCACTTCGAAGGGCAGTTTGGCGGAGCGGATGCACAGGTCATTGTAGCGAGAAAACTGTCCGCTTGCCTTGTGAAAGGCCCGGGCTGAGCAGCTCGCCGTCCTCACGAATTCTTGAGTAGTGTGCGGGTTGAAGCTTCTGGCTTTGTCCACGAATTGAGCGACACTCTTGAGTCTGTTGGCAGTCATGGGCCCAGGTGCTCTCATCTCCACATGAGTGATCGGGTTGTAGTGAGTCCTTTGGAAGTTTATCGTGGACACCTTGCATAGTTCCAAATCCGCCTGCTGCTTCGACTCATAACTCACCGTGAACGGCGGAGCCTGCTTCGGCCCCATCATATCAGAAGTCTGTCCATCAATGAGAGTCTGCAGAGACCGAGTGGAGCTGATATGCGGAAGCTGAGTGCGGGGCGTAGGCGTAGGGGCAGGCATGGCATTATGCAGGCCAGAGTTGCTGTGGTAGTGGGGCTGGCGCCAGGGCCGGAACACACGAGGGACTGCTGTGGACTTCCCCGCTGGAGGCTTGTCTGCATTCATCCTATTACACCTGATGTAGGGAAACTGCCATATAGTCCTAGTTCATTTCTGCAGACTTTAAGTTTTCGTTAGGAAGACACTAAACTCGGTCTGTTCAGTCCTGCAGACTTCTACTTGCTTGCTGGAAATGGATTGGTGAATAATTGGCAACAATGGATGGATGCTTCTACAGGAAGTACCAGCTTATGGAGGAAGTGGGACGCGGAGGCTTCGGAATAGTGAGCAAAGGTTTGGCTCTGGAGACCAAAAAGGAAGTCGCTATCAAGCTGGAAGACAAGAAAGCGTCCAGACGCCACGTCCTTCAGAGTGAACTCGAGGCTTACCGACACCTACAAGGAGGTCCTGGCATTCCCAAGCTGTACGCCTCTGGCAACACTGAATCTTTCTCCTATCTGGTCATGGAACTACTGGGACACAACCTCGCCAAACTCTCCAAAGCTGGAGATTCCCGCCTATCTCCAATCTTCATAGCCGCTCTAGCCCAGCAAATGATAAATACACTTGAGTTCGTCCACAACCGAGGGTACTTACATCGCGATATCAAGCCACAGAACTTCTGCATGGGGCTGGGAGACAGTGAGGCTGTCTACTTACTGGACTTTGGACTGGCTACGAAGTTCATGGATGAGAAGCTGGGCATACATGCGCTTTATCGGGAGGAAAGGACGTTCCTTGGCACTGCTTCCTTCGCTTCTTTGAATGCTCACATTGGTGTGCAGCAGAGCAGGAGAGACGACCTGGAGTCCTTAGTGCTGGTACTGGTGTACCTCTTGAAGGGGAAACTGCCCTGGCAAGGCGGGAAATACCGCAGTAAAGTGGACAAGCAGGTGCAAATTCGCATGCAGAAACTGCTTATCTCAGCGGAAGAGCTGTGTGAAGGACTGCCGCCCGTATATGCGAAAGTTTTCCTCTATGTTCGCTCTCTGGGGTATGAGGAAAAGCCGGATTACGAACTCATTTGCAGAGACTTGCGCAAAATCAGTCAAAAAGTATCCGTGAATTTGGTGCTAGCAGCGCTGCCAGAGAACAAACGACTCAAACGGAGCTACAAAAGCCACAAACGCACCTTAATGAAAAGCGCCACAGTGATAAGCACCGTTGATACTGGCTCTGTTCCCCGTATTACTAAGGAAAGAGGCACTTCCAGGGTCATTTCCTGTCCTCCGCAGCCTGCAAGTGACCTGCTGAGTCCAGTGCTCGGCCATCACATTCGCTCGCAGTCAGTGGGCATACTGCCGGAGCAACCCTCTGGCTCTTCCAACCCCAGCGAAAGCTCGCAAGATGCCTGGGTGGGGGAAATGAGCAGCACCTTGGAGGCGCCGGTTCTGCCGTTCAACCGAAAACTGCTCAATCGAGTTCGCAAAACTGACCCCCACTGGGATGATTGAGACTTAAGTGATGGACATCCAGTACATTAATAGTGTAATATGGACTGAGTAGACCTAGCATTCACTATGAGAATTAGAGAGACCTGGGCGGGGAGTCTAGATGGCTGGTGGCGTGGGGCTCGGTCCAAGGGGAAGGCGATCCGCTGCTTCTCTCGCTTCTTTCCTCTCGGGAGGCCCACACGAAGCAGGGGTACTCCTCGGAGTCTTTGGAACTGCGGGGGGAGGATGAAGACACACTGGCTTCTTCGGGCGTCATCATGAACTTCTTCATCAGACTCAGTCCTGCGAGCCGAACACTGCCTTCGTCTTCTTTGTCCGACTTGGCTTCCTCGCTTTCAGGCCAAGGCAAGTCGCTTGGCGATTTTGACTCTTCGTGGTCCAGCGAAGCCAAGGGGTTTTCATGCGACTGAAGGATAGCTTTGGGCTTTTCATATAGCTGCAGACGGTCCTGGACTGACTCAGTCTCTTGCACCAGGTCTCTTTGCTCGGCCTCCAGGAGGCGGATGTAGCGGAGCTGGTCCTGGTAAAGTTGCTGCCAGGTCGGAGGCCGCACAGAGAAGCGGAAAGTGAGTAAGTCTTGGACTGGGTCGAGGAAGCCTAGCGGCTCTAGGCTGTCCAGAGCGAAGAAGCGGTTGTATCCCCAACACTCTCCGCTTTCAAACTCTGAGGAAAACTCTCGCACCACATTCCTAGAAGGGTCCTTCGCACTCAGCAGCTCCACTCTGTACTCATACTTCGTAACTTCCCCACCCCCCTTCAACATTTCCAAAAACACAGACAAATGAGTCCCTTGACTCAGTCCATTCCCGTTCGGGTAGACTTTCAGTCTCCAGGTCAAGCCATGGGTCAGGAGCTGGTCAGAATAGACCACTTCAGTCTTCCTTTTCACCTGTGAAAACTCCTGAAGCAGGAAAACCGCTGACTCGTAGGGCGGCTCCAACTCATTCGGGAACTCTGTATTCACCTCAGCAAACCGAAACACAGTCATTGGCTGTTCTGTGGCTGACTTGAGTTTGTGCAGCAAGTCGGAGGTTTTGGAGATGAGTTTGGCCTTGGAACCGGCTAGGAAGCGGTTCAGTTCGAGCTGAATTCCTTCCAAACGCTCCACTTCGGCGGTGACTGTTTCCTTCTGCTCGAGCAGCTTTTTTACCTTCTCACGCAGAGTTTCGTCCAAATTCTTCTGCAGGTCGTCGAAATACGACACGATTTCTTGCGCTTTGGAAATCTTTCCCTTCTGCACTTCCTCGAGATTTCTCTCAATTTGCGCTAAAACTGCAGTCAATTCCTTCATTTTGCCCTTAAGCGTTTCAGCCTCTTTCTTGACGTCGCCCACATGTCGGTCGTAGATAGCATTGAGTCTCTGGAACTCATGTCCCTTGTGCTCGCTTTCGAACATCGCGCAGTCTGAACACACTAAAGTCTGACAGGTGACGCAGTAGTAGCTGAGCGGCGTCTCATGCACTTGGCACTTGTCCACAGGCTCAGCCGCTTGCATTTTCTCCAGAACTTGAGAGATCTCCGCCATAAAGCGACCACTCACCAAGTGGTCAGGCTGCAGCGGTCTTCTGCAATGCGGACAAATAGCCCTGTTCTCTGTGAGCCACTTGATGATACAGGCAGAACAGCACATTTTGGAGCAGGAAGGACACAGCTTTGCATCCACCACTCTGCCCAGGCAAATAAAGCAGCGGAAGATATCGTCAATCGCCACCCCGCTTTCACTCGAAGGTCCTTGTGAACCCGACTGCGCCATTTGAATATATGAATCTAACTAGAGTGGAAGGGACAGCGGGGCACCGTTTGCAAACAGGCAGAGTGGAAAAAGTGGCCACAGGCCTGAAGCACGGCCTGCTCCTTGTAGTCGTAGCACAGACTGCACCTCTGCTGCAGAGTCCGAACACGCTGTATGAACATTTCCTCACTACTCACCTGCACCTCACAGCGAGGACAGCCGACTCCCTCGTCACTGACACAGAGACAGTAGTAGCAGGAGGACTGCTGGCACTGAGGACAGCAGTAAAGAGGATATCGCAGGGAACAGCAGACATGGCAGTAACTGCCCGCTTTGAAGAGTTGATGGTCGATAAGGAAGTCTTGCAGGAAGGCGTTGCAGCGACTGCAGTAGAGTGGGTTCTCTGTGCTGCTGGAAGCGCACACCCAGCAGATTCGGCACTGATCAGACTCGAGGCGGTGGATGTTGAGCGAGACTGGCTGCTTCCCACAGTTCTCACAGAGAAGAATTGTCTCGGGCGGGGGAGCACTGCAGAGTAGACAGCAGTTGCTGCCTTGCTTGGCCTCTAGTTCAGTATGTGCGCATTCCATGCAAATTAGGTGGTTTCTGCAGAAAATGCGAGGGGGGAAGTACGCGAAAGGCAACTTCCGAAGGCACTTGTCGCAATCCAACTCAGTAGTGTAAGGCTCGTTTTTGCCCAGTCTTGCTCTGCACACACTACAGAAAGTCAGTCCGAAGTGCTCACCTAGAACGCGTCTAAAGTCACACAGGGCGCAGGCTGGCTGACAGACGTGCGCTGCAAAGCAAACTGAGCAGACTGAGGGCGTCATTTGTCTCAACAGCTCTTTTTCCCTCTTTTCAAATCGCTCTTTGCAAATCAAGCATGGACTTTTGGTAGAGACACAGGTAGTGAAGCATTCCTCACAAAGGTTGCAGGCACTGTGCACACTGCCAAACAGTGCTAAGATGTGTCTGGAGTACACCTTCCCACAGTGCTTGCAAGTCGGGAACTCGTTCATCGGCACGCCCATTCGAGTGCTTAGTGCCTTGCAGGCTTCTGACCCGCACAGGATCGCTTTGCTGAGGAGGTCCAGTTTCTGAGGGAGACAGGCCAGACTGCAGCTGGGACAAGGAAAGCAGGGGTACCGGTATATCTCACTCGCACAGCCGTAGCACAGTCTGCATCCCTTCGGACAGAACCCTGCCACTTCAAGCAGCAGTCCTACAATCCGACACTTGCTGCACTTCTCCAGGACTGGATTGGTGAGGACTCTGCTTTCTATCTGCAACTCGCAGGGGACAGGCTTGAGAGACAGCACAGCGTCGCATAGTTCTTCATTACTGTGGTGCGTGCAGATGTTGGAGGGAATGCGGGAAGGGTCCTGCGGCCGCACAGAAGGGCAGCCGCAGCACAGCGGCGCCCATACTGGCTTCTCATAGCTTGGATAGAGGTTGAACAGCTGTCCTTCCCGGCAGACCACATCGAAGCCGTTGCTCCAGCAATTGTTTGAAATGGACTCTAGCTTGTAAGCGGTGTCTTGTCCTTCTAGACACTCGAAGAACTGAGGAGTCACAACTGCGTCTGCCACTTTTTGTAGGAGAGCCGGGATCTCTCGGAAGTGGCGGTAGTTGTGGTGATTCAGCAGGGCTTGGTGCGAGTAGCCGAGAAAAGCCTTCAAATTGGTCCATTTCCGCCTTTCTTCCTGCTCTAGTAGCCCTGTTTCTGGCAGTACCAAGAGTCGCCCGCAGTCAATGAGTCCAATCAAGAAGGCCAAGCTATAGCTCTCGGTCTTCTCCTCACTCCCAATCCTCCGCATGAAGAAGATCCCCTCGGTTGTTATCTGCTCTTTCAGCGCCAGAGGTATTTCCACCACACAGCCAATACTCTCCATATCAATATTACCTACTCAGCAGTGCGCTGACTTTGTGTCTGCGCGACATGTGGCCGCCCATGGCTTGTCCGGACTTGAAGGCGGTGGAGCAGTACTTGCACACGAAGGCCTCTTTGTGCTTCAGGCGGATCCAAGTGGCGGCACAGGCCTCGGGCAGGACGCAGGTCAGTAGAGGGATGTGTCCGGACTCTGTGAAAGGGTTGGGGTGGCGGGCGATGCAGGGCGTCAGAGAGACGACCTTCCAATGCGAGGCCTCTGCCAAACTGAGGCCCCCGGGCTCCAAGTCACACTGCGAAGCCTTCTCTTGCTTGGGGATGGGAGTCGACTTGGCAATGGTGTAGTGGTCGATTTGTCCGAAACTGAGCTGCTCAGGCGCGGGCAGCCAGGCAGCTGGCTGGAAGTCCTCCTCCTCACTCTGGATATCTGAGGATTCGTGGTAGCTGCAGCAGAAACAGTACTTGTCCTGGAGGCGGGGAGGCTCGGGACAGCGCGGGTGTTTCCTGGGAGTGCAGTACAGCTCTGGACAGTACAGGAACTCTGCGGACTCGTTGGTTTCGCAGGCGGATTTGGGACTGGGGAAAGATACACTGCGCTCAGACTTCATTTTTACCAATGCAGAAGCGGTACAGATACAGACGTAGATGGGCGGAAAGGATATATCTGTAAATGGTAAGTCCTTGCTAATTCCTGCCAATTAGTGCTTCTCTAAGGCCTTCCCTACCTCCCTCTTGACCACTTCGCCCACAGCATTGGCCACCGCTTCCTTCTTCACCACTCTGTCCACTACCTGTGCAATGGGGTTTTCCGGCATTTTGAACTCTTGCTTTTCCGCCTTGATGCCGCAGTAGCAGCACAGGTAGATGCAGCCTATGAGGAACAGGACGACAGACGCACAGATTTGGATCAACCCTGAGCCTCGCAGACTGAGGGTTGCTACGCTGTATATAGGTCACAAGATGTAAAAGACTCCTCGGCCTTGGAAACCCTCCATGAACTCGAAGTTATCAAGTACGCACCTAACTCCCATTTCCACACTAAGAATGAACAGTCCGAAGATGCTACTTGCCACTCACACATAGTATATGGGCAGAATCAAGTCCAGCGGCCGACTCAACGTGCCCAAACTGCCCACCGAAAGTCCTCCGTACACAATAATCAGCAAGCTGCAGATCACAGACGCCAACTTCATCTTCGGACCATACTTAGTGCGCACCTGGGCGGCCCGTTCCTGCATATTATAGTCTGCCTACATGATTATTTGCCTGGCTTCGAGCACTGACTCTTTCAGTTCCTTGTGAGGCAGGACGATGGTGGCGTTGAGGCAGATTTCGTCTGCGATGCGCACGTCTTCCCCCAGGACGCAGAGGCCTTCCAGCCGGGCCCACTTGCCGATGTGGCACTTCCACCCAATGATGCTGTTTTTCACCCAACTGTGCGCATCTAGGAAACTGCCTTCTAGCACTGCGGAATTGATGAGACGCGCTCCAGCCTTGACATGACAGTGAGGACCGATGGTGACATTGGGTCCGATCAAACTGCCAGGCTCGATTGTGGCTGTCGGGTCAATTAGCACATTCCCACGAATACCCTCCCCTCTCGCCAAGCGTTCAGGGTGCAAGACTTCCTGACTCGCTAGGTACAGCTTCGTCCCTTCCAGGAAGTCCTTCGGCTGTCCGATGTCCATCCAAAAGCCCTTCAAGACGAAAGTATGCAGAGCTCGGTCTTGAGCCATGGCAGGGAAGATCTCTCGCTCGATGGAGGTAGGCCGCAGAGAGATTCTGTCCAGTGTGCGCACACTGAGGAGGTACAGGCCGCAGTTGATTTTGTTGCTGATGAACTTGGCCGGCTTCTCTACGAAGGACAGGATTTGGTGCTCTTCGTTGCTCACAATCACGCCATATTTGGACGGATCGTCCACTGCGTACACTGCTAAAGTGCCTTCGCTGCCGTGCGATTGGTGGTACTTTATCATCTCTTCGAATGGATATTCGCATATGATGTCACTGTTTAGGACAAAGAATGACCCATCTGCGTTATCCCGGGTGAGGATTTCCCTAGCCAGAGCCAGGGGGCCTGCAGTGCCCATTGGCTCTGTCTCCACTGAGCAGGTAATTCTGACTCCATAAGTCCGTTCCCACTCCTGTATATTCTCCCGCATTGCCTCGGGCTGGTAGCTGATAGCCAGCACCACTTCTGTCACTCCAGCCTTCGCCAAGGCCTCGATTTGATGGCAAACGATAGGCTTGTTGGCGAACTCCACACAGGGCTTGGGACGACTGAAGGTGAGAGGCCGCAGACGAGTGCCGTAGCCGCCTACTAGGATCAGTGCTTTCATTTACCATATGCACGTGGACAGCTCAAGTAAGAAGAAACATGGAAGCGAGGGAGAGGGGGTTGAAAAGACCTATTAAGTGGTAAAAGCAGGCGATTTCCGCATATCTGTGTAAGTAGGGAGAGGAAAATACATTGTCGAAGTCATTGGCAGTGTCCTTAGCCGCCCCTATTATCTCCCATGCAGCCATTTTCCCTAGCACTGGACGCAATCTGAAACCGCCCATAGCCTGAGACTTCCCTACTTGTTATTTCTACCCCTAACAGCAATTCTTCATCCCCATCACTGCATTGCACTCCGGACAGATGTGCCTAATGTCCTTAAAGCACTCCACACAGAAGGGCAAGTAGTTGAGCGGAAACACCACAATCATCAGTACACAGAACGTCCACGCCCCACAGCCGTAGTGCCTCGCCACCTGCGAAGTCACTGTTTTTCCGCAGTTACTGCACACAGACAAAACAGGTGCAGCGCCCCAATCCAATATCCCTGGACTTGCCTAAATGAAACTGACTGCCATGGGAGGAGCGATTTGGTCCTCAGACTCATTGGACTTCATGATATACTGGCCCGGCGGCATGTTGCCAGATGGAATGCGAGAATGATAGGTAGGCACTGGGACGTAGCCCTTGGCATCGCCTTGAGCAAATGCCATTGCTTTAATATTACTCGATTATATGGAAACTGTCCTACCCGGCAGCTACACTGGCATAGTTAGAGTCTCTTCAAGCCTAGATCACAGGCGTACAGCTCGATTTAATGCATTGAATGCTTTTCCTTGAGTCGAACACCAGAATTCACCCATATAAAGCTACTGAGCCTCCCCTTTACTCCTTGACATTGACACCTATCTTAGCATACACTTTACGCAACCATCCCTTCTCCAAGCTAAAAGGCAGGCAATAGGGCAAATGGACTCCTGGCGAATAGTGAGAGGCACTGAGCTGTTCAAAGGCAACCGAAGGTCTGTGGAGCTTAGGAAAAGCGCTCTGCCTGCCTTACAAGTGGGACTGCTCTCTCCGAAATCCAAAGAAGAAACTTCACCTCGCAGAGGAATTGCAGGGAAAAGGCTGGGCTCAGTTACTTTGCGCAGAAAAGGAGAAATTAACTATGCAAAACGAATGCAGTCCCCGAAGCAAATTGAATTTTCCTATGCGAGACTCAGTGATACGAGAAATCCGCCTGCCAAAGGCACTTTGACAGCCAAAGTACTTGCAAGGAAAAACCTGTCTCCGGTGCTTGAGTTGCTTTCTGCTGAAAACACTGGTCGGAATACACCTGTAGTGGTCCCCAAGTCCCCTGAAATCAGCATACAGCCTCATACCGCTCGCACCTTTATCCAGTACAACTTTAGCCCTAGTCCCATTCAAGTCCGGCTGGAGGCTTCCTTGATGCCCTACCTTCTCCCTCGCAAACGCACAGCTCCTCTTAGACGGCACTCTGAAGTGCCCCACATGCCCCTCCTAGTGCCCAGATAGCTTGTAAGTCTCTCCATGTTCGCCCACATGTCCCTGCTTCGAAGAGCACTCAGCCGGGCGTTCGCAGACTTGGAAGTGCTGGAGAAGCGGAGGAACTTCACCATCTTCAAGGTGCCGAACCACGTGAACAAGCGAGTTTACATGCACTCTGAGGAGTACAAAGACAAGGCAGAGCCTGTGGCCTGCAGCTTCACACCTTACGTCCTCCCCAATCCCCGCATTTCTGAGAAGAAGTACTACTGGTGCTCCTGCGGACTGAGCAGGAAACAGCCGTTCTGCGACTCTTCACACATGCAGACTCCTTTCAAGCCGGTGGTGTTCAAGGTGGAAGAGCCGGTGAAGGAGGTCTACCTGTGCATGTGCAAAAAGACCAGTCAGCAGCCCTACTGCGACGGCAAGGCCTGTCAGGCCAAGAAGGTTCTCTCTAGTTCTTAGTACGAACCACAGCCACTAGTGCCTGCACCTGAGACCACCCAAAGAAAAGGGACTCAGCTGATGCAAATATAGACAAAGCATGATTAGCACTTCCAACACTCAAAAACGATAGCAAGTCCTAACAACAAAGAGTTTGAATGAGAATAGATTCGACTCAAGTAGAAGCGCTGACAGCAGGTAAAACTCCGCTATTCCCTTTGTTCCACGCAATTGATTGTTCAGTAACTAATTATGCTGTGGCTGGCTATTCTCCTGTCTCCTGCTTTAGCTGTCCTGGAGGAGTGCCAAGCAGCCCTAGCGGCAATGGCAGGCGGCCTCTCCGACCTAAACAGCGACTACGCCAAAATGATAAGCTACTCGGGGCACTATGTGAACGAATTAGGCCGCTATGTGCAATGCAACAACCTCGGCCAAAAGGTCGCCCGCTACACTATCATCGAGCTCTACAGAGCCCCTTCCATCGTATTCGCTCTCTGCGGCCCTGCTGTTTGTGAAGCCTCAGACTACCTCTCTCTAATCCATGCCCTGCCTGTAGCTACTCCGCTGGATGCACTTCTGGCTATTAGCACACAGGACAACCCCATAGATGTCAAGAACGCGAAGGTGCACTTTCCCTACGACTACACAAAGGACCACGAAAGTCTCTCTGCAGGCGGCGGGGTGATGGTGGCGGTTATTGTCCTACTCACAGGAATCTGCCTAATTGGCACTTTCCTCGAAGCCTTGAACGGCCCTTTGGGGGAAGTCAGCCAAGGCAAAGCGGACAAAAAGCGCTTCATCGCTGAGTCCTTCGCCATGATTCCCCCAGAACAAACCAGCCGAATAAGGCGGTTTCTGCAGTGTTTTTCCCTTTACTCGAACTTCCTTTCTCTGTTTCGGCCTTCTCGACATGACTCTCACCTGGGCTGCCTGTGCGCTGTACGGGTGTTGACGATGTGCTGGCTGTTGCTGGGGCATACTGCGGATATGCGTCTGCTGCGGGGAGTGCTGAAGAATGTCTCGGACTTGCCTGATATAATTGCGGACTGGAAGACAACTCCTATTACGTCTGCAGGGTACTCTATTGACACTTTGCTTTGGGCGAGTGGGTTTTTGACTACGTACACGCTTTTGAGTGACTTAAAGGACGTAGCGGACTTGAAGTGGACAGAACTGTACTTGTACAAACTGTGGAGAGTCCTGCCTCTGCTAATGTTCATGCTCTTCCTCACCTGGGGGCTCTTCCCCTTTTTCGGCTGGGGACCAGTTTGGTTCACTTATAACGACTTTTGTGACGATTGTCAATCAGACTGGTGGACAAATCTGCTATTCATCAACAACTTCTTCAAGTCCAGTCCCTACACAAGTTGCTACGTCACGAGTTACTACATCTCCCTGGAAATCCAGTTCTTCCTCATCACTCCTCCCATTGTATATGCGTACCGCAGGTGGGGAGCGGGCTTCGCCTGGCTGTCTACTGCCTTTTTAATGGTCATTGGACTCATTATTTCCTTTGAAATCGCCAATTCCTATGATTTAAATGCGCAGGAAATCTCGCAAGGGAATTTCGACTATGACTATTACTACTATTATCGCCCATACACGCGAATTCCGGCCTATGCAGTAGGGCTGTTCTGTGCATTAGTGGTGTATGGCTATGACCATAAGGACGGAAATAAGCCGGATAGAGCAGCTGCTCTAGTGGGGAGAGTGCTGGGGAGACAGCCTTGGGCTTTCCTTTCGCTGCTGAGCGGGGCCGGAATAGTCTCCTTCTGTGTGTTTATCCAGCATACAGCACTGAAGCAAGGAGGCCCTGACTTCACCTACTGGTCCGCAGCCCAAAACCAGGTCTTTATCACCTTCAATCGGTGGCTTTTTACTATAGGAGTATCATTCATCGTTATGCCGATGACCCTGGGCAGTCTCACCTGGCTGTACAGAGCGTTTTCTTGGTATGTCTGGACTCCACTCTCCAGACTCACCTATAGCACATATCTCGTCTCCTACAACCTGGCCTTAGTGCTTTTCCTGAGTCAGCAGTACTCCTGGTATTTCAACTTCCTGCGGGTCATTCAAGACCTCCTGTGTCTGCTGTTCCTCTCCTACCTGTCCGCCCTATTCATCAGTCTCATAGTGGAAATTCCCTGTGTGACGCTGGCCAAGACCTTCGTTCTTTCTAGACATCCACTGAAGTAGGCTAAAGCTATGGAGGCAGTGGGGCTGTTCGAAGCTGCCCGTGAGGCACATGAACACGGGGAGACGGAGCAGGCCTACGACCAGTATACTCAGGCCTATCAACTGGCGAAGCAGCAGGGAGTCGCAGTGCCGGGACTTCTAGATCATTTCGCGGAGTTGTGTGTAGCTGTGGAGGACAAGAAGCTGGCGAAAACACTGTATAAGGAGTCAATCGAAGCAGAGCCAGCGGCAAATCCGCAGAAGTACATGTCCCTTGCTGAGCTGGAAAAGGGCCTTCGGTCAGCTGAATTGTACCAAACAGGCATCAAACTCCTCACAGCCTCCAAAGCCGCCCTCACTCCCAACAGTGAAGCAGCCCTTGCCGCGAACTCCTCGCTGGCCAGCGCCTACGCAGCAGTAGCGGAGCTGTACATGACAGACTTGTGTGACGAAGCGAATGCGGAAGAGACCTGTGAGCGCTGTGTCACCGAAGCCATTGCCGCGGATCCTTCCTGTGTCGACGGTCACCAGGCTTTAGCCAACTTACGACTTGTCAGAGGTCGGTTACCGGAAGCTAGGACTGCTCTCGATGAGGTTCTTCGCTTGTTAAGGAGCGCTAGTGAGGGAAATCTCCCGACGCCTCAGTTCCTCGCGGAAACCGCTCGCATGCTGATTGAACTTGAAATGTGGGCTGAGGTGGAAGAGGCCACCAACCTAGGCATTTCTCAAAGCGAGGAATGTGACCTCCTCTACATGAACGCCTTCGCAAAGTTCAAACAAGGCAAGAAGGAAGACTGCAGAGACACGCTGGAGCTGCTCAGAGAACGACTAAAGGAACAGCCGGATGCGGAAATAGCGGAAGCCACTGGGGAGTTGGCGGCACAGGTGGGAGAGGCGATGGAGACAGACTAAGAATATGGAACACCCATTAGAGTACGAGTGGACCTTCTGGTGTACCAATCCTCGAGTGAAGACAGTGAAGACCACAGAGATGTGGCAGGCTAAAGTATCGCCCATACACACAGTCAAGACTCTCGAGGAGTTCTGGGGCGTACTCAACAACCTCAAAGCTCCCTCTCAGCTGCCTGCTCGCGGCGACTACTTCTTCTTCAAGAAAGGCATCAACCCTGCCTGGGAAGACCCAGTCAACGAGAAAGGTGGCGCCTGGCAACTGACTATTCCCAGTCCAATGGACGCAGATAGCGTATGGACAGATTTGCTGGTGGCGCTGGTGGCTGGCGGGTTCGATGCCATGGAGGAAATCTGTGGGACTGCCCTGGGAGCTCGCAAGAACGGAATTCGGCTGTCCGTGTGGACGAGAGGGACAGCCAAGCAGCCTGTGGAAGGCATAGGTCGTACGCTGAAGACTGAAGTGCTGAGGACGAAAGAGCGTGTGTTCTTCCAGAGACATTTCAGCGAAGGGGCGGAGGCACCACTATATACGGCAGATAGCTAAGTAAGATGAGTGAGCGGGAGCGCGTGTGCTGCCGGGACCGAGACTTAGTCTCAGTCCTGTTCCCAGTCAGGTACTGAGCTATGCAGAGACAAAGGCCCCGGGACGGTTAGGGGTAAATGGTTGGTTCCGGCATGCTTATAAACTTGGTCCAAAACAAAGCCTATGGCAGCTCCAAAAGACAATGACCAGCAAGGGTCCTTAGAGGCCCTGCAGAAAGAGCTCGAAGCCAATCCGTTCAACACAGGGCTGCTGAGCAAGCTGGCTGAAACCTACGCCAACAAAGGCGATTACAACAACGCCTGTCAACTCTATGAGAAGCTGGTCAGGCTGGACGAGGACAATGGCAGGGCCTGGACCGCGCTCGGTCACTGCTACCTGCTGAAAGCCGAGTACCAGAAGTGCTTCACAGCCTACCAAAAGGCCCTCTACACGCTTCCCCATACGCGGGATCCACAACTCTGGTACGGCATTGCCCTACTTTACAACAAGTTCGACACCTACGAATACGCAGAGCCAGCCTATCAAGCAGTCCTGCGCATCGACCCTGCCTTTGAGCAGAAGAACGAAGTCTTCTTCAAACTGGGGCAAATCTATAAGAAGACAGGAGCCTATGATAATGCCATTTCCTACCTGCGGAATAGCATGGTGGGGGAGTCTGTCCCGCTCAATAGGAAAGTCGACGCTCTCTGCAGCATTGGGGCGTGCTTCGAAAAGCAAGGCAAGCTGCCCAACGCTTTGGACACGTACAAAGAAGCCTTGGACCTAGAGCACGGGAACTTCAAAACCATGGAGTACATGTGCTGGGCACAAGCGCAGGCAGGCGCTCTCGACGAGGCAGTGGAGACACTGGTAAAGGCGCTAGAGGCAGTGGGCAGCAGTTCCGCGGAGGAGGGCGATTTGCACTACCTATTGGGCAGATGCCACTTACTGCAGCGGAAATTTCCGGAAGGACAGACGGAGTTCCAGAAGGCGATTTTCAAGAACCCGAATTCCTATATATATTGGTGCTCCATTGGAGTGCTGTATGTCAAAGCCTCGCAGCCGCAGGACGCTTTTGAATGCTTCATCAAGGCCTCGAACATCACACAGGAAGAGTCGGAGTCGTGGTTTAATATGGGGATCTTGTATGAAAACTGCAGTCAGCAGCTAGAGGCAGTACTGGCGTACCAAAGAGCGATGACCATTGACCCCAAGAACACCGAGGCGGCGAAGAGGAAAGACGAACTGCAGGACCGCAATCGGCCCCCGCCCCCTGAGTACGTCCACCCTAAATTCGAGATTGGGGATCTGCCGTTTTCACTGCAAAAGTCTGATAAAGCGAAGAAGGCCAGTCAGCTCTCCGTTATTGATCCGAACAAGCCAGGGGAACTAGTGGCCACAGCTGCCACTGTAGCCCAGCAACCGGAGCCAGTCTCTGCATCCGTCCCCGCAGCTCCTCAGCCCACTCCCCAGCCTGCTCCTCAGCCTCGTGCTACTCAGCCCGTACCTGTCCCTTCTCAGCCAACTGTAGTCCAGCCTCCCACTCCTCAAAGGACACCTGAACTGTCACCTAAGCCAGAGCCAGCAGCCGCCCCTGTGGTCACACCTCCCCCTATGGACACACAGCCTCCGTCTATGACTGAAGCCACCACGCAGAGTTTCCCCGTCTCTCTGCCCGCTCAAATGGGACTGTCCATGCAAAACCAGTTCGCTCAACAAATGATGAAGTCGGGACTGAGTCCTGCTATGAACCCGCAGCAGGCCATGGCTCAATTCCCTATGGCAGCCTCCATGCAAGCCGGTATGAGTCAGGGCTTACCGCAAGGCCTCAATCAATCGACGCCTACAGGGCTGATGTCTGGGATGCAGTCTACGATGAATCCGGCAATGGCAGCGGGAATGAACCCTGCCTTAGCTGCTCAGATGCAGTCAGCGATGAGTGCCATGATGAACCCGGCTATGGCAGGAATGGGACAGTCGGGGATGAATGGAATGGCGACTGGCCTCAATCCTGGTATGGGCAACGGCATGAATCCAGCCCTCGGCTCTGCAGGGATGAATCCAGGAATGGCAGGGATGAATCCAGCTATGGCAGGGATGAATCCAGCTATGGCAGGGATGAATTCAGCTATGGCAGGGATGAACCCAGCTATGGCAGGGATGAATCCAGCCATGGGACTCACAGGAATGAACCCTGCAATGGGGATGAACCCAGCTATGGCGCAAGCAATGTCGATGGGAAACCCAATGATGCAGGCCGGGTCTGCAATGATGCCGCAAGGCGCCCCTCAGTCGGGTGCTCCAATGGGCGCACCTTACATGGGCGGGATGAACGGTATGGGCGGTCAGCCCGGATTTAACCCTATGGCCTCCGGCAACTTCCCCGGGATGATGAATCCCATGGGCATGAACCCCTACGCTGCAATGAACCCAATGATGATGAGTCAAATGATGCAAATGATGTACATGCAGCAAATGGCCATGATGAGGAATATGCTGGGTATGGGACGCAGTGCACCCGCCAAGCCAGAAGCCGCAGAGCCCAACCCACCCAACGACACCGTAGAAACACGCAGCAGTCAGAAGCGCAAGGGAGACGCCCCGCCCGACACTCGGACTAAACGTAGGTAGTAATGTTCGGCCGTCTCTTCAGCGGAATTCGCTATGTATTTGACTACAACTCTTCCACTCTGTCCGGAGCACTGGACGTCATTGTTGTGCAGCACAGCGACGGCACGCTCCGCTCCACTCCCTTCCACGTCCGCTTCGGCAAGCTAAAGGTGTTCCGCTCCAAGGAAAAACTGGTTCAACTGCTGGTCAACGGACAGCCTGTGGCTTTGGCAATGAAGCTCGCATCCACTGGGGAGGCTTTCTTTGTGGAGGAAACTGAGGAGCAAATAGCAGCTTCATTGACGACTTCGCCGATTGTCGGCCCGAGCGAAAGCCCTCCGAGTAGTCCCAAGAACTTGGAGGAACGGAAAATGCCCCTCGAGGCGGAAATACCTGAACTCGTCCTCAAAAAGACCAAGGAACCTCGGCCCAGACGCAGCATTTTCGGCCGAATCGCCGGCTTTTTCAAAAAGACGCCTACAGAAGTGCAAGAGGCTACTGGAGGGCTGGAGCCTTTGACTCAGTTTTCCCTGAGCAGAGCACAGATCGAGCAGGGAGGAGACCCTGTGGAGTGCTTTGGACAGGGCCTCGTATCTTGGGAAGCCTTTCGAGTGGATCCTTGGGCAATACTGATGCACCCGAACCTAGTAGTGAAGTTTCAAGGCAAGTTAATGGACTGGAACACTGCCGCTCCCTTGATTTTCGCACAAATCGTCTACTCCCAATCTCTCGAAATCCCTGAAGAACTGCCTTCCGAAGGACAGATTTCCCCTCCGCCAGTTTCCCCCCCTCCTGAAGAGGAACCCAAATCCCAGCATCCCCAGGGTTCCTCTCATATTACATATAAAAAGACACTCAGTCTGTCCTCTGCTTCCCTTCGTCTCCTCAACCTGCGCCCCGGCTCCAACGACGTCACTTTCACAGTTCGAAGCAAACTGCAAGGAGCGCAAAGTCTGCAAGGGAAAATCTACCTGTGGGAAGAAGGGAGCAAAATCGTGGTTTCGGATATTGATGGGACTATCACCAGGTCCGATGTATTGGGACATTTGCTACCCAAAATTGGGAAAGACTGGTCACATCGTGGCATTTGCAGTCTGTACTCGAAGATTATTGAGAATGGGTATCAAGTGCTGTACTTGACTGCCAGGGCGATAGGACAGGTCGGCAGCACGAAAGAGTACCTGGAGACACTGAAGCAAGGCGACTTGCTGCTGCCAGACGGTCCTGTATTCACCTCTCCAGACCGACTAATTGACAGTTTTGTGCGGGAAGTGATAACAAAAGAGCCGCACATCTTCAAATCTCGAGTGCTAATCCAGCTCTCAGAGCTGTTTCCAAAGGACCGATATCCCCTATATGCGGGGTTCGGGAATAGAGAAACAGACGAAATCGCCTATCACTCAGCAGGGATAAGTCCTGATAGGACCTTCACTATCAACCCGACAGGGGAGATCGTCAATGGACACGGCTTTAAAACCACATACTTGCACCTGGCTGACCTAGTCGCGCACATGTTTCCGCCGCTAAATACAGCGAGAAACCTGATGGAAGACACTGACTACTCTGTTCTGAAGTACTGGAAAGTGCCCATGCAGCATCTCCTACCTGAAGACCTCGAAGAACCACTGTAGGTCTCTAAATGGCACCCGACGCCTCCCTATAATGTTCACCATTAGCTGTGTGCAGCTGCCCTCCAAGGACCTCTTTTACACCAACAAGACGTACGTAGCCCAGCAACACTACCAACAGATCCGCCAAAGCTACCGCTCGGAGCCGATTTACATCGAAGTCAATGGATTTATCTTCACTCTCGATACGCATCCGGCTATGGGCGACGGTCTGGGCATGTCGAAAGTCTTCAGGGAAGTGGCGAAGGTCAGTCTCTCCACTCCTGTTTCTGTGAAGCTGTTTCGACTGCCGGAAGCTTTCGACATCAGGACAGTGTCGATGGAAATTGACCTGTTCGGAGGCCGTCCAGGGAAGAAGTTCAACTTCAAAGAAGAGGACATGGCGAGACACGTCAAGTCTCTGTATGCAGGTCTGGTCCTCACACAAGGACTCGTCCTGGTTTTCGACTACGAAGGCATCCCTATGAGTGCCACCGTCCTTGCAGTCTTCCAAGGAGAACGAGGAGCACCTGTTACTTCTACAGGTCCATCAAAAGGACTCCTAACTGCTACCAGCGCTATGGACCTGTCGGGGACTCCTGGCGGCTCAGTGGTCATAGAAAGCACTCGCGCGAAACGAGTGAATCTCTTCAATGGCACAGCTTTCAACTTCGAAGAAATGGGCATCGGCGGACTTGACAAGGAGTTCGAACTGATCTTCCGACAAACCTTCGCTTCACGTCTCATTTCCGCAAAGAAAATGAATGCTTTGGGTCTCCACCACGTCAAAGGAATCCTCCTGCACGGCCCTCCCGGGACTGGAAAGACGCTGATTGCCAGGCAAATTGCCAAGTGTTTGCATGTCGCGGAGCCCAAGGTCGTGAACGGTCCGGAAGTCTTCAGCAAGTTTGTAGGGGAAACTGAGGCGAATGTAAGGGAACTATTCAAGGAAGCGGAGGACGACCAGGCTCAAAACGGCGACGACTCGAAACTCCACATTATCATTTTCGACGAATTCGATGCGATTTGCCGTCCCCGCGGGACTCTTTCCAACAGCACAGGAGTCCACGACACTGTGGTAAACCAGCTGCTGTCGAAGATAGACGGCGTCCACTCCCTCAACAACATCCTCATTATCGGCATGACCAACCGCAAGGACATGATTGACGAAGCTGTGCTCAGACAGGGCAGACTGGAAATGCACGTGGAAATCGGCTTGCCAGATGAGTTCGGCCGAGTACAGATTCTGAACATCCACACGAATAAGATGAGGGCTTGTGGAGCGTTGGGACAGGATGTGGATATACCAGGACTAGCGGTGAAGACGAGGAATTACACAGGGGCGGAGATCGAGGCGTTGGTCCGCAGAGCCGCTTCTTTCGCATTTCGCAGGGAAATCGACCCTCACAACCTTGATAAAGAGCCGGATGAGGACAATATTCGAGTGATGATGGAGGACTTCACGCAAGGCCTGAGAGAAATCAAGCCTATGCACGGTATAGATGAAGAGGACTTGCACCACTACATTCGAGGCGGACTTATCGACTACGGGCCTTCTTTCAGGGAATTAATGGGGACTTGCAGAGCCATGGTGCAGCAAGTCAAGACTTCGCAGGAAACTCCGCTGCTATCTATACTGTTGCACGGGTCGTCTGGCACAGGGAAGACTGCGATAGCCGCTCAGCTGGCAGTGGAGAGCGAATTCCCCTTCATCAAAATAGTGAGTCCTGAGAACTATATCGGCTATACCGAGAATGGGAAAATCGCAGCTATATCCAAAGTGTTCGAAGACGCTTACAGAACTCCGCTCAGTTTCGTGGTTCTGGACAACATCGAGCGACTGATCGAGTACATCCCCTCCGGCCCTCGCTTCTCCAACCCCATCCTGCAAGCTCTCCTCATCCTCGCCAAGCGTCTGCCCCCTAGCGAAGACCGGCGCATCGTAGTAATCGGCACCACCTCAGAAGAACGCATGCTGGACGACTTGCACATAGAGCAGGTATTCAAGGAAGTAATCGAAGTGAAGCCGCTGCAGACTGTTAGTGAGGTGGAAGCAGTGCTGAAGAGCAAGGGAATCAGTCAGCCGGAGCTCACTCGCAGGATTGCTTCGGAGTCTATCGATATCCCCATACAGAAACTCCTGATCACCCTGGTCCGTGCCATGCAGTCGGAAGAGGGACTGAGCATTGAGGCCTTTCAGGAGTGTTTGCGGCCCAAGACTTCGCGAGTGGCAGACAGACTATATAGGTAACCATTTAGAGAAAGCGATGCAAGTCTAACTAAATGTAATGGTGTCTGTAAGACAGATTCGCTATTGACCGAGCAGTAAGACTTAACTTCCGAGGGAAAATGGACTAGAAACACAGGCTTTCAGGGTACTTTAGTGTGTTGTGCCTGAGAACTGATATAGCTTTGCCGAATTCCAAGAGCATAACTTCTAAAACTTTGATCCTTATACTGGAACTTCCGTTGTAAACAGTCAAACAAGCCCACGTGAATTGCCTTAGAAGGCTATATACATCAGTAATAGGGTTCTAGGTCCCGAAGTTGGGCATAGACGGTACAGGTGTAAGTATTTCCGCTATTGGCTGTGCAGCGGCTCCAGGCGAAGGTGGTTCTCAATAGTCCTTCAGGATTTACCGTTTTGCTGTGGAGGCTATATAAGCTCAGCCTGGATTATTGCAGGAAGCGGCACAGTGGAGCGACCGCCCAGCATGAATGAGGCTCGATGGTGCCACGGAGTACTGGCAGTGAACGCTGTGAATGTCTTTGGAGGCCTCAACTCAAGGAACCGGGCTGGATTAAAGTCATGTGAGAAGCTTCCACTTGGCAGCTCATGGCTCACTCTACAACCCATGAA
>Ga0247837_1003981_pt1 | contig 24554 bp, 27 predicted proteins | sample LaCtaG_2_FD_187115 | JGI IMG/M metagenome (GOLD analysis project Ga0247837, IMG submission 187115) | Freshwater microbial communities from meromictic Lake La Cruz, Castile-La Mancha, Spain - LaCruzMarch2015_14.5m | ecosystem: Environmental > Aquatic > Freshwater > Lake | place: Spain: Castile-La...
CGTACTTGGAGCGGGACTGCCGCCGATCCTTGACACCGGAGGTGTCGAGGGTGCCGCGGATGATGTGGTAGCGGACACCGGGCAGGTCCTTGACGCGGCCGCCGCGGATCAGAACCACCGAGTGCTCCTGAAGGTTGTGACCGATGCCGGGGATGTAGGCCGTTACCTCAAACCCGGAGGTGAGGCGCACACGGGCCACCTTGCGCAGCGCCGAGTTGGGCTTCTTCGGGGTGGAGGTGTACACCCGGGTGCAGACGCCACGCCGCTCGGGGCAGGCGCGCAGGGCGGGCGACTTCGTTTTGCGGGTGAGACGCTGCCGCTCGGTGCGGATCAGCTGCTGAATAGTGGGCATCGAAGGCCGGGGTGCTGCTCGGTGTGGACGGGTCGGTTGTCCGACCGTTTCGACAATCCGACACCTTACTTCGTCGCCGTCCCCCTCAGCTCTCGCGGCTGAAGGCGGCCCCGCAGGCACAGCTGCGCACGCCCGGTCCGGGACGCACCAGAAATCCGCCGCCGCTGAGGTCGCCCCGGTAGTCGAGCTGCAGGCCCTGCAGCAGCGGCAGCTGCCCAGCGGGGGAATAGAGGGTGATGCCGTCGGCCCGGGCCACGGGGGTGCCGGCCAGGTGGCCGGGGCGCAGCCGGATCGTCCAGGCTTCGCAGGCGCCCTCCAGCAACTCCAGGTGCATCAGCCCCGGGGTGCCCGCCACCGCCGCCTGGCGGCACAGTTCGGCGGCGGCGGCGGGGGTGAGGCGAAGGCTGTGGCCCCGGGGCACGGTGGAGTGGCGAATGGGTTCAGTTTGCCAGCCGCTGGCTGGTAGGGCTCAGGCCGGTGGCCGCTGCGCCGCCCCCGACCGGCACCAGCCCCAGGCCGTTGTGAACCGAGCCGGCGACCCCCCGGCCCTTGACCCGGTGGCTGCCGCCCATCACCAGGCCCGTGGAACTGCCTCCGTCAAGGTTGAGGGCATCGACCAGGCCCAGTTGCTGCAGCAGCCAGGCGGTCTCGGCAAGGGTGGGCCCGGCGCCACCCCCGGCCCCTTCCAGGGTCACCAGCCACAGCAGGGCGCCATCGCTGCCCACCACCGTGCGGGGGGCCCCTTGCCGCAGGAAGGCGGCCCCGAATCCTTCGGCGCTGCCGTTGAGCACGATGCGGCCGTTCTGGAGCAGCAGCGGCCCTCCGCCCATCACGGAGCCGGCGTTGCCCAAGGTGTCGCTGGGGCGGCTCTCCAGGCGCACCGACTCGCCTTCATTCCAGGGCAGGACAGCCCCGCCGCGGGCCACCACCAGGGTGTCCTCCGGCCGCAGCGGCACCCCCGCCGCCAGCTCCTGGCTGCTGATCCGCCGCTGCACACGGCCACCGCTCACCATCACGCCCGTTTCCGAGCCGGTCAGGGCCTGGTAGAGCCGGCCCCAGTCGGCGGTGTAACGGCTCAGGCCCCGCTGGGCGTAACCGCTGTTGACGGTCAGCAGCGGCCAGCGCTGGCCACGGTCATCGCTGATCCATTCGTCCAGCCGCAGGCGCCCGAAGCGGGGCAGGCTGCGGGGATCCCAGCCCATGGCGCCGCGGTTGAGGATCGGCCCGGACAGCCAGCGGCCCTGGTCCCGCAGGGCGCCGAGGGGAAGGCGGCGCACCCGGTTGAAGAAGCCGCCGTTGATCGCCACCAGGGCGTCCTGGCGCTGGGCCAGGGCCGTCAGGGAGCTCAGGCCCGCCATGCCATCGGGCCGGCTGAGGGGCCGCAGTTCCAGCGGCCCGCTGCGGGGATCGATCCGGACCGCGTTGACCATGACCCTGGTGCCGCCCACGCTGCGCACCTGCTGGTCCCAGCGCAACTGGGGGCCCAGCATGGCCAGCAGCCGCGGATCGATCGGCGCCGGAGCCGGCGGCGCCGTGCCGACGCTGCCGGCGCCCTGCGGCAGATCGATGATCACCCGGGCCGGATCCCCCAGGGTGAAGGTGCGCAGAGGGGCGGCACCAGCCGGCACCGCCAGGGTCATCTCCGCCCCGTCGGCGCCACTGCGCAGGCCCCGGGCGGTGAGCAGGCTCAGCTGGTCGGGTCGGCTGAGCAGGGACAGCTGAACGCCGCCCTCGCTGCTGCGCACCAGGGTGGGTCCGTCGAGGTCGAGCACCACCCGCCGGACGCCGGCCTGCTCCGAGCTGCGCACCTGGAGCAGCCGGGGCGCTGGCAGGTGCAGGTCCAGCCGCTCGCCGCGGCGCTCCACCGCCACGCCCACGTCCTGCAGCAGGGCGGCCACGTCGATGGCCACCTCGTCCGCCAGCGACCGCTGCTGCGCCGGGGGCACCACCAGCTCCCGGCCGAACCATTCCAGCGCCAGAGCGCCATCGGGCCTGGAGCGGCTGCTGAAGCCCAGCTGGCCTTCGAGCACCTCGAGCGGCAGCCACAGGGCCACCGGCCGGCGCGGGTCATCGCCGCTCCAGCGCCAGGCGGCCTGCTGGCTGCGGCCGTTCAGCGTCAGCCCGGTGCCGCCCACTTCCGCGGTGGGGACCGCCCGCACCGGCCCGGTCCGGCCGGGACGCGGGGCCGGCAGTTCCGGCAGGGCCGGGGGCATCGGCGGCGGGGCCGCCCTGGTGACCGGCGGAGCTCCGACCAGGGCCAGCAGGGCCAAGGCGATCGGGAGAGTCCTGGCCATCGACGACGTCCTGCCTCTTGAGGCAAGATCCTGCCCCTTGAGGCAGAAAGTTAGTCCCATCGCTTCGGTGTAGGTGCGGCTGCCTAGGATCGATGGCTCGCCGTGACATCTCGCACACGGCTGCTGCACGGGTGACACGGCAGCTCCTCGGCAGGCCCCCTGCTGCCGGTGTCCTTAGGCTTGTTCCCTACAAGCTAGTTCCAGCTCCGTTTCAGCAGCCCCAACCCGGCCTATGTCCTCCTCCGTCCCCGTCTGGCCCCACCGCGACAGCTCGGCCCCAGGGCCTGGCGAGATGGACGCCTGCGGGGTGGGTTTCCTGGCCCACCTTGATGGGGTTCCCAACCACTGGGTGCTGCAGCAGGCCCTGCGCGGCCTGCGTTGCATGGAGCACCGCGGCGGCTGCGGCGGCGATGGTGATTCCGGCGACGGCGCCGGCCTGCTGACCGCGATCCCCTGGAGCTACCTGGAGGCCGTCTGGCCGGCGGCCGCCGCCTCCACGGCGATCGTGCGGGGGCTGGGGATGCTGTTCCTGCCGGCGGATCCCGAACGCCGCGACCAGGCCCGCCGGATCTGCGACGAGGAGGCCGAACGCCTCGGGCTTCTCAGCCTCGGCTGGCGTCAGGTCCCGGTGGTTCCCGAGGTGCTCGGTCCCCTGGCGCGGGAGAACGCCCCGGCCATCGAGCAGTGGCTGCTGGCCGCCCCCGATGCGGTGCCCGGCGTCATGGCCGACGTCGACGCCCTCGAATCCCTGCTGTTCCGTCTGCGGCGCCGCGCCGTCGACCGGGTGCGGGAGGTGTGGGGGGCCGACACCACCGACCTCTATTTCGCTTCGATCAGCGGCCGCACCGTCGTCTACAAGGGCATGGTGCGCTCGGAGGTGCTCGATGCCTTCTACGTCGACCTGCGGGACGAACGCTTCAGCGTCGCCTTCGCGGTGTACCACCGCCGCTTCAGCACCAACACCCTGCCCCGCTGGCCCCTGGCCCAGCCGATGCGCCTGCTGGGCCACAACGGCGAGATCAACACCCTGCTGGGCAACATCAACTGGGCCAGGGCTGCCGAATCCCACCTCGAGGCCGTCTGGGGGGATGCCGCCAGGGACCTGCGGCCCCTGGTCAACGGCGCCTTCAGCGATTCGGCCAACCTCGACGCCACCCTCGAACTGATGGTGCGCAGCGGCCGGCCGATCACCGACAGCCTGCTCACCCTGGTGCCGGAGGCCTTCCGCGACCAGCCCGAGCTCGACGAGCGGCCGGCGATCAAGGCCTTCTACGAGTACAGCGCCTGCCTGCAGGAACCCTGGGACGGCCCCGCCCTGCTGGTCTTCAGCGACGGCCGCATGGTGGGGGCCACCCTCGATCGCAACGGCCTGCGGCCGGCCCGCTACTGCATCACCAGCGACGGCTACGTGGTGATGGGCTCGGAAACGGGCGTTGTGGAGCTGGAGGAATCCCGCATCATCGAGAAGGGCCGCCTCGGCCCCGGCCAGATGCTGGCCGTCGACCTGGAGCAGCACCGGCTGCTGCGCAACTGGGATGTGAAAGAGGAGACCGCAGCGCGGCTGCCCTACGCCGGCTGGCTGCTCGACCATCGCCGCAGCCTCTCCCCGGGCGCCTGGCAGACCGATCGCTGCCTGGGCGATCTGGAACTCCTGCAGCAGCAGACCGCCTTCGGCTTCACGGCGGAGGACCTGGACCTGGTGATTGAAGACATGGCCGGCCAGGGCAAGGAGCCCACCTACTGCATGGGGGATGACATCCCCCTGGCGGTCCTCTCCTCCAAGCCCCACCTCCTCTACGACTATTTCAAGCAGCGCTTCGCCCAGGTCACCAACCCCCCCATCGACCCGCTGCGCGAGAAGCTGGTCATGAGCCTGGAGATGCACCTGGGCCGGCGCGGTTCGGCCCTGCGCCCCGATGCCTCCGGCGCCGCCGTGCTCCACCTCACCACCCCGGTGCTCAACGAGGCCGAACTCCAGGCCCTGAACACCCAGGGCCTCGGGCTCACCACCCTTTCCACGCTGCTGCCGGTGGCCAGCGGCCCCGATGGCCTGGAGCAGGCCCTGCACCGCCTCTGCTTCGAGGCGGAGGCGGCCGTGCGCAGCGGCATCCAGATCCTGGTCCTTTCGGACCGCGCCGATGGCGGCATCAGCGCCGGCACCACGGCCATTCCTCCCCTGCTGGGGGTCGGCGCCGTGCACCACCACCTGCTGCGCCTCGGCCTGCGCCTTCAGTGCTCCCTGGTGGTCGATACCGCCCAGTGCTGGAGCACCCACCACCTGGCCTGCCTGATCGGCTATGGCGCCAGTGCCGTCTGCCCGTGGCTGACCTGGGAGACCACCCGCCACTGGCTGGCGCACCCCCGCACCCAGTCGATGATCGAGCGGGGCAAGCTGCCCGCCCTTGATACCGACATGGCCCAGGCCAACGTGCGCAAGGCCCTGGAGGAGGGGCTGCGCAAGATCCTCTCCAAGATCGGCATCTCCCTGCTGGCCAGCTACCACGGTGCCCAGATCTTCGAGGCCATCGGCATCGGTGCCGATCTGATCGACCTGGCCTTCACCGGCACCACCAGCCGGGTCGCCGGCCTCAGCCTCCAGGACCTGGCCAGCGAGACCCTGGCCTTCCATGCCAAGGCCTACCCGGAGCTGAACCGCACCAAGCTCGAGTTCATGGGCTTCGTGCAGTACCGCACCGGTGGGGAGTTCCACCTCAACAATCCGGAGATGTCCAAGGCCCTCCATGCCGCCGTCGCGGCGGGCCCCGGCTACGACCATTTCTCCACCTACCGCACGCTGCTGGAGAACCGGCCGGTGACGGCCCTGCGGGACCTGCTCGAGCTGAAGCCGGCCCCGGTGCCCCTGCCGATCGAGCAGGTGGAGAGTGTCGAGAGCATCTGCAGCCGCTTCTGCACCGGCGGCATGAGCCTGGGGGCCCTTTCGCGGGAGGCCCATGAGGTGCTGGCGGTGGCGATGAACCGCATCGGCGGCAAGAGCAACTGCGGCGAGGGCGGCGAGGACCCGGCCCGCTACCACCCCCTCCACGACGTCGACGGTGAGGGCCATTCGCCCACCCTTCCCAGCCTGCGCGGGCTGCAGAACGGCGACAGTGCCTGCTCCGCCATCAAGCAGATCGCCTCGGGGCGTTTCGGCGTCACCCCGGCCTACCTGCGCAGTGGCCGGCAGCTGGAGATCAAGGTGGCCCAGGGCGCCAAACCCGGTGAAGGCGGCCAGCTACCCGGCCCCAAGGTGGACACCTACATCGCCTGGCTGCGCAACAGCAAGCCGGGTGTGGCGCTGATCTCACCGCCGCCGCACCACGACATCTATTCCATCGAGGATCTGGCCCAGCTGATCCACGACCTGCACCAGGTGAATCCCGCCGCCCGGGTCTCGGTGAAGCTGGTGGCCGAGATCGGTATCGGCACGATCGCCGCCGGGGTGGCCAAGGCCAACGCCGACGTGATCCAGATCTCCGGCCACGACGGTGGCACCGGAGCCTCGCCGCTGAGTTCGATCAAGCACGCCGGCAGCCCCTGGGAGCTGGGGCTCACAGAGGTGCACCGCAGCCTGCTGGAGAACGGCCTGCGGGACCGGGTGCTGCTGCGGGCCGACGGCGGCTTCAAGAGCGGCTGGGACGTGCTGATCGCCGCCCTGCTGGGGGCCGAGGAGTACGGCTTCGGCTCGGTCGCCATGATCGCCGAGGGCTGCATCATGGCCCGCGTCTGCCACACCAACAACTGCCCAGTGGGGGTGGCCACCCAGAAGGAAGCCCTGCGCAAGCGCTTCACCGGCCTGCCTGAGCACGTCGTCAACTTCTTCGTCTTTGTGGCCGAGGAGGTGCGCCAGTTGCTCAGCGTGCTGGGCGTGGCCCGCCTCGAGGACCTGATCGGCCGCACCGATCTGCTGGCTCCCCGAGCCGTCGGCCTCACCAAAACCAGCGCCCTGGATCTCTCCTGCCTGCTCGATCCGATTCCTGCGGCCGCCGACCGCGCCTGGCTGCGCCACGACGACGTCGCCCACGACAACGGTCCGGTGCTTGAGGACGGGCTGCTTGCCGATCCGGAGGTGCGCGCGGCGATCGACGCCCACGGCCACGTGGTGCGCCAGCTGCCGATCGTCAACACCGACCGCAGCGTGGGTGCCCGCCTGAGCGGCGAGATCGCCGCCCTGCACGGCAACACCGGCTTCCAGGGGGGCCTGGCCCTCACCTTCCACGGTGCCGCCGGCCAGAGCTTCGGGGCCTTCGTGCTCCAGGGCATGGACCTGCGCCTGGTGGGGGAGGCCAACGACTACGTGGGCAAGGGCCTCAACGGCGGCCGCATCACCGTGGTGCCTCCGGCCGGTGTCACCGATCCCGGCGACCAGGTGATCCTCGGCAACACCTGTCTGTATGGCGCCACGGGCGGCGAGCTGTTCGCCCTCGGCCGGGCCGGCGAGCGCTTCGCCGTGCGCAACAGCGGTGCCCGCACCGTGGTGGAGGGGGTCGGCGATCACTGCTGCGAATACATGACCGGCGGCGTGGTGGTGGTCCTGGGCGGCACCGGCCGCAATGTGGCCGCCGGCATGACCGGCGGGGTGGCCTTCCTCCTCGACGAGAGCGGGGGCCTGGCGGCCCGCCTCAATCCGGAGTCGGTGGAACTGGTGCCTCTCACCACCCCCGAGCAGGAAGCGCTGCTGCGGCCGCTGCTGGAGGCCCATCTGCTGGCCACCGGCAGCACCAGGGCGGCGGCGATCCTGGCCGACTGGCCCACCTGGAAGGGACGCTTCCAGGTGCTGGTGCCCCCCAGCGAGAAGGCCGCGGTGGGTCTGGCTCAGCGGGAGGCGGTGGTGGCCTGAGCCGCCCGCCTTGTCCATGTTCCGCTGTGGATCAGTGCGGTGGGGGCGCTTGCCATCGCCGCGTTCCATCGAATTCCATCGGCCTTGATCTGGCCATGATTGACGCTCCATCGGTGTGACTCGACACTGCTTGTCGTCCCCGCTGATTGAGGCGACGATGTCGCGTTCCACCCCTAATTCCATGGGCTGCCTGATTGCAGCATTGCCCTTTGCGCTGCTGATCTTCGGCCCTTTCCTGGTTCAGTATCTGATCTATGCGAATACGCAGGACATGGTTGAGATTAGAGTCGTCAAGGCCGAGCGGGTTGGAGACCGAAGCGGTGATGGAGCGCGCTACTTGATCTTCACGCCGCAGGAAACATTTGAGAACACGGACGCCATGGCTTTTCGTAAGTTTAATTCCGCGGATCTGTACGGCAGGATTCGGGTTGGCGCTACCTACCAGGCCTATGTGGCTGGGTTGCGCGTCCCGTTGTTGAGCTGGTTTCGCAACATCATCAGCATCTGGGAGGTGGAGCCCCGCCCTGATGCGACACCAGTTCCCTCCGAGGCAGCCATCCCGGGTCGACGGTGCGACTCACCCCATCGTTCTGTTGGGTCTGCGAGTGGTGGCCAGTGATGGCTTGGCCTGCCAGTGTCTGCGGGCCTGCTTACGATCGGCCAACCGCCCCGCCCTAGGTCGGTTCACCGCATCCTCCGGCTCGCAGAACTTCCATAGGGTTTCGCCATTGTCTCCAGGCAACCCGCTCAGCCAAGCCTCCCGAGTTCGCTCAGCAGCTCCAGCAGTTCTTCGCCCGCCAGATGGCTGTGGCCTCTTTGCACCGCTGCGCCACGGCCGATCTGACCGTGAATCTGATCACCCCCCGCCTTGAGGAGCTCAAGGAGCTGGGGGACGCCGAGGACCAGCGAGCCCTGCGCGCCGAGTTCGGCGACGCCGAGCCCGCGGCCTGATCCCTCAGCGGGGAAACTGCCGCATCAGCCGCCGCACCTCGCCGGCGTGGTAGCTGCTCCGGGTGAGGGGACTGCTCACCACCTGGAGGAAGCCCAGGTCGGCTTCCCCGTGACGGCGGAAGTCTTCGAACACCTCTGGGGAGACGAATCGCTGCACCGGCAGGTGTTTGGGGCCGGGGGAGAGGTACTGGCCGATCGTGACGATGTCGACGGCGTGGGCGCGCAGATCGGCCATCACCGAGCGGACCTCGGCGTCGTTTTCCCCCAGGCCCACCATCAGGCCCGATTTGGTGTAGGTGCGCGGCCAGCCCTGGCGGACCCGGCGCAACAGTTCGAGGGAGCGTTCGTACACCCCCTGGGGCCGCACCTGCCGATAGAGCCGGGGCACGGTTTCGATGTTGTGGTTAAGCACCTCCGGCGCCGCCGCCATCACCACCGCCAGGGCGTCCCAGGTGCCGCAGAGATCCGGCAGGAGCACCTCGATCGTGGTCAGGGGAGCGTTGCGGCGCACGGCCTCGATGCAGGCGACGAACTGGCTGGCCCCGCCATCGGCCAGGTCGTCCCGGTTGACCGAGGTGATCACCACATGGCTCAGGCCGAGGCGCCGCACCGCTTCTCCCAGCCGCTCGGGCTCGGTGGGGTCCAGCGCCCGCACGCTGCGGTCGAAGTCGATGTCGCAGTAAGGGCAGGCCCTGGTGCAGCCCGGGCCCATGATCAGGAAGGTGGCGGTGCCGCCGGCGAAGCACTCGCCGATGTTCGGGCAGCTGGCCTCCTGGCAGACCGTGTTGAGCTTGAGGTCCACCAGCAGGTCCGCCACCGCCCCGATCCGTTCCCGCTGGGGCGCCTTGACCCGCAGCCAGGGCGGCTTGGCGGGGGCGGGCCGGGGGTCGCTGATGGGCACGGGCATCGCTGGGCTGGGCGGACTGTAGGCAGGACGGTCACGGCGATCAGGGAGGCCGGCCGCCGCGGGCCATCCCCTAAAGTCTGGCCATCGGGATGTGGCGCAGCTTGGTAGCGCACTTCGTTCGGGACGAAGGGGCCGCAGGTTCGAATCCTGTCATCCCGATTTGACATCAACTGCTCTACAAGGGTTTCGCTAGCCGGAACCCTTTTTTTGTGCGACGACCAGGGCAGACACCGCTATGGCTGCGCCATGACTGCGCTATGACTGTACTACTCTTTTCCTATGTCCCATGCGCCCGTCCACTGGTCGAATCCGCCATGGCGCTCCCAACCGAGCTCGCATCACTCACGCACGAACTGAAGCAGGACAGCCCAAGCCAGGGGTTTCGCTTCGAATGGTCATCGAAGGCGCAAGGCGTCCACCTCCTCCTCTGTGGAGACTGGAACCGAAACGGCCGTCGCACCAGTCGCACGTGCTGAGCGAGGGCCAAAAGCTCATCCAGCTTTGGAATCAGGGTGGCAGCACGAACTCGCGTCATCGGCCCTGCCAGCCCCTGATCACTTCAGCCCTGAAGCACCAAAAGAAGAGTGTGCTCTGCCTCATCCCAGCAAGGCAAAGCCAGGACAGGTCAAAGCAAAAGCACCTGAGACACCTTCACGGCCTCTTCGATTGGCTTGAGAGCGGCCGGATGACTCTGGACGGCCCGAATGCCCAGCGATGGGCGAGGGAAGGATGCGACCTCAACACCGACAACTACAGCGACAGAGTCCGTATCGCTAAATGGGCCTGCGGGCATAACGGGATTCCGTGGGTCCTGTCGCCCATCCACAAACCAAAAGCCCCCAGCGTGATACGGCCATTTGTCGATAAGGCGACGGATGCCGACATTCACAGAGCCATCACCCTGGTGTCAGATCCTGTGGCTGCGACATTCTTTTGGGTTGTCGCTGCGACAGGCTGCAGGCCGAGCGAGGTCGCACTCTTGCTGCGGAAGGTTCAAGAAGAGACCATGAGAAAAGGTTTTGAGTGGAGAATTCGCTGGACGGATATTCGGTATCTCTGGACCTTGCGCAGTGATGGCGATGGACCGGACATCAGAACTGCTGCGTTATCACAATCGCATTCAGAAAATATGCATAAGAATGTTTATCGTAGACACAACCCGCATCGGCAAGTCATCGCTGAAGCAGTCCGTTTTGCCCAGGAGATCAGCCTGCGAGGTGCGACCCATGTCTGAAGTTGGTATTGTCGTGAAGGTTTCCCCAGAGATCCACAGTCAGTTGAAAGATGCTTGTCAACAGAACAAGCGTTCGATGGCGCGAGTGGTCGTAGCACTCATCGAGGGGTGGTTGGAGAATGGAGCTCCTGACCCCTTCGGATACGGATCCCAGGAGCCAGAGGCAAAAGCGAATCCAGAGGCCGAGGAAGAGTCAGTAATTTCAGCTCTGCAGGAGTTGGTAATGCACCTAGCGAAGGAGGACACAAAGCAGCGCCTCCAACTAGAACTCCTTAGTCGTTATGTTGAGGAATGTAAGGAACGCCTATCGGATTTGGAAGCGAATTTAGGCAAACCCCAAGGGGGGGCGGGCAAAGAAGGTGACTCCTGAGATCAGGATGACTGGACAGGCACTAATACCAATTTCCGTAAAGTTCCTTACGCTAGCCATGACAAGCATTTCTGCCAAGCGCCTTTCAAGCGTGATCAGCTCAAAGAGCGGACGTGACAAGTGACGTATAACATAGACGGCAACGAGCCCAAAGGTGATATCGATTCTGGTGGTGCTAAGGAACATCTGAAAAACCCGCTAGAATCAGTCCAGATCTAGGATTGAGACTGGAACGGATGGCCGCCCCCCTCCGGCTGGGCTTTACGGACTACGAGCAGATCCACGCCAAAAAGAGGACGCGTCGGCAGCGCTTCTTGGATGAGATGGAGGCCACGGTTCCCTGGGAAGCATTCCTGGCCTTGATCGAGCCCGTGTATCACAAGCCCTCCAGTTAAGGAGGTCGTCCGCCGATTCCTTTGGAGGTGATGCTGCGGATCTACCTGCTGCAGCAGTGGTTCACGCTTTCTGATCCCTTGATGGAAGAGATGCTGATCGATACGCCCTGCTTCCGCCGCTTCGCCGGAATCGAGACGATGGAAGGGAGGATCCCTGATGAGACCACGATCCTCAACTTCCGCCATCTGCTGGAAGAGCACCGCATCGCCGAGCAGATCCTCGAGGGTGTGAACCAGATGCTGAGCGAGAGGGGAGTGATGTTGAGGGAAGGCACGATCCTTGATGCCACAATCATCAATGCCCCCAGCTCCACCAAGAACAAAGCCAAGGAGAGGGATCCTGAAATGCACTCGGTGGCCAAGGGTAAGCAGTGGTTCTTTGGGATGCGTTGCCACATCGGCGTTGATGCCGCATCAGGGCTGGTCCACTCTGTTGAGAGCACGGCGGCCAACGTGCATGAGCTGAACACAGCAGCTGAGCGGCTCCATGGGGATGAACGCCTCATCTACGGCGATGCAGGCCACATCGGCATCGAGAAACGAAACGACTTCCAGGACTGCGAGGCTGAGTTCAGGATTGCTATGAAGCCCGGCCAGCGCAGAGTGCTTCCAGAGACACCAGAGGGCAGGCTTCTGGATCTGATTGAGACGGCGAAAGCCCACTTCCGCGCCAAAGTGGAGCATCCCTTTCGGATCATCAAATGTCAGTTCGGATTCCGGAAGGTCTTCTACCGAGGTATCCGCAAGAACGACCTCAAGCTGAAGTTGCTCTTTGCCCTGGCAAACCTCTGGATGGTACGGGAACGGATACCTGATTCAGCGTAGTACAAGGGTTTAGTATGTCTTATTGTCGATAATCATCTAGAAAACAAGACAGAACACATGATGGAAATTGCCTGAACGACTTTGAAAGGAGTGCAGTGAGCGAAAAGCGGGCAAAATCTGCTCAACATCGCCTCATTAACGAGAATGAGACTAGGTTGTTTTCGTTAAGCCGTCTTGATCAGAGCTTCCTTAAAGCGAGAGCCGGATGACAACAAGACTTGGGCGAACCTTCTGCCCGTGCTTGAGGAGGCCGGTGTCCTTCCCGAGTTTTGCTTCTTCACCAACTTCTACATGGGGCTAATCCCAGGCAATAAGTCTACCGGGAAGTTCCCAGGCAGGCACGACCTGCAATTCACAGAACATTGCCTAAACATTCTCGTCAAACAGTTAGACGTACAACGCCCGCGATTGGTGTTGGTGCTGGGCGGGGAGTTCTACCACCTCTTGGCCCGGATTTCCGATGACTTGAGCCGATGGAAGAAAGGCATGAAGTTCACCGAAATCGATGCCGTTGGTCCCGTTATTTCAGGTGCAGCGATCAATGGCATTCCAGGCTTCACAACTAATTTTGCGCTTCTTATGCACCCGTGCAAACGGAAGCTCAACGTAGGGGGCCGCAACTACAAAGGGCGACGTGGTGACGCTGCCGAAAAGCAGATGATCCGCGATGGGCTGGTGCGCAGCACCACTACCTGAATCATCGGCTGCGCCAGCGGGCATCCTCCCGCAGACGCACCAGGGCGGGAGCAGCGTCTCTCGCGCTTTTGAAAGGTTGCGAAAAGGGGCTGCCTGACACCTGGCACCGATATCGGTAGGGCAAAGGCCCTGGCTACTGCCCCACTTGGCTGTGATCATGGAGGGGGCAAGCAGTCCAAAAGCATCCTGGCCGTGACCGATCAAGTGATCCGACCAGTCACACCAGACTTGGCGGGCATCATCACCCGCCACAAGTACCAGCCACCGCCGTGGGTTTCCGAGCACCTGAGTCCAACCGCCTACAACAACTGGCTACGCGGTAAGGCTCAGGGCCTTGTCCGCCGTGACGAACAGCGTGGGGGGGCTATTCGGTCAGTGAGGCCAAGGCCGCAGTTCATGCCGCAATCGCGGATTGCGGTGGGTGCGAGTACTGGACAGGTGAACAGCTGCGATGGGACCTGCTCGGCAATTACGACAGTGACGAGTCGGGGTTGCAGGGCGCGACCTACAAGCGAGCGCGGGCCTTGCAACCGACCATCGATCACCGCGATAGCCAGGCCATCTGCGATTTCGTCATCTGTGCTTGGCGCACCAATGACGCCAAGCACGACATGAGCATTGACGAACTAAAGACCTTCTGTCGCTTGGTGCTGGAGCACAACCCGTGACAACCCGCGGTCGGCCTACTTTTACCTGATGCAACCACCGCCGAGCATCGAGCAGCTGCGGGCTGAACGGCCCGACCTCACGGATGAGCAGATGCTGGAGAGGGAAGGTCGCATCAGGCTGGTTCAACAGGCCCGGATGACCGGCTTCCCGGGTGAGGTGAGCGTGCCGCCGGATAACCCCGACGATCCGTGGCCCCAGGAGCCCGAGCTGCAGGAGTGGTGCAACCTCAAGGGTTCGCCCCTGACGCTATCCACCAACACAGGATGTCCAGCCGACCCCGATGAGCCAAACAACCTGGAAGCCTGGTGTGCTTACCACGGAATCGAACTACATACTGGAACCGTCGCGGGGGCCCCATGACTGCCGCTCAACAGCAAGCCGAACTGCCCACAGGGCCTAGCCCACCGCCAGCCAGCCACCACTGGCCACACCCTCAAGCGGGACCTCCGCGGCCCTGGCCTTCTTCAGTGAGGCCTGTTCGGCCTCGGTGGCCAGGCGGTTCAAGGTGCTTTTTGCCTGTCGCGATGGTGAACCGCTCCATGAACCGGTTGCCGTCGGTGCTGACCCTGACGAAATCCTGCTCGATCTCCGGCCAGCTGAGCCATGGCATCCCGCTACTGGCGGCGCCGCTGCCCGGCCCGAGGATGCTCTGCTGGCTGGCCACCTGCCTCTTTTCCACTGAGGAAGCAACTTATGTCAAGACGACGATTAGGGCTTTGGAGAGTATCTGTCTCGAAGGCTCAGTCCAGGCCCAGGAGCGGAACTCGCCGTGGACCAATAAGAACCCCCGCAAGGCAAGCTCAGCATGATAAAGGGATACGGCGTAATGGTGACATTATGGTGGCGATTGCCACCTGGCTCGCCACTTGCGTCATCGTGGGTCTTGCAGTGTTCGTAACTGCATTTGTCGTGTTTGTGTTGGGCGTAATATCAACGTCAACCTGGGCCTACCTTCAGGGGGTTATCCAACAACACCGTCCACATCATTGATCGCTGGTCAGCTGGCAACAGCCCTGATCAGCCGATGCTTTCCCAGGCGATGCTCCAGCCGGCTTCTCTCAGCCGCTCGGGTGTTTTTGGCCGGGGCTGGTCGTCGGGCAGCTGCTCCAGCTGGTCGACCTCTATCAAGTCACTCACCCCTGACAACAGCAGCAGCACAAGGGCCAGCCCGCCCTGAAGCTGCAGCACTTGGCCGGTATTGCCCTCGCCGTTCGCAATTAATCGCCCTCTCTGAAGGTGTTGCAGGTGCGGCAGGCTGGGCGACCAGCAGGGCCAACAGTTCGACAGTGGTAAGCGCGGCCGAGCCGATCTCGCCGCCTCCGGGGGAGGCGTTCATCTCAGCGCCTCGCAAGCTTTGCCGTCACTGTCTCCATCCAGGTAGGTGTGCCCTTGCCGCAGCAACTCCTGGGCATGCTCCCAAGACCCCACGGTCCTGCAGTACCAACGCCTGCCTGAGCTGGGCCTGGCTCCCGCGTTGATGATCGTGAGGTTCACCGGCCGCTGAGGTCTTGGCACCGGCTGGCTTTGCAGGCCCCGCCGGGCAGCCCTGAAGTCCCAAGGGCGCTTGATGCCGCAGGTAGGCCTCAAAACGCATGGCGGTGTAAGCCTTTCCCACCAGCAGATTGCAGCATTCCCTGCCAGTTTGCCAGCATCCATTCGTTGAGACCAGTTGCAGCGCAATTGATTTACCTTGTTTCAGGAGCCCCTAGTTGGTACCCGGTCAGGGGTTAGGAATGGAAATGAGGTGAACTTGCCTCAGAGGGGCTATCCGTCGTTGCCATGGCGGGCTTGAAGGAGTGTAATGGGGTTTGTCGGGTCCGCGTTGATATACCTTGATAGATTTCCAAACATCACCCAGCGGAACAGACCGAGAGCATTGCAATGGATCTCAGGTTCATCCCGCCCCTGAACGGCTACTACTATTGCAGGTAACCCATTAAGTTCAGTCTCTGAGAATAGGGGGTGTTCTGCCCGGAATTGGCCGTTGAATTTCGATAAACCTCCATCCTAATAGGACTGCCTGGATCTAGAATTAGGCGCACTGGAAGGGTGGCCACGTATACGCCAGTTCCCGCTGAGGGGGAAGCGCCCAAGCTTTGAACCGGCAGCCAAGCGACAGCAGCTTTCCTTCCCGTTTTAAAACTGAAATTGCCTCCGACCGTTTGACCCAAAGTCGCCTGTCCGGAAAACGAGACCGTTTCAATAACGAAGCTCTTTGTTGTCGAGGGCGTACCGGTTTGTACGCAAATGTAATTGTTAAGAGGTATGGTACATTGAATTTCTATCGTAAAGGGCTGCTCCGCGTGTGCCGGCGGCCAAGGCGCGAGCGCTAGAAACAACGCAGCAATGCCCAGCAGTTGGGCGTTCCAGCTAAATTTAATCATAATGCCTCTATGAAGGTTGATGAGATTTCCGAGAAGAAAATACTAGTTCGCAAAAGGTCCACTAAGGTTGGGCGGTTCTGAGAGCCGCCCAATTCTGACGGGCCTTTCAGTGAACTACGCAAGAAATGAGTTGCCGAGATCACTCAAATCGTCATTAAGACATAGGACGTGAAAAACATTTCGAAAACCGTAGTTGCGGCTCACCGGTCCGAGAACCGCCTGCTGGGGATCACCTCCAAGAATTGCCATTACACAGCCAATGTGATTCGGGACCAAATCAGGAACCATCATGTTGTAACAATTCCTCATGCGGATCATTCTGAACTTTTCGGATTTCTTATCTTTTTCGAGGTGCCCTCTGGATTGTACGAGTTATTAAGTAGGGCTTGCTCAATTGCCTGATCGAACATTTCCTTGCGCCAAGGGCGGTTTGATCAGCCTGGACGATCAATTGCGAACGACGTCGCGCCTTATGCAAAAGGTAGCCTATGTAGCCCACAAGCGCCCTGAACGACGCCAGGAAGCCCATAACCAGAGCATCGCAAAGTAGATCGAGACAACAAGAACAAATAATAGGCGCAGTAGCCTCAGGATCTTCTCCGCATTCATCACAAAGAACGCCATCATGATCACCGTTCTTGATGTTGCAACTAGCTTGGTCAGAATCCGATCAAGTCCGTATTTCCGCTTTCCCGTTCCGATCCTTCCCTCAATCACCGAACGCTTTCTTAAGTCTGATTTGAACAGCTCCTGCTGCTCTGGTGTCTGCATTTCGGCTCCTGCTTGCTTCTTGCGTGGGCGGCCACTGAGCCTGATGTTATTGTCTGCACAGAACTTCTTGTTGTCTGATGTCATATAGATCGAATCGGCACAGATTCTCGCTGGGTAATATCCCCGCTCTCCCTTGTATTGCATGGCACGTGCGATCAAGTCGTTGGCTTCATTGTAGTTGTCCCAGCTAATCCGATCCACATCGACAAATCCGTTATCATCAGAAATTGAGATCTTGGCCCCGAACTCAGTTTTCTTGCCGGCCTTGCCTCTCACGATCGGTCTTACATGCGGTTTCGAAAGATTGACGATCCTGTCATCGATACGCCGGCTGTCATTGTCGTACATATCCTGCTGCTGCCGATAGATCTCACTGGCGATCAGCAGTTTGTGGTACAGCTGTGAGCCAAGCGCCGAAAGCACTGCGCCGCAGTGGATCATGTCGTCAACTGCCCTTAGGTTACGGCTGATCTCGTTGAGCTGGAAGCGCTTCGCCTCGCGGATCTCCTCACGCTTTGGCTTCTTCTTCTTGATGATAGTCAGAAATAGATTGTGAGCTTTATCGCGATTGCAGCGGGGCTTACGCCCGATCTTTCCCTGCAGCTGCTTGAACAACTCGTCAATCACCTTCTCCGTTGTTTCTCGCGATTCATCAAGCAGTCTCAAGTCCACAGGATAGGGGATGTCATCGGGCACGCAGGTTGCATCAAGGATCAGAGTGCCCCAGTTGCTATCGGCCTCAAGCGATGCTGGCTTCACGCCAAGCTCCTCCTCAATGGCCGCAAGCTGCTTCTGTTGTTCTTGATCTGTTCCGTCTTCTTGCTGCGATTCCGCCAGCAGCTCCTGAATCATCGCGATCCCATTAGCCTTGGTCATGTCATTGCAGACCTTCATCAGGTCAGGGCCAATGCGCTTGCGGAAATGCACCATCATTGATGGGTCAAATGGCGGCAGTGGCTGGTAACCGCCCAATCCAATGAAAAATTGCAAGTAGGGTGATTCTGTGATCAGCGCCACCGTCTCCCGATCCGTCACGCCCAACCTTTGCTGGATGTACACGGCTCCGAATGCCATCTGGAAGGGCTTGGCTGGGGCTCCTGTCTTGGCGGTGAACTGGGGCGCATAGTCGCTTTCCAGTGGCATCCACGGAATCACCTTGTGGAGCAGAACCCAGCGGTTGTTGGGATCTAGCTTTCCACCAAAGGGCGAGTGAAACTCCTCAATCGACAGCTGGCCCATGTGCTTAAAAAACGTACATTTGCGTGCCAGCAGGATCTTCTAAGCTAGAAATGGCTGATTGCACTCCATCCTAACGCGAGACTGCCCCTGGAATCAACTGTGGCGCAATGGATCTGGGTAATTCAGCAAGCCCTACTTAGGCGGCCGCCTATCTAATCGTCGCCGAACACGCAACCGATCTCGATCTGATCAGCTACCACAAGGCGATCCCAGATGCCCGTCAGAGAACCTGGCTGGCATGGAGGACCTGTGACCCACGCCGGTGCCTGCAAAAAGGGGGCCGGAGCCCCCTGGGATCAGATCACCGAAATGGTCGAGCCCTTGGCGCCCTGGAGTTGGCGGGCGATCTCAAAGGCCTTGGCGGCAGGCACCAGGCGCATCTTTTTGACTTGCTTGCCCCGCTTGCCGAAGTACCGGACTTCGCAGGGGCTGGAGCCGCCCTTGGGGCCTTCCGGGTAGTTGATGTGTTCAATCACGAACCGGATGGCGCAGCAGGGGCCTTGAGGAGCAGCCATGGGAGGAATGGCGTGGGTCACCACGACCGGGTGCAGGGCGCAGGGGAAGTCAAGGGGACGCCCAGCGGACTTGCGCAGCCCTTGCCGAGCCAAGCCAGGCGCCACCGTGCTGTGGCCACTCGTGCTGCAACTCCCAGCGGCTCCGATGGCCCTGCCGTCCAGTTGCTGTGCGTTCGAGCACCTGCGGTGGCCCGGGACTTCTGGACAGGCCCCATCGTAACCCCGTGAGGCAGGTTGTACCCGAAGCCTGTAGCCCCGAGCGCAAAGCCAAGGTCACCATGCAGGCGATCAGTGGTCGCCAGATGCCCCAGATCACAAGCACTAATCATGCTGTGCAGCCCCCAGCTCCGTTCACAACTGGGGAACTTGGAAGGCATTCAGCCATGCCTATAGCAAGTCTCTTCTCCCGAGCCAGCTCTGCAGCCGCAACCAATTCGGAAAGGCTGAGAACCAACACTTTGAGCTTGGGGTGCTCCTCCATGATCCTCACGTATTGCCAGTGGCTGGTTACAAACTGATTCCTGAAAAAGTATCTCTCCGGCGCGCTATCCAAAGCAACCATAGACTGCTCCTCCTCTGTCAAGCCTAGCCTGGTATAGACATCTAGAAATACACCAAGCTTCTTAAAGAGAGCCACCCATTTTGAGTGGGTCATCGCCCCCACGGACTGGCCGAAGATCTCCCCTGCCGAATAGTCCATACATACAACGATACCGCCCAGGTTCCGGCGCCCCTTGCTGATGCGCTTAACGTCATCAGGGATCTCGATGTGCTCAGGCTTGACGTTTAGCCAATGGATGAAGTAGCTACACTTGAAGGTGCGATGCGTATCTTTGCAAACAGTGATCGGTGGAACCGAGACTAACTGCTCCACCAACTGACTCTGATGGCACAAGACGCCGTGGACGCGGGGTTGGGCATTGTTTATAGTCTGAACAGACATTTCTACTCCATTTAGAAACAATGAGGCCGATTGCCTCTGTTGCTTTTCTTTGTTCAACACAGCCACGGGATCCACAGCTGGCTGCTGGACGATCGCCCCCACCGACAGCACCGGGGGTAGGGGGGGGCTCTGTGAGCTGCCTCGAAGGGTCAGGGAGCCGTCACCCCAGGTTGCGCCTGCTGCTGCGACACCAGGAACGTCTCGATCCAGCGTGCTGGCGCCGCTGGCTGATTCGATCCGCGATGGTGACCGTCTCAGCCGGCACCTGGACGCGCTTGCGGAAGGCTTTGCTGAACCCCGCCAGCACCGGGGCGTGCAGCTGGCGGACAGTAGCTGGATCGAGGGGCGCCAGGCCAGGGTCGGGTTCGGGTTGGGGGCCTGGCGCCGGGGGGACCACCCGCAGGGAGGTGGGCCTGGCACCAGCACCCCCGGTCACCTCCCGCTGCTGCTTGTCGTACAGCGCCAACCCGAAGGCATTCCCGAAGGTCATCAACGCCCGTTTCATCGCATCGGTCTCGGCTTCCTTGAGCGCGGACTCATGGGCCTGCCCCAGGTCGGTGTCGATGCCGTGGCCAGCCCCTGAGCCCTCACGGATCAGCTGGGCACCGGAGCCCTCACCCACGCTGATGCGCAACCGGGCGGTGTAAGTCACACCCCAGCCGGGGCGCTCTTGCTCACCGATCAGCCGCTCGCCCTGGTGAACGCAGCGGGTCTGGACGGTCTGCCGCTGCCAGCCGTCAAAGCCAAAGATGCGGTTGGCCTCGGCGATCACCTGCCAATCCTCCAGGTAGCTGACGGAGCTGCGGCCCTGGCGCTGCTGGCGAACCTTGGCGCGATCAAGGGGAGCGGACAGGAACGCGATCTGCTCGGGGGAGAACAGGTAGGTCATTGCGGTGCGGGGGCGGGGGGGGGGGCGCGCGAACGGGATCAGCTGGCGGTGCCGTCTGGATCGAGGGGTTTGAGGGGTTCAACCAGCACCCAGCAGGGCGGCTCGCTGCAGTGGACGTGCTGGGGCGAGGGCCGGCGACCCGGTTTGCGGGTGATGGGCACCACCCAGCTGGCCAGGCGGGTGGACCAGATATGGCCGGGGGGCCGGGGGCTGGTGGGGGTGGGGGTGGTGCTGGTGGTGTTGGCGTAACCGGTGAGGTCCATGGTTCTGGTGTGGGATTGGGTTGGCTCTGGAGGGAGTAGGTGGGCCTGCTCCTGCTGCAGACCCTTTGGAAGGGCCCCTGGCCCCTCAGGTGATGCGCCAGCTGCGGCGGGTGAGGAGCTGGGCGCCGGGGATCTGCTGGCCGGCCTTGATCGCAGCTTTGATGGCGGTTTTGTCCGGTTGGGTGGTGGTCTTGACCGTGAGCCACTCGGGGGGCAGGGCGGCCTCGTCAGCGATCTCGACGGCCTGGGTCTTACGGGAGCTGAGTTCGTGGTTGGGGAAGCTGAACCGGGTGGCGTTGGGCTGCAGCCGGGTGAGCACCAGCACCAGGGAGTCCTCCAGGGCAGCGGCCCGGTGGGCGTCGCCAGTGGCCAGGGCGTTGAGGCGCTTGGCCTGCTACTGGCGGTAGGCGGCCTGACCGCGCAGGTGCTCGATCACCCAGCAGGTGGCATCGGCCTTGGCGGCCAGGGCGGTTTTGTTGTGGGCCTCAGCCAGCAGGGTGGCCTCCAGCTCAGCGAGGGCCTGGGAGCGGGTGTCGTCGTCGTCGGCCTCCAGCAGCTGGGCCAGCTGGCCGATCGTCGTAGTGAGCTCCTGGGCCTCGATGCCCAGCTGCCACAGGGAGCCGGAACGCTGCAGAGAGCAAGCGGGGGCAGCGGCTGGGGCCGGGGCGAGCGCGACGGGGGCCCGGGAGTACGGGCGTGTTGATACAGAGAGATCCATGGATTCAGTTGCCGAAGGTGACAACTGATCGGGGCATCACAGCCGCTCAGGCAGACGCAGCGGTGATAGCGAGACCAGGGGATAACGTTGCCGCAGGCGATGGTCTCGTGGCCTTTGGCGTGGTGTTTATTCTACTTGATGAACTACACTTTGAGGCAAGCAGTTGGCTGATGCTGCAGCGGATCTGGGGTAAGCTAAGCCGTCCAGGGGCAGCGCAGTTGAGCAGGCTTGAAGTGCAATAAACACCGCACTGGAGCAGCGCCGGCCGCGGAGTCGCGCGAGGCAACCTGTGCCAGCACCTGACCAGCAAACGGCCTCCAGCGCCCCGCCACCGCTCGGCCTACGGCTCGGACCTGAGGATCCCGTGACGATCCAAAGATTCCGATGGATCCCCTGCCCACTGCGCGTTCAGATGCTAGACTGAAGCAAATGTAGTGTCCTGCTGGACAACCATGGATCCCAGCGGTCAAGCGTTCATCGACTACGCCCTGCCCGACTGGGTTTCGCTCGACAAGGCCATCATCACCATGGCCCTCGGCGAGGATGGCGCTTCGGAACTGTTGGGCTGGCAGGACGGAAGTCAGAAATTCTCCACTCACGACGTCGGGTGTGGATCAGCTCCGACTGAACCGGATTGGACAGTGACCACCCTGGCCATCGGCGAGGAGGCCGGTGATGCTGGCCTCCTCGCCGATCCGATCACCGGAAGCTACCTGACTGGCGAACCTCTCCAGCCCGTGGATGGCTTCGCGCCCACAGAACCACCCCTGGACATCACCGAGCCGACGATCATCGATTGCACGGGCGGTTTCATCCCTGGGTGCTTCCTGCCGGTTCACCCGCTAACTGGAGAGCCGACAGAGCTGCCCGATGCCTCTGTTGATCCCGTGTTCAGCCTCCCCAACCTGGCGATCACCCAAGTCACAGCGGCATCGGTGGCCACGGCAGGCGATCAATTCAATGTTTCCTGGACTTACTCCAGTAGCGGCAATACGTCTTTGCCGTTTGCAGCCTCTCTGTGTGTGGTCACCTATTCTCAAAATGATGTTTATGGCGATGAGGACGATGCCTACATCACCACCCTCTATGGAGGGTTCGATTGGTCCAATCCCGCTTCCGTTGATCTTGTCACCAGTAGTCAGTCTATTTACATTCCAGCGGCATATGCCGGCGTTGGTAACCTCTTCTTCAGGCAGGATGGTTTCAATTACCTAGAAGAGTCTAATGAGGCTGACAATATCGTAATGCATGGTATTGAGGTTGTCCTTCCGAATCTCTCCCTCGATGCTGCTGTCGCACCCTCCCAGGTGGTGTCTGGTCAGCAGGTCGAGATGAGCTGGACGGTTACCAATCATGGCGATCTCGCTCTGGCAGGATCGTCCTATCAGAACACAGTTGTTTTCTCAAACAACGATGTCTATGGAGATGAGGATGATGTGCGCATCTTTATCGACTATTCGCCCTCCTGGAGTTCAGACGCTATTCAGCCAGGAGAATCCAGATCTTACACCCAGAGCTTCAGTATCGCCAGCAGTCTCTCCGGTGAAGGCTATTTATTCTTTTCTGCTGACGGATTTAATACTTTACCCGAAACTATTGAGTCTGACAACGTCTTGATGCAAGCATTCTCCATTCTTCAGCCGGATCTCGCTATTGCAGATGTTGTGGCCCCAGCAACTGCCAGCTCAGGTGATCAAATTCAGCTTTCCTGGTCTGTTGTCAATCAAAGTGATGTTGCCGTTCACGCAGCCAACAACTTTGACTCCATCTTTTTTTCCGTTAATGATATTTATGGCGACGACGATGATGTTTTCCTTGCCGACAGTCTTTCCTTCAATCCAATTGATCTAGCTGCATTTGGCACTCAAGCGTTCAGCCATTCGCTGCATCTCCCAAGCGACTATGTTGGTGATGGATACCTGCTCTTTAAGCTCGACAGCGGTAAGTTGATCAACGAGACAAACGAAACCAACAACCTTTACTCTCAACAGATTTCTATTCTTAAAAAGAATGTAGCCATCACCTCTATTTCCGCTGCCAATACGGCAGATTCGGGATCGTACTTTAACTTAAGCCTTGAGATTCGCAACGATGGCGAGTCGGCTGTCAATACATTCAACCCCGATCAGATCGTCTTTTCGCCCAACGCCATTCTCGGCGATGAAGATGACAGCTACCTTTTCAGCCACGGACATGCTCCATACTTCCCATATTCCAAGGTGTCTTCTTGTGTTGTTTCGGATGCTCAGACTTTCTCCCGTTGCGGCACCGTTGTTCCGCCTCCTCAAGCAGAACCATTGAATCTCCAGCCCGGAGAATCAACGAACATCTCCTTTCCTGTTTATATACCATCTTATTTGTTCGGCGCCGGATATTTATTTGTGAAATCATCTCCTGAGGCCGTAAGCTCTGTGCCCATCGAGATCACCCCACAACCTGCTGACGTCTACACCCTTGATCCGATCCCGTCCTATTGGCTGCGATCCACTCTCATGACAACTTCTACGTCTGTGATGGTGAATGCCTCTATACCCCAGCAGGTCACATTGATGGATCCCACGATCTTGATCCCGGAAGTCTTGTTATCGGGAAATCAAGTGGTTGCTTCTGATTCTCAACCAGTCCTGCTGTTAGGTCTTGCTCCGCAACCTGCCTCTGACGTGGAAATGCAACCATCGATTGCTCCATCACTCTCCCCCTCGCTGAGTGGTGATGCACAGTTTTCGCAACTGGGTTTGCCGGAGCAGAGCACCACAGTCAGCGATCAGCCAACCGCCTCCTTCAGCACCGTTACCGCGCCAAAACCACCGACCGGCTTTGCAGTGGCAAGTATAATTCCAATCATGGGCCTTTCAATCAAGGACGCCGTTTTGACGTCCAAGCCTACCAACGACTATAAAGAGGTTCTTCCCCAAGTGGAATCATCAGCTTCCACGGTATCCGTCAGTAGTTCAAGTTTGCTACTCCAGAGATCAGGCGTTGCTCCCATCGCTAACGTTGACATATCCTTGGATTACGTTGTTGTGAATGATCTTCTCTCCGGCCTGAAATTGTGAAAACTAGCACCATTTGCCTGATCAGGCTCAAAGACTGATTGACTGAGGGAGTCTATTGTGGCGACCAACTCGGCGAAGAATGGCCGACACGCCGTCATGGGTGCCAAGCAACGTGCAGCGCCTTTAAGAGTTCGCTGAAAAACCCGGCCACCTCTGCGAGAATGGATCAACTGCCCATTCGTTGATGCGAGGCCAACAGGAGCGCAGCGGCTCCTTGTTCTCCTACGTCTCGATCGAGGATCGGAT
>Ga0247837_1003984_pt1 | contig 24535 bp, 23 predicted proteins | sample LaCtaG_2_FD_187115 | JGI IMG/M metagenome (GOLD analysis project Ga0247837, IMG submission 187115) | Freshwater microbial communities from meromictic Lake La Cruz, Castile-La Mancha, Spain - LaCruzMarch2015_14.5m | ecosystem: Environmental > Aquatic > Freshwater > Lake | place: Spain: Castile-La...
TATAAAATTTTGCAATATTTTACCATGTTCTATTATACTTCTTTCTAATAAATTAAGACGGCGATAACAATATAACATTATAGAACCCCCTATTAATAATAGTAATCCGAATGTTAATAAAAAACCAGAATCTATAAATTTAAATAATTGTAACATTTATATTATTATTAAATTATATTATTTTAAGTATTGTTTAACGAATTAATATTATTTAATTCATATTATTTAATTCATATTATTTAATATGTTTTCAGGAAATGCCAAGTCTTTAAGTACTTTTTGTGCTCCTTTTACTTTAGATATGCCTTTTTTCATTTTATATGTATATACAAAATCATTGTTATTTTTTACAACATTCATACAATAACAGTTATTTTGTTTATTTAATTTTTTGCATAATTTTGTATAATGTGTTGTTAGAATATAATCAACATTGCTAAACTTATTTAAATAACTTAAATAACTGAACGATGAGCTTAAAGCTTCCACTGGATTAGTTCCACTATATAGTTCATCAAATACACAAAAGTGTGTTTGTTCTTTATTCTTTTCAACGTTATCTAATATATTTTTACATTGTCTTGCCTCCGCTTGATATAAACTATCGCGACCACCTGTATCAGGAATATTTATATAACAATGTATATGGTCGTATAATTTAACTTGTGCATTATCAAAAAAACCACAACCAATTTGTTGGCATAATATTATATTAAATAAGCTAGATTTTAATATGGTTGTTTTACCCGAAGCATTTGGTCCTGTAAGTATCAAATTTTTATCCAAACAATAAGAATTTTTAACTATTATAGTATTTTTATTATTTTCACTATTTTCATTATTTTCATTATTTTCATTATTTTTACTATGCTGAATACTATTTAAATTGGCGTAATATGCGTTTGTAAATGATGTTGGAATAATGTTAGACTCATTATAAGAACAAAAATTTATTATATTTTTATTTTTAAACTCTTGCAACGTTTCAATATTTTTAATATATCCATTAAAACCAAATGAAAAATACAAACTCTTAATAAAACAAGTATTTTTATTTAAATAATAAAAACATTTCATTAATTGTCCCAATTCAGTAAGTTTATGAAGTGTTAACTTATACGGTTGTAACTTTATTAATTCATTGTAATAATCAGTAAAAATTGCGCTATTTTTTCTTATTTCATCATTAAATAAGTTATATGATTTTAAATGTTGTGAATAATTCAAAAAATTATTATATTTATTTAAAGCATTACTTATATAGTCTTTCAACTCTAATAATGTATTATTAATATATTTAATATTTGTAAAATATTTTATACAGCTTGTAATATTTAAATACATTTGAAAAATATAGAATCCAAAACTAAATAATAAATAAATTTTGTTACTAATTGATGTATCGCTAAATGAATTAAATAGTTGTCCAATAATATGATTAGAAAATACATGTTTTAAATGCTCAAAATATAAATTAAAGGTTATATTATAACCTTGTAGTTTAATTATGAAAAATGGCAACAATAAAAATATTATTGGAATTAATAAAGAAAATACTGGACTAGAGAGATTATATATGCTTAAACATTGAAGCAAAACACTATTATTGTTGTATTTATCCAACAATGGTATATCAATATATTGATAATTATTGACAAAGCCATTATCATAAATAATTGTTTTACAATTTGCATATAGTTCTTCTTCTTTAGTTATATTACTAGAATTATAGTCAATAACGTCACTCGCAAAATTTACTTTTTTTATTGATTTATAATTTGTTAATAAGTCTTGACTTTCTAGCAAAAATTCTTTATTATTTGTATAATAATTTGACCATCTATTTAAAATATTCTTTTCAAATATATTTGTTGGGTCAAACACATGATAATATAGATTGTAAACACAAGACATATTATTTGCTAATGTATCGTTAGAGTTATTATTTACACTATTATCGTCTTTTGTTATTTTTAATTCTAAATCACTAATAATATTTGCATTTAACATTTTTTTTTTTGAATCTTCTAAATATTCAATTGGTAACTTAAAGCAATCATTATAATCATTAGTATTATTCTTTTGCTGTTCATCATAAAAACTCAAAATTGTTGTTAGTATATTCATAGCCCTTATTAATAATAGTATTAGACTTTATATATATTAATAAAACGAAAATAATTAAAAGAATAAATATAATAGTTATATTATATTTACTATGATTGTTTACACTACTTCATTTATTAATGAATATTATCAAAGTTTAGAAAATAAAACTTTGAATTCACAATTATTAGATTGTTTAACTATAATATTAATAACAATTAATAGTGATATTTCATTGAATATTATTGATAATGATTATGATTATGATTTAAGGTTTAAAAAAACCAAATTAAAATCTAAAGCAAATAATAATTATTATCAATCTAATAGTCGTAGTAATAGTCGTAGTAATAGTCGTAGTAATAATCATAACAATAATAATAGCAATAGTCGTAGTAATAATCATAACAATAATAATAGCAATAATAATAGCAATAGTCATAGTGCTCTTAAACGAAAAGAAGAAGTAAAAACAAAAATAGAGGAAAGTAAGAGCACAATTAAAAGTATATTAAATAAATTGTCACCGTCTAATTATGTTAAATTAGAACAAGATTTTCTAATGATGTATTCACAATTGCTAATTACTTGTACAGAAAGTAATAATAACGAAACCATTGACTATATAGATAATTATATAATAAATTACATATGTTATAATAACATAACTTATAGTACTATTTATATTAATATTCTATTTTCATTATTTAATATGTATTGTAATAAAAATTATAAAATAGAAACACTATTATTATATAATATATTGCAAAAACACTATAATGAGTTTATAATTTTTGATAATATTATTAAATATAATAGTGTTGATAATAGTGTTGATAATAGTGATGAATTTGTTATAAATAAGAATAATGATAAATATAAATGCTTCATTATTTTTATTATAAATTTTTATAAAAAAATTTATCTTAATTCATTAGAATCACATGATACACGCAGAATAGAGTTTTATGAACACTCGTTTTCAAATCTTAACTCGTTAACATCATTGTTTTTACTTTTTAACAAGTTTTTTATTAAAAATTTGGAATTAGAAAATAATAAAACTTATTGCGAAACCATACAAGAATTTTTAATAGTATTTTACACTGAATTATTTAAAGACAGTAAATTTATTAAAATTGTTGATTGTGATTGCAAACTATTAGATGATATAAAACTATTATTATTAAACAATACTAATTATCCAAGTTTTACAAATAAAATAAAATTTAAATTAATGAATATTCGCGACAAATACGAAGTTCTTATTAACTCTTAATGTAAACTTAAATAGTTAATGTTTTTATTGTCTTATTGTCTTTTATTGTCTTTTATTGTCTTTTATTGTCTTTTAATTTAAACTTTAATTATAGTTTAAATATTCCTTATAAAATTATTATAATATATTATATAATGATAATATCTAATATTAATAACACTATTCAATATGAAGAAACAAAAGCTATTGCTAGTAATGATATACAATATGAAGCTTGTGTTTATTCGGCAAAAATATACAATAAAACAATACAATTTGTTTTAGGATTACCACAATTTGAATACAAAAGCAAAAACATTGTATATTTTAATATTTATTTAGCAAATAATGGATTTGTAGTATCTAAAATTGGTGTTTATGAAACATATAATAGCTCGTATTCTTCATTATTGGATGATGATGGAGATATTGATTTATCTAAAATGTCAGAACCACTACTTTTTTCATTTGCTAAATCTGTAATTAGCACCTTGCAAACTACTCCTGTTGATATGTCTGAAGATGACGATGAAGATGAAGATGAAGATGAAGATGAAGATGACGATGAAGATGAAGATGAAGAACACGATGAAGATGAAGATGAATCTAAGAATAAGACTGTTAAAGGAACACTATTACCAAAAAAGCCACTAATTGATATAATGGCTTTAGCAAGTCAAACAAAAGAAGAAAGCGATTACGAAATTAATAAATATGTTGAAGACCCTACACATAATTGGGTAAATAAATATTTAAAAAGTGTAAAATATTCTTTAAAAGCAAATGAAGGCGGTGGCGACTGTTTTTTCGCAGCGTTACGAGATGGTTTAAGAAGTGTCAAAATTGAAACTTCAGTCAAAGCTATTCGTGAAAAATTAGCAAATGAAGTGGATGAAGAAGTATACAATAATTATTCCGAATTTTTCAAATTATTTTATGGAGGTATGAAAAATTCGCAAGCAATGCTAAAAGAATTTAAAAATAAACATAATACAATTAAGAAACTAATAGGAGGAACTATTGATGGTCAAACTAAGAAAAAATTAGTTGATGATGCGAAGACCAATTTTAGCAAATATACTCTTGTAAATCAAGAGAGCGATGAATATGAAGATTTAATGCAAGAATTTGATTTTATGAAAGACGTTAATGACATTAAAGACCTTAAAAAAGTAATTGCAACTGTTGGTGGAAAATATTGGGCAGATAATTGGGCGGTTGTTACCTTGGAAAGACTATATAATGTAAAGTTTGTAATATTATCGCAAACGCACTTTTTGGAGGGTGAAAAAGAATTAGTATTACAATGTAGTGAAGCAGATAAAAAATTGGCAGCACGAGGGCTATTTGAACCGTCTTATTATATTATTTTAGATTATTTAATTAGTAAACAAAGCAGTCATTATCAATTAATTACTTATGATAAAAATATTGAGCGTGGAGCTTTTACATTTAACGAGTTACCATATAAAATTAAGGAGTTAATTTTAGAAAAGTGTATGGAAAAAATGGCTGGACTATATGTATTAATACCCGATTTTATAACATTTGCAAATAAAAATGGAATAACAACAACTAGTAGTAAAAATGATGCATTAATTGGAACTAGTGTAAATTCTAAATATTATAATAACTCAGTAATTATTCAAATCTATAATAAGTCTAGACATGTGAAAGTCGGGCTTGGAAGCGGTGAAAGTATTAAGCCCGAATTAAAAACTGCCAAAAATATATTAGAACTTAATAACAATAAAGAATATTTAGATTGGCGCAAAAAGTTAGACTCACAATATTTGGTTCCAAATTTAGTAATTGATGGAAAAAACTGGTCTAGTGTAAAACATTATATGTTAGCGTCAAAGTTTAAAGCCATACCAGAGGTATATAATAAATTTACTAAGGACGGGCAAGTAGGTTCAAGCATTGATGAAGCATATAAACTCTATACTTCTAATATTTCAAAAAAATCTAATAGCTCTTTGGTAATAAATGATGAAGAATTTGCCAAAATAAAATCAGGGCTTCTTGAAAAAGCTCAATATTCTAAATTTACACAAAATGATGTTTTGGCAAAAATATTATTATTAACAGGAGACTCATTAATAAATATTTTTAAACCAGGAAAAGGAGGCGGGACATATCCAGACCATGAACTAATGAAAATACGAGCCATGCTTATAAAACCAAAACAATAATTATTAAAATTATTAAAATTATTAAAATAATTAAAATTATTAAAATTATTAAAATTATTAAAATTATTAAAATTATTAAAATTATTAAAATTATTAAAATTATTAAAATTATTAAAATTATTAAAATTATTATAATAATTATAATTGATATAATTTAATAATAACAGTTATTATTAAATTATAGATGAGTTATACGTTGTTAATTGTTGAGTCTCCTGCAAAATGTGGAAAAATAGAAACATTTTTAGGTCAGGGCTATAAAGTAATTGGTTCATATGGACATATTACTCATCTCTCAAGTTTAGAACAAATAAACATTAAAGCTAATTATAAACCAAACTTTAATATAATTGAAAGCAAGCAACAACAAATTGCTAAAATTAAGAAGGCAATAAATGGAGCACGTGAAGTTATTTTAGCAACTGATGATGACCGCGAAGGAGAAGCTATTGCATGGCATATTGCGCAAGTTTGTAATTTAGATGTAGCAAAAACAAAGCGAATAGTGTTTCATGAAATTACTGAACAAGCGTTGAAAAGTGCGTTAGCAAATCCAAGAACAATAAATATTAACCTTGTTTATGCACAACAAGGGCGTCAAATTTTGGATTTACTTGTTGGATTTACTATTACCCCATTATTATGGAAATTTATAGTAACAAATAGTAAAAATTCATTAAGTGCTGGGCGCTGTCAAACTCCAGCATTACGCTTAGTATATGACAATTATAAAGCAATACAAGCCTCTCCTGGTACATTATGTTTTAATAGTATTGCCTATTTTACAAGTAAAAATATTGAATTTGTATTAAACAAAAACCATAATAGTCATGATTCAATAAATGAGTTTTTAGAATTAAGCACAACACATGACCATATTTTAAGTAAGGCAAAAGAAAAAACTCTAGTACAAAGCCCTCCTTCTCCATTTACCACGTCTACTCTTCAGCAAGCAGCAAGTAATAGTTTACATATGTCACCGAAAGAAACGATGAGCTACGCACAAAAATTATACGAAGACGGCTATATTACTTATATGAGAACAGATAGTAAATGTTATTGTAAAGATTTTATTGAACAATGTAAACTATTTATTTGTGAAAAATATGGCGCATATTATATTGCTAATGCAGATGACTTAAGTAAAATGTATATAAACGAAGTTTGCGTTGACTTAAACTCAAATAGCGCACATGAAGCAATTCGCCCTACAAATATAACAATTGAAACGCTTAACAGCGCAGAATATAGTGCAAAACATTGCAAGTTATATAAATTAATATATACTAACAGTTTGGAAAGTGTTATGTCTAACGCATGCTATAATCAGCTTAGTGTTAGTATTAGTGCTCCTCATGATTCTCATTATAAATATTGTGCTTTAGAAAATACTTTTTTAGGTTGGAAAATAGTAAATAATAATAACGATGAAAAACATTATAATTATTTAAAAAATATTAAAGAAGGCATAATAGACTATAAAAAAATTATATGTAAAGAGACATTAAAAGAATTAAAATCACATTATAGTGAAGCACATTTAGTTCAACTGTTAGAACAAAAAGGCATTGGTCGCCCATCCACATTTTCATCATTGTTAGAAAAAATTCAAGAACGTAATTATGTAAAAAAAGAACATATTCAAGGAAAAAAAATAAACAGTACTGATTATACTTTGATTGAAGACACTATTACTAAAGAAACAAGTGTAAAAGAATTTGGAAACGAAAAAAATAAATTGGTCATTACACAGCTTGGAATTATTACTATTGAATTTTTAACAACACATTTTAATAAACTATTTGACTATGAATATACAAAATTAATGGAAGATGACCTTGATGCTATTGCTCAAGGAGCTAAAGCATATTATGATTTATGTGGTGAATGTAGTAATTTAATCGAGTCACTAATTGAATCAAGTAATTTAAATGTAAATGTAAATGTTAATGTTAATGTTAATGTTAATGTTAATGGTCTTGACTCTACTAAAACCAAATGTGACAAATTACAAATAGCAATTGATGACAAACATACATATATAATTGGGAAAAATGGGCCAACAATTAAATATACAAAAGAAGATGGAACAGTGGGATTTTATGGAGTAAAAAAAACTATAGACATTGCCTTGTTAAAAGCGGGCCATTATACTTTAGAAGAAGTAATGGAGTCGTCCCAAGATACTATTAAGAGCTTGGGGATTTATAAAGAGCAACAAGTTTATTTAAAATATGGCTCTTATGGTTATTATTTAGAATGCGGTTTGGTGCGCAAATCTCTCACTAGTGTTAAAATAAATGTACCTTTTAAAGAATTAACTCTTGAAGATGCCATTACTATATTAGAGTCTTGTGACTCTGAATCTAATAGTTTGCTGCGCCATATTTCAAATATGCTATCAATTAGAAAAGGAAAATACGGTGATTACATATTTTATAAAAGTGAAAAAATGAAAAAACCAAAGTTTTTAAAATTGGAAGGGTTCAATTGTGACTATATAACTTGTCCTAATGATACACTAAAATTATGGATAAAAGAAAAATATGGAGTATAATCTAAATACCATACCAATTATTAAATAGAAACACCAAATTGATTTATAAATGAAAAAAGTAATATAATTGCAAGTAAAAATGTTACAAATAGTATTTTATTTTTTTTATAATAATATAAAAACTGTGGTTTCATTTATAAAGTAACTATATATTTTTTATAGTTTTTTTATAGTTTTTTTATAGTTTTTTTATAGTTTTTTTATAGTTTTTTTATATTATATTATATTATATTATATAATATTATGTTATATTAAATGTTAAAAAAACTTGCGCTTATTGCAACGCTATTACTAATATTAGATTTAACCTATTTATTTATGTTTAAAGATTTTATGCTGCCTATATTCAAAAAAATACAAAAAACAGATCTCAAAATTAGATTTGTTTCTGCGTTTGCATGTTATGTAATATTGGTTTCTGGACTTTATTATTTTATAATAAGAAAAAACGCACCAGTTAAGGATGCGTTTTTATTAGGCATGCTTATAAACGGGGTTTATGAAACAACAAATTATGCTTTTTTTAATGACTGGTCACCATTATTAGTACTATTAGACACATTATGGGGTGGTATTTTACTTAGCACAACCACATATATATATTATAAAATAAGTAGGTAATTTAATTAGCGTTAACATTTATAGTATTACGCGTAGTTTGAATTTGAAAACGTGGTTGATTCAAATAATCAGACGCATCACCGTAAAGACTTGAATAACTCATTCTGGGATTTTCCGGATTTAGTAAGTGATTGTTTTCATTAGTATTATTATTATTATTATTATTATTATTATTATTATTATTATTATTATTATTATTAGTATTACTAATAATAATAGCAGCAATAGCACCACTAATATCATAATTTATTGTACTAGTACCAATAGTAGTACGAGTGGTTGTAATAGTTGGAACTATACTTATTGGAACGATGTTAGTAGATGAAGTATGTATATTATATAATTGCTGTAAATTATTAGTCAATGTTAAATAAGTATTTTCTTCCATTACTCCCGAAATGTCATCCAAAAGATCCAAAGTAGCTTGCAATGTTGTTAAAAATGATGGATGATGTCCTGTCATTATTTATTAATCTGAGTACTCTTAATTGTTAACTATTGTTTTTATAAATAATAGTTATCAATTTTTTATCGTTTTTATAAACATATTTTTTATATTTAATAAAAAATATATTATTTCTTTAAAAGCTAATAATATGCGTTTTTTTAGCTATCTCTCTCAAACTAAATTATTTGTTAGTCTTTTATTAAGTAGAAATTATAATTCTATTAGTCGTGTTTTGCCTGCAAAATATTATTCTATTAAAACTATAAAACAATATTACTATAATAACAATATTTATTATGACTTATATAATGATTTTTGTAACATTAATGCTAATGAAGAATGTAATTTACATTTAAAATATACTAAATATAATAATCTTAGCGCAGAACACATATTTCCTCAATCATTTACGAAATATTATGGCAAGGCAAATAAAGACATGCACAATATATATTTAACAAACTATTATACAAACAATTTACGTAGCAATAAGAAATTCTCTCATATTGTTGATGAAAATACAAGTAAAAAACTTTATATTCCATGTAATTATTCTCGTGGAACAATTGCCAGAACACTTGCCTATATGAAATTTAGTTATCCATTATTAAATCTCTCAAATGTTATAGATAAAAACATAATATTGACATGGAATGAGTTATATCCACCAACAGAACTTGAGTTAAAAAAAAACAATATTATATTTAATTATCAAGGCAATAAAAATATATTTATTGAAGATTATAAAATGCTTACACTATTTATTAACAATAATTTTAATTTATAATTGTCAATTATTATTTTTGTTCAACTTAGTTTAAGCTGCTTTACCTGTTCGTTGTTAATCGCTTATTGACGTCTCTAAATTTGGTGGATTTGTTTTATTAGATCTGTCTCGTTTTGGAGTTATTGTTCTTATTTCAAATCTACCTCGTTGTGGAGGAGGACTTAATACAATATTTTCGGTATCAGGATCTATTCCTAAGTCTATTGGGATTAGTTTATCGCCCTTAACTCTTGTAAGTGTTGATGAACTTTCTATAAGTTTAGTATATACATTATAACTCTTTTCAAGAAAATCTTTAGCAGGCACTGGTCTTAGGTCTCTTTGTAATGATAATGTTTTAAATATATCAATACTTAATAAGTAATAATCTCGTTGGCTTATCATATCATTTTCTAATCTTTTTTGAATTCCAAAGAATAACTCTATTGAACCTATAATTCCGCACGTTAATGCTATTAGCGAATTTGTTAAACTTATTGTGCCTTGATTTATATAAGGCTGTAAGCCTACTGCAAAAATACTATTTGCACCATTTAATATAATTACTGGAAGTCTGTAATATTTGAGAGATGATTTTAAATCAAAATATCGCTGCTTATGTAACTTGCTTAATAAGACGCAATTAATTCTTATATCATCTAAAACCTTCTCTATACTATTATCCCAATCCATTTATAATATAGTATGTTAATATTTTAAAAATTACAAATTTAAAATAGATTATTTTAAAAATTGAAAATAGTATTTAAATATACTTAAGTATATTTATTTAAAGATTATAAATAAATATACTTAAGTATATTTATTTAAAGACTATAAATAAATATAACGCATTATGGGTGACATTAACAGTCCGTTTATTAGTATTATTTACGGTCCTATGTTTTCTGGAAAAACTACTAAACTGATTGAACTTTATAACTTATATGTAAAAATTTACGGAAAAGACAAATGTATTGCAATTAATTACGAGCTTGATACTCGTTATGGAACAAACGCAATAATAACTCACAATAAACAATATATTGAATGTTATTGTGTAAAAAGTATGGAAGAGTTTATTACCGGCGAAACATATAATATTATTTTAAACGCGCACTATATTTTTATAAATGAAGCACAGTTTTTTGAGTCTATTGATAAATGGGTATTATTTTTACATAACAACTTAAAGAAAACCGTTATATTATGTGGTCTCGACTTAGATTATAAGAATGACAGTTTTGGAACAATGATGAATTTGCTTCCTTATGCTTCCAAAATAGTTCCACTTTCTGGTATTTGTCATAATACTGTAAATGGCTTATGTAATGACTTATGTACTGGTTTGTCTTGTTATAGTCATCGTATTGTAAATAGTGACGCCCAAATATTAATCGGCACACATGAATATATTCCATTATGTAAAACATGTTATAATGCTATAACGTTTTAACGTAGTAGAGGAGCAAAATCTTTTACCTCTTGGTTAACACTTAAACTCAATGATACATTAGCATTTTGTAAATTTACAAGCATATTATTATGGTATCTAATCTTTATTTTTAATTTTGCTATTTTTTCAATAGGAGGTTTAAAATAACTTATAGTAGACGAAATCTCATTATCTAATAAAACAGTAATATTTGAGTTATGCGCTGCCAAATTAGAGCTTGGAATTTTAGCAAATGCTGAATTTACTATACCACTATTAGAATTATTATAATTATAAGACAAATAAGGTTTCAACTCATCACATTTATTATATTTTTCTAATTCAATATATATATTTTCATTAGCATCTAATGTATGCGGATAAGGTGAACTAATGACACTTGCGTTGCTTGTATCTATCCAAGCAACATTACTATAATCAAATGTTAAATTATTTGAAGTGTTAATAGTTCTTGAACTATATGTTTTTTTATCAAAACCCAATATATATCCTAGTCCCCAGTTGCTATGTTGTGAATATACATTTACATTTGTTACACACGATGAAGAAAAATCTAGTTGTTTATCAAATATTAGTTGAAAAAAACCACCATTAGTAATATTATTATTTCTACGACCAAAATAATATTTACGACTTACATTATTGTAAGCTACAACTAAATTCTCACTAACAGTGCGATTAATTTTATTTTGTAAAGAACTTCTTAAAGTTTCAACATCATAATAACCATCTTCTAATGTTATTATGCTTATTCCTATTCCAGATATATCCATTGCTAATTTATTATTTTGTAAATAATCACTAATATTATATATAGGATTTGGTAAGACAATATTTAATAAATTTAATGAACAAACATTATTATACACTTGGGGACAGTTTATTTCAAACTCAGACGAATTAGGCCATTTTGCTATATCACGGTCATTACTATCAATAAATAAAATTTTACTATCTATTGAATAGTTAAAGTTATGATTATCCGAATATGAAGTCATTATAATTGTATATATATAATTATAATTATTTATATAAATTTATACTAATAAATTTATTAGTATATTAATAAAAAATAGTATATTAATATAGAAACTATTCCTATGCCAAACGGAGACGTACAAGAAAGCATAGTGCCTAAACCAAGTAAAGTATTAAATATATTTGGTATTGGAATAACCAGTAATAATAACTTGGATTTATTAAATCTTATAGTATTGGCTTGTGCAGGAATAGTTATTGCAATATTTTTTAAAGAAAATTATTCTAAATTAGGAAATGTTGGCCCCGCAACCACAACAATATGGGGTTATGGATTAACCGGATTAGCTTTGACAATTATGATTTTCGTAGGAATATCATATACAAATAAAGATGCTAAGGATGAACTATTTGGAAATAACATAAGTTTTTTTTCTAGTTTAGGAATGGTTATACCTATAATATTAACCTTGTTAGTAATTATTTATATTATTTATTTGAATATTTTATTCTTTACTAGAATAAATAGTAATAAAGTTACACCTGATTATCATACATATTCATTTATGTCATCTATTTTATTATTATTACAAATAGTTTTAATTAGTAATTATTTATTAAAAACATTAAATAGCACAGAACCAAAAGACAAAGTAACAATAGAGTTAACTAAATTGTTAACATATATATTATCGGTTGTAAATATTGTATTTATAATAATGATACATATTAGTTTAGTATTTTTTTCAACAGATGAAACTACTACTTCTAAAGTCTAGTAAAATTGTATATATTTATTAACAAATATAAATTTAAATGTTAGTCCAATTGATTCTTTAGACTCCCATAATCCTGAAATTTTTAAAACTACATGAGGATTTTTTGTGCTTATTGTATTTACATTGTTGTCTAATATTTCATTGATTTCATTATAAACAAATCTAAACGTTTTATTATCATATATTTCTTTGAACTTATACATCTTAGTCTTATGCGAATTTAATAATTTTAATAAATATTCTTCAAGTGCTATTAATTTATTAAATACATCAAAATTAGTATTATTTTTATTAAAGCTTATTGAATCATTTTCTATAACACTATTTGTTAATTCAAATATTGTAAAAATACTAGATAACACTAGTATATGTGTTGAATATACTAACTTGTAAAAATTATTATATTGAATAACACTATTTTTAACAGCCTCATTTAAAATTATAGCCTCGTAATTTATACTCTCTAATGGTTCACAAATCATTATTATGACTCTAACTGTTAGTTAGACTATTAGTTCATATTAGTTTTAATTTATTTATATATATTAATATTTAAATTAATTTCTATTAATATTATTTTAAATAATAACCTTTTATGTGTGTTGAAGCATAACAATCATTAGCATAATGACCTCTTCTACCACAACGAAAACAACACTCTTCATTATCAATGTTACAATCACTGTTTTCATAAGTTTTTTTTTATGTTTTGACTTACAATATTTTTCGTGATATTCACATTTGCTTTCTTGTGTAAATTCTTGGTCGCAATAATCACAACACCAAACTTCATCATATTCGCTTAGTGTTTCCCAACCCTCATCACTAAGTTCATTATTTATACTAACCTGACAATCTTTTGCAAAATGCCCGTCCTTACCACAAGTAAAGCATTTATTATTTGTACTAATACTCATACGTTTTAACTCTTGTAAGGTTGATTTATCTAAATTTATTTTCACATATGCTCCACCGCGAACATTAGGAATTCCATATTTATCCATATAAAGTCTTGTATATTTGTCTTCATCATAATCATCTTTATTTTGTAAAATTTTTAATACTTTTAGTGGTTTATATTTTTGTGTTCAAGCAGAACCATTATAATTAAAATGGGTTTCTAATCTAAATTGCGGATTGTCTGTTTTGCCTACATAATATTTTCCTTCTTCTAATTTGAGAACATATATATTAACCATTTTATTGCTTTATATTAACTTTTTTAAATGTATTATTCAATTTTTAGTTATAAATAGTACCTACTAATTAACTATAAATAATAAGTTATATAAGTTATATAAGTTATTAATATTTAAATTAAATTTACTAATGTAAAATAACTATGACATCATTAAAAAAAAGTTATTGTGAAATAATAAGCACTAATAGTAATTATACTTTTAATAAAGACTTAATTGCTATAATAAACAATGAAATTAACAAACATGACAAATTCACAAATTATATTTTTTATGGACCGCCATGTTCTTACAAATATAAAAATGCTTTAAAATTAATACAATATTTTAGTCCCAGTGGTTTAAAATATGAAAAAAAATTGTACATAAATGCAAGTAAAACAGAGTTTTACATTAAAATTAGTGATATACATTATGAAATAGATATAGAAAATTTCATTTATAATAGTAAAAGTTTATGGAACGATATATATAATATAATATATAATTCAATTGCTTCTTCTGATTTAAAAAAAGGATATATTGTGCTGCGTAACTTTGATAAAATAAATTGTGACTTGTTAGATTTGTTGTATAATTATATGCAAAAAGAATTGTTTTCTTCAATATTAATTCGATTTATTATAATAACAGAATGTATTAGTTTTATACCTGATAAAATTATTAATATATCAAAGATTCTTTACTTTTCAAAATTAAATAAAAAAAATATATACGCTATATCAAATAAAAGCAATAGACAGTTTTTAAAAGCTAAAACATTAGAAGAAAAAGAAGATAATTTTGATGACGTTAATTTTGTAAATGAATCAAAAAACACATTAGAAACAATTATACATAAAGTAAACAATCCTAATATATATAATGTGTTAGATATTTCTAATAATATTAATTATATACAACATCATAAATCTATATGTGAAACATATATTAATATGTTAATTACTAATAATTATAACATTAAAAATATTCGAACACTATTATATGATATTTTAATTTACAACTTAAACATACAAGAATGTTTTTATTATATAATACATAATTTAATATTAAGAAAAATTATTGTAAATAATAATATCAATGACTTAATAGTACACAGCTTAATATTTTTAAAAAATTATAATAATAATTATAGACCTATTTTTCATTTAGAAAGTTTTACATTATATTTAATAGAGCTAATAAATGAAAATAAGTGATGCTATTAATACTTTAAATATAAAAAATTATACTGTATATAACATTGACAGTATTAGTTATAATGAACTTAAAAAATATTATCACATACAATCTCTTATTTATCATCCTGATAAAAATACTAACAATATTAATGCTACATTAATATTTCAAAATATTAATTGTGCGTTTAATACATTGAAAGACTTAATACATAATAAATCCTCTGATGATTATATTGAAGACACGTCTTTTAATGATGATGACTCTTATAATGATGATGACTCTTATAATAATTTGTTAGTTAATTTTATTAACTATGTTATTAATTATTATAACAATTCTAATATTTTAAATAATAATAGTTTGGATGACTTAAAAATAGAAGCTGATAAACATCTAGTTAAATTTTTAGAAACCTTCTTTTCTAACTTTTCATTATTAATGTTAGAAACTATTTATTTAGCATTGTTAAAATTCAATAATAACAATGCTAACAATGCTAACAAAAACTCTTTTTTACAAACAAAGGTTGTCACTTTTATAACAAAAATCATTATTTCCATTTTAGAAAAAAATGCTATACACATAATTCATCCTACTATTTCAAACATGTTAAATAGTGATATTTATAAATTAACTATAGACAATGATTATGTATATGTTCCATTATGGCATACTGAATTATCATTTGAAAATGCTATTATTAAAATTTATCCTATTTTAGATGCGAATATAACATTAGATAATACTAATAGCATACATTATACTTATAAAAATAAATTTAACACACTATTAGAAAATATTGCTAGTGATGTTAATAGTATTATTATTAACATAGAGAATAACCACTTCACTATTAATATTAATATGTTAAAAATGACTAAATACCAAACTTATATACTAGAAAATCAGGGAATTCCTAAAATAAATAGTTCTAATATATTAGATAATAGTATAAAAAGTTCAATTGTTTTTCATATACATTTAGAGTAATAGGCTATTTTGTTTTTTATATTATTATTACTAATAATATAAAAATATAAAAAATATAAAAAATATAAAAAATATAAAAAATATAAAAAATATAAAAAAAAATGTATGCTATTTTTAGTTTAGTTTAGTTTAGTTTAGTTATGCTGTGTTTATTTTAGTTTAGTTTAGTTTAGTTATGCTGTGTTTATTTTAATAAATTAGTAGCGTTTAGAGTTTAGAATTACTTCTTAACAACTCGCTTCTTTTTTGGCGTATCTTCGACTGCGACTTGCTTTACTTGTTCTTCTGTTACTTCTTCTGTTACTTTCTCTTTTACATCATTCTTTAATACTTCTGGAATTTCTTCATCGTCGCTATCTTGAACTTGTGTAACACATGAAACGGGTGGTTCGTTATCATCATCATCCTCTACTTCAACTGCACTTGTTAGTTTATCCTTGTCTTTATCAGATAGTACAATATGGCATTTTCCGCTTAGACTAGTCTTTGGCTTAACTACTGCTTGAAATAGCTTCCATGTTACTCCGAATTTTCCATTAGCAACCCAAATACCTCCACATTTAATAATAGTTGCTACATTTGATGCTTTACCAATAAGTTCATTAATTGAAACATTATCATCATTTGGAAATAGTAAATTATGCGATTCACTATAAATTTCAAGATCCTTATCAAATACACCTTCCCAGTAAGGGATTTTAATCTTTAGTGATGGCGCACGTGTCTTATCTGGTTCTTCGGTTGCTTTATCTTTTGGATACTTTAGCATAGAACTCCAAAGCGCATCAACAGCATCCGGGCTCATCTTTGGTTTATTTAGCCACTCTTTGCAATTTGCAATAGCATCATTCTTAATACGCATTTCAAGTTCTTGCATATTTTTAAGAAAGGCATTACATTCTGCATTACATTCTGGATTATTATATTCATCATTTGGAAACTGAAGCGCTAAGTCATATGACTTCTTTTGTGTATTATCATCCACATACTCATTTACACCCCACGTTAACATAAGTGGTGTTTGTAAATATAGCGTTTTCTTATTTGATTTGTTAAGAATACCAATTGATTTTCCACCGCGCTCATTTAATTTTGCCTTAGTATACACAAAATCAGTAGACGCATTGAAATCATTTGACATTACAATAGTTGCCATAGTTAATAATAGAATAATAATAATATTATATTTATTTTCTTAAATCAATTTTTTTTTTATTTATTTTTATTTATTTTTATTTATTTATTTTTATTTATTTATTTTTATTTATTTATTTATTTATTTTTTATATAGCTAAAGTTCCATAACTAATGCTAATTTCAATACTTTAAAATTTTAACAATAGTTATATTTTTTTATATTGTGTAATATAAAATATAAAAAAATATGGTGGTTTTCAAAAGTCGGAAATTAAAACTAATTAGAAAGTTAAAAAAACAAAGAAAAAATAAAAACCAGACATTTAAAAATAAACGTAATCACTACACATTAAAACATTCAAAGCATAAATCATATAAAAAGACTAGACATTATTACAATGTAAGACAACATCTTGGAGGCGCAGGAAATTCAACAAATTCAACAAATATACAGCTAATACCGATATATGACGGCACTATTGTTGGTATGGGGAATGAACCTATATATTTTATTGGAGGTGTTGCTGTATTCTTTATGGTTATGATTTGTGGATGCTGGTTATATGATTTAAGACCAAGAAATCGAACACGTGAGCCTAGTGCGCAAATAGAGCTGGCTACTGCTCATCGAACTCCTCAGCTTACTCATCGGGGTGAGACTTCAAGACTAGGCGTGACTCCAACACTAGGTGAGGTATGTACAATATGTATAGAACCCATGAAGGAAGGTGAAAGCACTAAATCAACTGTGCCTTGTGGACATGTATTTCATGAAGACTGTATTACTAGATGGCTCGGTCATGTTGGAATGCCTTCATGCCCTAATTGTAGATACAACGTAACAAGTCTTAGAACTATTGTTCTAAAACCGGCACCTAGTCAAAGAGAAGTTACACTAGAAGTAGGTGAGTCTTCGGGTTCTATTAATAACCCTTCCGGTTATGATCATGATCGGGACCCTGCTGTTTCTGCCGGAGGAGGTCCTTCTATATTAGACACAATAGCTAAATTAGCTTCTAAAGTTAATAATGATGATTTTCAAGAAACTTTGGACAAGTATTTTACATTTTTAAAACTTAGTCCTAAAGAATACAATACTATTCGTAAGTTGCTTAGAAATATAAATAAGGCTAATAATTTAGAAAAACTCATTGAAATAGTAACCGTAAAATTAGGTTTTACATGTCATAAAAATGTTGAATCAACTACACGTAAGTCTGCTACACATAAGTCTCCTACATATGACTCTGATATAATGCTTGTTAAAGTATTGGGAGCAGATGTAGAAAAAAAAATAAGGAATATAATGCAAAACTGTAATATGGCTAGTGATTTAAAGTTAACACCAAAAATGGTTGGAGATGTTAAACATATTAGAAATATATTGGGTAACACTTTAATTAATTATATTAGTGACCCTACTTTAAAGCAAAATAAAGAAGACTTACTAGCTAATTTACAAATAGCCAGTAATACACTAAATGCATATTAATATGCTTTATTTATTTTTTATTTCTAATATAAGGTTGAATGTCGTGGCTTTCACTCATTTCAATACTTTGAAAGGAATTAAATTGTTCTTTAGCGTCGTTATATTTTGTTTTAGCGTTTAATAGTTTTCTTTTTTGTGCCATTTCTAAATCCTTTTTTGAGAGAATTATCAATCAATAATGATTTTGTTAATGTATTATAAATAATATTACTATGTCTGAACCTAGCAATTATAAGAAAATCAACAGTTTTAATTAACTTATAATTAAAAAGACTATGCATTAACAGTCCAAACATTAAAAAAACTATTACTATTATTGTTACTATTTAAACAACCCTAATCATGTCAATAATACTTGAGATAATAACATAGTTCCGCTACACACCGCAGGAATCCAAAGAAGAAACCAAATTAAATGCACCAAATCAGGGAGCAACATAGCATTCAATATATATTCAATAGCAAGAAATATATTGAAAAATAGAACAATAACCATCATTAATAGGGTCGCATTAATAAGTGTTTTAATTATTGTCATCATTAGCACTGTTATGTTTTATATTTTTTTATCTTATTTTATTTTCAATTTTTTCATACCTATAATCTTATTATAACATTTACATTACTGGAACTGGAACTGGTTCTGGAACCACTTTAACAACTTTAGGAAAGTGAGGTCCCATATATTTCTGAAGATTGAAATAAGTTAGTTCAACACTGTCTTCTAGTTTTAATAACGACTTTAGAGGCTTGTCGGGAATAATTTTGCGACCATTTTCTTTGTCCTGAAGACTGTTAGCACGAATGTACTTGTTAATTTCACGAGTAACATCAGTACGAGCCATTTCAGAACCAGCTGGTTTGCCTAAAAAGGTAGCTAGTTCCTCACTAATTAAGGATGGTCTAACAAAGCCACTTGGAGCACGCGAACCCTTGCGACGCTTTTTGTTATTTAGTTTTTGTGCAATTTTTAGCTGCTTGGATGTTGCTTTTTCTAGGGTACGGAGTTCAGTTTTTAGAGTGTTGAACTGAGTAATCATAGATTGGAAACGACCAATGAAATCGGAAAATCCAGTAGTAATAGAATGCTCCGCAATATCTGACATAACAACTACATTATCCATTTCACATACTGGTTTAGACGAATCATTAACCGGTGTAGTGACTGGGACTTCAACTTTGGGTACAGCTTTTGGCTTCGCTGCTTTCTTTTCCGCTACAACTTCGGGTACCTGTTTTGTTGCTTTTGTCTTTTTTGATGGTTCAACAGGAGCGACTTCTTGAACTGGGACTACTTGTGGCTCTATTTTTTTTTGAGATGGTTTGGATGGCATTTTTATATTTTATTATAGATTTATTCTTTTAAGTTGTTTTTACTATTAATTATATTATTAGTAAGATTTAAATTTTATTATTAATTTAAACGACATTTATGCGTTAAAATATTTTTTGAGAAAAGTTTGAATTTTTGTTGCGTTTGTTATAAACATTAGTAAATTGTTGCTTCATATAACCAAGGCATTGCTTGTGCTGCGTCATGAGATACGATTGTTAACGCACATAACACATAATAACTTCCTAAAGAACATGCATTAGTATTCATTCCTGAATTAATTAATATGTCAATAATAGTTATACAATATTTGCGAATTTGAATAAAACTATGTTGTCCTAACATATTAACATTTATAGTTCTATCATAAAAAGGATCGCTTCGCTGAGGAACTATTTCACGTTTTACTTCATATGTCAAATTTGCTCTATAATTCCATATATCCATTAATTCACGTGCAAATCGAATTAATTGTTTTTTATCTAATTCTAGAAACCATTTAATATTTGTATAATTGCCTAAACTGTCTATTTTTTGAAATAATGTTAGTATTTTCATTTCTAATTGTTTAACATCAGTAACAGCTACTAATTCATCATATTCCAAATTAATAATAATCTTTAATATTCTACTACTATTAATATAGTTAATTAACTGTTTTATTACATTAGCATTAAATTTTTGTTTTGTAAATGGATTTTCAATATCAATAAAGCTGTCTGTTGTTATATTATTAGTAATTTTTTTAGATAACAATCCGTTTTTAAATAATGTATATAATGATATTATGTCAAATCCATAAATATGGTTATTGTCGTCTTTAAAACTAATAAACTGATTATATGGAATAGCAGTCAATTCGTCTAATGTACAGAAATCAACATCATTAGAACATATATTACGTTTATAGAATGCAGGACCATGAAACTTAATGTATTGTTTTACTAATAAAGCACGTGCATATTTTTGAATTATGGTTGTGTTATATGAATAAAATAAATAGTTATATAAATAGTTTTTTAAATGGTCTTTGTTTCCATTACATTTTAAATTGTAATGTTTTTGTATTATTTTTAATTCACTCACTTTATAATTTATTGTTAATAATTTATTGAACTCTTTAATATTAGGAATATTAAACGCACTTTGTGTTATTAATTTAGTTTGTCTTACTATATCTGGTCTTACTATGTCTGGCCTTACTATGTCTGGCCTTACTATGTCTGGCGTTACTATGTCTGTTATTGATTTATTAAAATAATATTCTAAAATAGCATTTTTAGATGACATTATTTGTTTGTTTGTTGTTTTTTTAACGCTAACTTTTATATTATGTAGTACATCAATATTATTCATTATTACTAATAGCTAATATTATTTTATTAATAAGTTTTAAATAATTTATAATTAGCTAATTATAAATTATTTTACATTCTCATATATTGTTATTATAATTATATATAATAATATATGAGAATGTTAAAGTCTAAGCTGATTATTAATAGCAATAGTAGCAATAGTAGCAATAATAGCAATAATAGCAATAATAGCAATAATAGCAATAGTAGCAATAGTAGCAATAGTAGCAATAATAGCAATAGTAGCAATAATAGCATAAAACAATCCTCTTTTTTTGAACTGTCAAACAAATCTAACTATTTATACAATTTGTATAAATCGCCCCAATTTAAAAGTATAAGTAATTTATTACCAAACATTATAACGAATGAGTTTAAACATTTATTAAATAATTTATATTTACAATTTAAAGAACATGAGCCTATTATAAATAAAATTAATATAGAAAATAGTAGAACTATATTATCTAATAAAAATGCCAAACTTAAAATAAGACATATTTTAAAAAATATATTTTCAAATACTCGCTATATTGATAATAATATAGTTAACTATATTAAGACTAATATAAATAAATGCAATATTATTTCTTATGAAAATACTATTAATGAACAAACTTTTACATTTAATTTTATAATATATGATAAAATTAATATTAAAAAATTGAATAATTGTGTTAAAGCAATGTTACTGATTTTACAAGTTATTATAAGTATATCAAATAACAAAAAAGTGCCCGATGTTAACAAGTCTAAACTATGCAATATTAATGGACTGCAATTAAATGTTTTTATGACTCATTTTGTTAAACAATTTGCGTTAGATTCAAGTGATGTTCTTGGGGTAAGAAATATTAATAGTGGTTTAACTTATCCATGTATAAAAACTGGAGAAATATATATATATCGTAAACACGAATTTTTTAAAGTATTTATTCATGAAACGTTGCATTCATATAATGTAGACTATTTATTGCGCAATAATTATGATTCTAACACTAATTATCAAAGTTTGATAAGAACATTTAATATTGCTAATTCTGCAAGTAGCTATAATAAAATTGGACTTAATGAATCAATTACAGAATTTTGGACGTTCATAATTCATGTTTTTGTATATTCTTACAATAATACTCCAAATTTTTTAAAATTTGAAGCCTATTTTGAGAGATTTTATAAATACGAAGTCATTCATTCTTATTTTCAAGTAGCTAAAATATTGTATAAAAATAATCTTAATTATTCGCAATTTTTAAGACCCAATACACAAATGAGTGCTGTGTTATATAATGAAACTTCACATATTTTAAGCTATATTTTTTTTAAAACATTGTTAGTTTTTAACGTTAATAAAGTAATTAAGTCTAATATATTTAATTTTAAATTAACTACTCTTGACTTAATTGAATTAGATATAAAAATGAGTAGAGCTAATCCAATTGATGATTTATTTATAATTTTAAAAAATTATAGTTTAAATAATGATGTACATACTATAATTAATACTAGCTATACTATTTACAAAAAATATATTGCGCTATTAAAACCTCTCAAAAAAATAACATTTAAAAAAGTACCTTTATTAAAATTGTATACAAAAAAACTAGCACATAACATAAGTAATCAAAATAATTTTTTATTAACAAATTTGAATTTTATGTTTATTGATTATGCAATATAATTTTTATTACATAAAAATACTGTGTGTATTAACATCGGTTATATTAGCTAGCAGTATTTCTCTAAATTTGTTATAATTTTCTCGTCCGTTACCTGCATAATAAATAGGAAAAGCAATTACATCAAAATTAGTTTTATAGATCGTTAAACAGTCCTTGTATAATTCAGCAACCTCCTTAGGAGGATTATTGAAAGCACCACATCCAAATGCGCTCAAAATAGCATGTCTTATGTTTGCTCTTTTTAGTGTTTCAAATTGTGCGCAAATACGTTTTTTCATTTCTACTTTGTTAAACGTATCACCATTCTTTATATTTATAAATACAGCAGCACAACGTAATTCATGAAATAAAAACATTTCATTACTAGATAGGTCAGCATATCCAATATCTGTATTAGTATTTGGAATACTAGGGCTTTTCAAAGTTTCGCACCCTTTGATACATATACGAGGATGCTGTACATCTAAATATGTTGTGTTATTTTTAGCATCTATAAGGTCATGCATTGATGTATTATAAGTAAAGGTGGGAGGCGTTTTGTTATCTGATTTTAACATGTCTCTAGTAATATAAAAATGGCAATCTGTTCTACGAAACATATTTTCTTCTTGTGCTGCCATTCCATGTTCGTAGCCACCACCCGGCTTTGTAGAATTTGCCATGTTTAAACAAGCAAATATTGTATGATATTTTTTTGTGCATTCTAGTGCCATATCTCCCCAATCTGCTTCTTTAACTATAACTTCCATGCCTTTAGAGTCTCTTGGTACTACATATTTACACCACTCTAACATATTGGCTTTTGCTAAATTATAATAGTTTACCCTGTCATTTTGAAACTTTATAAGTGTATCAACAAGTATAAGTACACGTTTTGTGCGTAAGAGGTCATCTGCGCCGGTCTTTTTGTCTTTGGCTTTATAATTTACATCAATTGTTTGCCCAACACCGCTAAATTTTATCTTTGGGGGGGTATACTTTGTAAGTAGACTATTTAA
>Ga0247837_1003990_pt1 | contig 24499 bp, 18 predicted proteins | sample LaCtaG_2_FD_187115 | JGI IMG/M metagenome (GOLD analysis project Ga0247837, IMG submission 187115) | Freshwater microbial communities from meromictic Lake La Cruz, Castile-La Mancha, Spain - LaCruzMarch2015_14.5m | ecosystem: Environmental > Aquatic > Freshwater > Lake | place: Spain: Castile-La...
CAAATGGGACTAGATCCTAATGCTCCTAAAACCCTGTACACACACATTGGTTGCATCAACAACATACCTTTTGCAAGTGGTGAAGTGTATTACTGCAATTGGCCACAAGTAGTTTCTCGTTCTGGCAATAAGAAGATGTTTATTAACGTAAAATGGGCCAATCCTTATGAGCAAACCTGGATGTCATACATGTATCAACTCACCAAGGAAAAGGATTTAAACTCAGGTATTTTGCTCATATCGCCCATTGAACACAACAGATTTGAATACTATGAAGGCTCATTGCGCAGAGAGAATTAATTAGTTTATACATAGTATTATAGTAAATAATAATGTGAATTATGTAAATGCCTATCTTTCAAGTGGTCCATTGAACCTTGAGAGACCATCACTGGTAAATCACTATTTCTTCTTAGATCCTGTTTTCGGTGAATCATTTACATATGCAAACACTGCAGATGGCAGTCTGTTCACCAATTCAAGCTTCATAGACACTGTGGATGGTAAGATATTTTACCCATGGGATTACCCCGTCCAAACCTACACATACAACATCAATCTTTGCACTTTTAATGGTGATACAACTATTAATTTTATCACTTCAGCCCTATATAATGTGTCATATACTACGCTTAAAATAATGTACAATAGCGGATTAGGTGATGATATTAAAGTTTTTGAAAGAAAATTCATTGACTCGGAGACTTACACATTTTTATTTAACGAAAATACACTGATTGACACAGACATAAGTTTTGAATATTCACCACTATCACAAAACATTACAACATATTATCCAAGTGTCTCCATTTTGAATGGCAATTTGTCGTTTACTGTTTATAACTTTGAAATTAACTTGCTGCCTGAATCGTTCTTAAATTTAGTTGACATGAGAATTATCAATTCAACACAACTCACAAAAACTGTGGGTGCATTGTCAAAAACACTGGAAGTGGTGGAGTTAACCAACAACAGCAGTGATGATCAATCCACCTTTTTAACCAATTTTGTATTAGTAAGCGCCCAGCCAACCCCAACGCCTACCCAAACGGTAACCCCTACTATTACATATACTCCTTCTAATACACCGTCCATAACACCGACACTGTCTATAACACCTACACGTATTACGCCAACACCAACTCAAACTCCAACAAAAACTCCAACAGTTACACCGTTCCTAACTCGTACACCTACACCAACGCGTACATCTACACCAAGCCCTTCCCCAACTAATTCCAATACACCTACTCCAACTCAAACACCTTCTCAAACACCTTCTAATACACCGACACCTAGTTTAACACGTACACCATTTGCATCACCAACACCATCTCTAACTGTTTCACCCTCTATCACACATACTCCATCACCCACACCTATAACTCAACAGTCGAATTTGAATGTGTTTGGTATAAATTCTTCTGGAGAATTAGGAATAGGCAGTTTCTATAATACCAATGAGAACGACAACCCAGATATATTATAATCCATGAATGCATCTTTTTATTATAGTGACAATTATGTGACCCTAGATCCAGGGTTTTCAGGCATTGCTTCTCAAGAAGGCTTTGAATTTAGTGACATATTTGGCGGTCTCAACTCTACCTTTGCTCTATCTTCGAACCCCTCCGGTAAAAAAGCATACACCTGTGGAGATAATACCCCGCTATCCTCTAGTATAATTAGTTATCTCGGTATAGGTGAAACAAATAGAAACACCTCTACACAAGTATATTTTACACCTATTTTATCAGCTTCTAACGGGTCCTCTATTTTTTCACCTACTTTTACAAAGATTGAACCTACTCTTTTCGGAGCTTTGGGATTAATACAAGACTCCCTTTACGCAACAGGAGATGATTCGGTAAACTCTAATCTTGGCAAAGGAAATAACACAAATATTTTTACTAGAGTGCTTGCAGGTAATGTTGCTGATTTTGGAACTGGTTACTTTGGTTCTTTTGCAATAGATAACTCGACTCCACCAGGTGTTTATTATGCGGGTAGTGGTGATGTCGGGGGGTGGAATCCTGCAGGCCAAGGCGACGGATTTTATTATCCTTCTGGTAGTAAACCACCTAGTGCTTATAATACCTTTACAGCAATAGGGAGATATTTACCAGGCTATGGCTACTCCGGGGGCGATCCTTCTTTGCGCGGCGCTGCAGGTACAGGTGTACTATCTCCAACCGTTTCACCTTACAATAGTAATCGTAGTATTGTAGCTTTTTGCCCCAAGACAAGTAACTTAGCGTCATGGGTTTTAGCTACTCCTGAAGGTAATTTACCCCCACAAGGTAATTTGCCTTCAGGTTATTCAGCTGGTAAATATCTTCTTTACGCAACTGGCAATAATTTTTTCGGTCAACTTGGGGTCGGTTATGGTTATCGATCTAGAGCTCTATGGACGCTAGTATATGGGGTATGTGCTACAAATAGTGATGCACAACGCCCTGGAGCAAATATAATTTATCCGGGGTATTTTACAAAGCTTCATGATAGCTCTAGTGATCCTAATGCAAGTAGATGTTTTGCAAGAGGTCTTAATATCGATGGTACGTACAGATGGTATGTAGCTGGAGATGTGTCCGGTTTTAAAGGTGGTATTTACGTTCCTGGATTTGGAATAAGAAAAAATAATTGCGCTCTTCACTTTACACCTATTGAATCCGCAAACTTAAATCCCGGTACTCTTCCTAACCCAGATATTGAATCCGCAAACTTAGATCCCGGTACTATTCCTAACCCAGATTTCGATTCTGTTCATATTGCTCCTAAATTCACCGCCGCAAGACTTGGCAGAGATGTATATATTACAGGCAAATTTGAAGGGTTTGGGCTAGATCAAGCAAATTATACACAATTCACAAGGCTCACATCTCTTGATTATGATTTTACCTTATCTACCACAGGTTTCGGTGTACTTGTTCTAAGATCCAGTTAATTATATAAATAATACATATGGAGGTATTTAAATTAGATTCGACTAATTTTATCGGATTATCCTCCAGATACCCATACGATAACAAACTGCAATTCAATGAGAACATAACGTTCACAAAAGAATTCATTCAAATACCTAAGAATCAGCTGTTTAAAGATTTTAATGATAATAGTATAAACAATTTTTCTAATTTAATTCTTACAAACAGTATACATTTATCTAGCGCTGTTAATATTGAAAAGCTTGAGTCAATACCTGATCAAAATTTTACTACATACTTTGCAACAGAAGCTATAGGTTCAATAACACCTAATTCAAAATTTTGGGTTGTACAGGAGCCCCCGGTAGATGTACCGGTAGCTAATGTTGCACTAACAGGTAACTATAGTTTTTTTAATAACAAATATCTCTTTCAATTTGAATATCTAAGCGATAAACTATGCAAGATATCACACGAAAATAATAATGTTATACGGTATCTTACTGTAGATTATAATGAAAATTTATATTTCACACCAACTACAAATCAAGACAGCTTTTTAGAATATAGTCCTCAGATATTCTTGTATGTATATGATAAAGAAAATAATTTTATTTTGCTCATAAAAAATATCGATGATAATTTAAAATACGTTACATTTTCTCCAGTTACACAAGGATTATTTTTAAAAGAAGCATTAACCGGCAGTGATTATACTTCATTTTCTACGCAATCAGTTTTTAGAGTTAACTCTAAAGGTTCTTCATCAAACTTTACAAAATTCTTTGATCCCTGGATAAGCTACAATAAAAATTTTAAAACAAATTCACAAGATATAAATTCTCTTAATAGTTTTGCAAACATAAGAACTAATTTATTGGTAAATTCTGAATATACCAATATATCTTCTAATTATATAGATTTTAATATTTTATCTCTGAAAAATACTAATACACCGGAAAATTATCAATCTAGAAATAATCCGTTCTTTAATGAAGATGAAATCTTCATGAGAGATTATAAAACCCTATTTACCGGGTCAAATCAAGAATTAGGTAACGATAATATATCTGTTGGTTATGAAAGTTATACTAACAAAATTTTATTAGAAAAGGATAAAGTAACTTATTTTCATGTACCGCAAGTGTTTTATCCGTTTGAGAGGTTAAATGTTGCTGATTCAGGATTAATTGAAGCAGGTGCAATAGCAGGCGACCACCCTCTTAAATCAGATAAAATTTTTAAGAAAAAAGCAGATTATAAATATACATCACACTACGGAGATACTATTGATGAAACAACCGGTACATTTTTGTGTTCCTGGTTATCTGGTAACTGTAATGTTGAAGACAAACCTATTTGGGTAGATAGATACTACAATCCTAAGCTTACTTCTTTCGTCGCTGCTCTTACGACTAGAGAACCTAAAGTTATAAGATATATCTCAATATTCGAATGCTTAACTGATAAAGCTAAAGAATTGCTTGACGATGTCGATGTTTTTGATAAGCCATCAGATTTAATATTTGAAAAGGGTACTTACTACGCCTATCACCACTACGGGCCAGAAGACTGTAGACGGTTTATTAAAATTTTTAATTCTAGTCTTGTTGCTAATCGATTAGCCACTTACAAATTTGTTAATGGTTCTAATGTATATACATACGATCCAGTAAATCCTGAATATCCTTTTTATAGCGACCGCTATGGTATAACTACGTCTCTTTCAGCTATACAAAATACAAATCAATTCACGTTAATTTTTGATGCATATAGCTCTGATTGGTCTAAACCACTAGGGTACCAATTAGTAGGTAACTATGATTCAGACGGTTTTGGCTTATTTAATACAAATATTGTTACACCTACTCTATTCTTTTTTACACCTAGCGCAATAAAAATTACTAATATTAATAGCGATATATTAAACAATATAGAACTTAACGCACTACCAATCGGTTCAATAAGACAGCAAGGTCTTAACGATTATTTTGTAATATTTAACGACAACACTATTCGTAAATTCAATATCTCAAATACCGAAATAAGAAAAACAACGAACGATGAGAATTTTCAAATTAAAAATTTACTTAGCTATGATTATGATGAAAAGAATGTTTACATGTTAATTAACAACACTACACTGCCTTCAGTACAAAATAAAATTCTTAAATATAATATATATGATAATACCGTAATTGATATTACTAATAATATTGAACGTAAAGGCATAGTAACTAGTAATTTAAATTTACTTAAAACAATAAATTTGTATACAGAGAACGGTGTAGATAAGGTATACCTCACACCAGGTCTAAAGTCAGAAAGAATAGGAACAGATATCTTTTTTCTATCTAACAATAATCAAATATATAAATGGTCTAAATTTAATACTGCTACTTCTACATTGTGTAGTTCATTCTTTTCAAATACTAAAATAGAAGACTTTAATATAGATTTTAATAGTAATATTTGGATTTTATATAATAATAATCAATATGCTAAATTTACATCTGATAGGCAGTTTATACTCTCTGGTACAATTACAAATACCGACTATTTAAACTACAAAGTAAAATTTGGTGCAGATTTTTCAGATAATGATTATAATAAATTTACATTTTTTGTTGGGCGCAGTAAGACAAATAAAGATAAATTATTTTTTTATAAAATAGATGCTTATGGAAATGTAATTAGCAATTCTATAAAACAATTTGAACCTACGTTTATGAATTTTTACGCTACATCTGCTATAGCTGGTAGCAAATTTTCTACTTCAACAGCTTTATCATCAGTTTATTCTGCTGGAATTTCAGTGAGCGACATCGTAACTTCTTCTGCTTATACTAATATTGTAACCTTTAATTCTGATTTTTCAAAATCTTTTAATCCTGTTGAAGATGTTTGTATGAACGTATCAAACGATAGCTTTTTGCGTTCTTACATAAACGACAAATATCGTGAAAATACAATCAATGCAAAAGTAAAATTAATAAACCCTACAAATAGAAACGATATAATAACAGAAGAAGTTATATATCCATTATCTGGCCTGGATAGAGGGTTCCATAATTTTGCTATAAGATTTGACAGTTATCAAGGTTATCTAGGTTTATTTGTTGACGGTCAGCCTGCAGGATTTACCTTATTTACACCTAGAAAATATAAATTTAGCGATATGTTTAGTAAACCTATAATTGTTGGCAGTTCTAGCTACTCATACGGTATACCTTTATTTAGTTATTTAAAGAACAATTCATTTCTTGCTAACGACTTTATAGTTAAGAATTTTTATTTGTATAATAAACCACTACTAGACTACGATATTTTAATGCATACAAGACTGAATATGAATCTTCAGGATATTAATTTTGATATAGCCTGTGGTAGACGTAATTATATAGAAGAAATAGAAAGATATTTCAAAGTGTCAACTCCTGGCTCAAAATCTACTGTATTTGATTTAAATTTAAGAAGTAGCGGAATTAAAGATAAAAATTTACAAACAGAACTTGAAAAAAGAATAGTTAATCTTATTGGTAAATCAGTACCTGCGTACTCAAAATTAAGAAATATTAAATGGAGTGATTCATGAAAATAAAAGATATAGTAAAAGAATCAGGTTTATTATACGATAGAGTTCTTATACAAAATTTAACTCTTCCTCATAATATGGATGCTATAAAGATTCAACCTAACGATACCTCTTCAGGTACTTTAATAAATCAAAAGCTACAAAATTTGTATAATAATTTTCTTTATTTGTATAAAAACACACAAGTCCTTTCTAATATTATCCCTGTTTCATCTTACTTTACTTCCATTATAGGCGTTACCGCTAATTCAAATAAACTCAATGTATATAAACAAAAAACAACTTCACAGTTTACATATCTTTCAGCTGATAGCTTATATGTTAATATGGACTTTACTAAATCAATTTTATTTGTTTCTAATATTGATAATAATAATGACTATATTTTTTGCGGTTACAAAGGTAATATCAACGCTTTTAATATTAGTAAAGATGCCTCTATTATAAAAGATGTATTCAGTACTAATCAGATTGAACCCCCTTATAATGTTACTTTTTTAAATATTAAATCTATTGTAAGATATAATAATAATATTTTTGTCTTAGATAATTTAAACAATATTTTAGTGAAATACGATGCATCAGGATTTACAACTTCTAATAACATAACGAACGAAAAGTTAATATATCTTAATTCTATAGGGGGTCTTGGTACTTCAATAACTAAAACAGAATTTAATAACCCTCAAAGCATTACATGTTACAATAATTCAATTTATGTTCTTGATTCTGGAAATAGCTGCATAAAACAATTTGATGTTAACTTAAACTGGAAGCAAACTTTTAGACTAACAAGAGATTTTCTCAATGTATATCCGGTAGATATAAAAATTGATAATTTCGGAAAAGCTTATATTCTTACTAATAAAGACAAAATTTTAAAATATGATATTAATTTTCAAAATTATGAAATAATTGATCTTTCAAGTATAAAAACAGGCGATGAAAACTTCATACAATTATCCTTTTCAGAATACGATAATAATATATTTTATGTAATTTCAGATAAAAATGTTTATAAAAAGCTAGTTAATAATCCAACGCAGCTAGTAGGCAGATATCTTTTCTATCTATACAATTTTAATACAGCTGAAAATATTACCTGCTTTAGTTCTGCATCATCAATAGATGGTGATAAAAATATAGTTTTTTCTACTAATAATTCAAAAGGTAAAATTAGTTATTTTTATGATAATTTAAATCTATTTGATATTTTATCTATTAATAATTTTGACGTATATACTTTACAAGACATTTTATTATCAGAGCATGAATACATTCAAAGCTGGGTTTTTAATAAATCTGTTTCTAAATTACTAGTAAATTTAATTAGACTTAAAGATCAAATAGTTGGTAAATTCTTAGCCCAAAGAGATAACTATGGTAATATAGCGTTTAACGGTACACGCTATTTAACGCCTAATGAATTAGAAAGCGTTACTATAAAACAAGATATAAATTATTTTATAGGCTGTAATGAATATGTAAGCAATGCGATAGTTAATAGAGTACTAGAAAATATCTATAATATTCAATCATATCTAGCATCTATCCTTAATGCAGATATAACTAATATACCTGATCTTGATAAAACATTGATGTTAAATTAAATACTTCCGTGGCTAAACAGTTTTTATTTAAAATTAATTCCAACTCAGGATTGTTACCCCTTGTAACCCAAGAGCCTTCAAGAACACCTACCTCTACGAGAACTCCTACACCTACGCCCACCCCTTCAGGCACACCTACCCAGACACCTACACCTACACAAACACCTTCAAATACTCCAACGCTATCTCAAACCCCAACACAAACACCTACCATTTCAAATACTCCAACACAATCCCCTACATCTTCTCAGACACCTTCTCAAACCCCAACACAAACACCTACCATTTCAAATACTCCAACACAATCCCCTACATCTTCTCAGACACCTTCTCAAACCCCATCACAAACACCTACACCTACTCAAACCCCAACACAGACACCTACAGGCACACCAACACCAACCCAAACACCTTCACCAACCAATACACAGACGCCCTCACCAACACAGACACCCTCACCAACACAGACACCCTCTCAAACACCTTCAAATACACAAACTCCCTCTCAAACACCTTCACCAACCAAGACACCTTCTCAAACCCCAACACAAACACCTACACCTACTCAAACCCCTACACAGACACCTACACCAACACAGACACCCTCTCAAACACCTTCACCAACCAATACACCAACAAATTCACCTACTGTTACACTTAGTAATTCACCAACCCCCAGCATTACACCGAGCAATACACCAACCCCCAGCATTACACCGAGCAATACACCAACCCCCAGCATTACACCGAGCATTACACCAAGCATTACACCAACCAATACGCGTTTTGAAGCGTCATGGCTTGCTGCTCCTGGGATTGGTAGAACTAACGAACCGGTAGATGATATGGCTGCGTATGCCGTAGATGACAACGTATGGAGATATTTTTACAATGGGAGTCCACCCCATGGAGCCGTACCCCTAGCAATTGCATTCGGGTATAATACTTTTGGTGTATTAGAAGGTGTTACAGGATTAGAGTATGAATCTAACCGGGTTATATCGCCATACGCTCAAATAGCAATACAGTATGTATCAACTGGACAAAAATATTTTTATACTTTAGTGAATCCATCGCCAAATATAGTTGAACTCGGCGGGCCATTGGCCCCACAAACACCTCTATAAAAATACGAGCTTTGTGCATTTAGGAACATAAATAATATAAATGAACACTTATGAATACTCTGTCACAGGTCCAACAGACGGCATGGGTACTGTTGGCGGTAAACAAGATGTTGCAGTTACTATGCATTATGATGCATCCCAGCCTGGGGCATTAGCTACTTTCCATTGGAACGGTGAATATATTGACGGCCGCCCTTGCGCGATGTACATAAAAGTTAGTCAATTAGCTCCCTGGTATATATTAAAAGTTGAATTTAATGCATCAAGACTTGGCCAACCATGGAAATATGTAGTGGATGACAATGCTTTTGAAGGCAAATTTGTAGATTCCACAATAGATTATTAAATAATATCATATGGCACAGCCTCCCAATTACAGTGATATAGCAAGAATTGTAGCATCAAAAGCTATTAATTTTAGTTCTTTTGAAAACACCTTAAAGCGTGGTGTTGGGCAAAATATCGGTAGAGGTAATATTCCTTACCCACCGCCCACGCCCACACCTTCCAGTACGCCACCTCCGCCACCCTCAAGCACACCTACACCTACGCCCACTCCTTCACCAACAGGTGGATGGTCAATGTTATTAACACCTTTTTCTTTTGCAGATGGTATTAGCCTTCAAGGATATTATCAAAACCAAGCGTTTTTTTATAATGGTACTTCATCTTTTGAGGGGTTTCCATGCACAACAACGATATTTTTAAACAACCAATATCAATGTGATGTCACATGGCTTGATGACAGAATTACTAATAATTTAGTAGCTTTTGCATTCGCTGAAACAAGTGCTAGTCCAAAGTATTATGGTACGTTGGTATCTGAAGTTACTGGTCAAATAGTTTATTTTAATAGATATTAATATTCTTTAAATTTAATAAATAATTGTTATGGGACCGTTAAACTACCCTGTAATGCAGGTGTATTCGCCTTATTGCTACATTGGATACACCGGTACAATCTCACTCCCATTTAGTTCTGTAAGGAATTTTGTTAAAAAAATTCTAACACCTCGTACAGATACACGTATAACTTATTTAGTTTATACTCCTGGACTTCCTCTCCCGGGTTCATCGTTTACACATTTTCAACCTGGATCCACATATGAAATTACATCTTCTTTACCGCCCTTTGCTAGCTATACCATACCTGTTTGTGGTAGTTTATTTGACTTTCCGCGAGTTATGGATCTTTTTTCTGGAACCAATAATAGGATTGGCTATAATTACATTACTATCAGTCCCTTTGCAGGCGCCTTTCCGCTATCGACATTTAACAGTTATATTAATTTAATTTATGCAGTCAACCCTATAGGGAATAATTCCTACCTTGTGTACAGACCAGGCAGCTTGAGGCCTGCTTTTACACATTTTGAACCTGGAAGCAGTTACAATGTACAGATAAAGGGCACCATAAAATTACTCCCTACACCTACTCCAACACAATCACCAACCCCTAGCATTACACCGAGCAATACACCAACCCCCAGCATTACACCGAGCAATACACCAACCCCCAGCATTACACCGAGCATTACACCGTCTAATACTAGAACACCAACTCCAACTCCGTCTAACACTAGAACTCCAACACCCACAAAAACACCTACACCCACTCGTACACCTACATCGACCACTATTTCATTGCCCGCCACAGTGTGTGTTACTGGTGCAGGAGAAAGTGTTTTTAATACCTTTTACTCTAGAAATGCCAGCCTTAGTAATGGCAGATATTATACGGGCTTTCCTTACCTCAATCCCAGTTTTATACCTTATTTACTTTTTACTGAAATTATATATCTTGGGGGCCTTACCGCCCAAGCGGGGTGGATCTTGACGGATGACGGCGGAAATATTTTCTATTACAATGTTACATCTAATAATTACACGGTACCCCTGCAAGGGTGGCAATCTGCACCGTTTGGTCAACCACCAGTTCCTGTACTAAATGTTGGACCTTGTGCAACACCCACACCATCACCAACAATAACTTCAACACCTACACAGACACCAACAAGAACTTCAACACCTACTCCAACACGAACACCTGTACTGCCACCTACTCCTCCACCTACTCAAACACCTACTCAATCACGGACACCAGCACAGACTTCAACACCTACACAGACACCCTCACGAACACCTGTACCCCTGCCAGTAGAGCCTCCAGATGGCTTTGCTGTATTATCTTACATTTATTTCAACAGCATGCAAGAAATGCAAGTGGTGTCTGTAAAAAACACAGTCAATTATGGCAATGGTATAGTTATGACTGATTTAGGCAATGGCACATACCGATCATTAAATGTGTGGGCAGAAAATAACAAAAGTATTTTAAACAGTCCTCAAGAAATTTTTAATTATAATGGCTCTCACAAAGGACTGCGCACCACACACATTGCTTATGGAGGCAAGAACTGCAACAGTTTCTATTCTGCCATTAGCAGCTTCACAGTTTATTTTAACCGGTACACTGGTAGTCTCGCCCAAAATTCTGTTAAACCTGCACATGGTTATTTTAACATTGTGTTTGATAGTGCCGGCAATCCAGTAATTAATTTAAATTCTAGCCGATTCACTTTTCCTGAACGATATAGCGGCTATGGGGACGGAAATGGCAATACCATCATACATCAGCCTGGTGGTTCACTCATGAGATCATGCGCAGATCAATCGTTTAATGGATATGAAAGATATATGGCAGTTTCAAAATATGATGTGGCTAATTGTGATCTACCATCTTCTAACTATAATCTTTATGGTGCAGATACATATATGTTTGTTAACGATGTAAATTATTATGATAAAATGGGATGTTATTATGGCTGGTTTCAGAAACAAGCCTTCATAGGCGTTCTGCCTACTCTTGGTAATTATAGCACATATGGCACCACAAATAACTTATTTTTAATATCTCCCCAAGCCAGCACAAACGGTTATGATTTCGGTCGCGCAATACGCATAATGATATATGAAATAACAGGCGGCAGTGGAAGCATGTACCCCGGTGGATGGGCACCTGTGATAAGAAACAAAGCAATGTACCAATCAGGTGACGGTCAATTTAACTGGTTAGACAATCTGGGTCAAGGAATATTTAGTACTCGGGATCCTTACTTCACAAGAGCTGTGCAACCATGCTTAACTTTCACAGGCCTGGAAAGAGGTTATGGTAGTCTTCAACCTATGCCAGTGGAAGGATCCTTGGCATGCTTGCCGGACAGATATGATTATTACTTCAGCTCCAGCATTCAGTGTGGCGGGAGACCTAAAGCAGGCTATAACGGACAACAAGCAGGTACCGCAGATAAAGATAAAATTGTAACATACAATATTAAAAGCTACGATAATGTAGCAGCACTTCCAGAGGTGGATGTTTTGCCCTGGCCAAACCCAAGAATACCAGAAGTACAATGCCACAAAAATGTCTCATCCTGCATAAATCCAGTGAACGGATTTCCAATAATTGCGTTCAGAGAAGTAGGAGCTCCCATTGGACGTGGCCATTGGAACTCCACACCGGATGGCTTGAGACTCATGTATTACAATGGCACAAGATGGTTGAATTGGAATGGTGCAACCACATACTCTAGATTTTGGACCAGAACTGCCACAGATCGGGTGGTACCCACCCAATACCCTGGTTACATCAAAGTGTTGTGCAATAAAACTGGCACAAAAATTTGGACATATTTTATTTTAAATTCATTTGTAGGGTATAACCCTTCTCCAAATAATCCCAACTTTGGTCCAGGTGGCAAATACGATGCAACATATACAAATGCTCAGCATTTGAACAGTGGCATATATAAAATGACATTCACAGGGTCAGTAGCAGCAGGATACAGCCCAGGCAGCATTGAAACAGTAGTTGCCCCTGTAGGTAATAGGGTAATTACACAACTAGAAGCAAAGAATCAGTTTTTAAGGTAACACTATGGTAACACACAACATAAAAAAAAACAAAACTCTTTTTACATACCAAGGTACAGCAAGTTTACCTTTTAGTACATATAATAGCTTTCTCCTGAGTATTAATACACCCAGACCAGACACCGGCCGCACATTTTTAGTATATAAACCTGGTGTAGTGTTGCCTGGTTCTACTTTTACTAATTTTACTGCAGGCACAGGGTATGAAGTTAATTGCAAAGATGATTTTATCATTAGCAGCGACTCTCCAGAGTATTCTTTGTCTTATAATATTTATCTGTACAAAGGTTCAGGTAATAATATTGGTCAAAACATAGTAACATTTCGTAAAGATGTTAGAGCTTCAATACCCATATCTGCTTACGGATCTGATTTTTTATCTAACTTAAATGCTGTTTTTAGAGTCAACTCAAATACATATCCTTACAATAACTATGAAGTTTATAAACCTGGTTTATCTAATAGATTTTTTACAACCTTTGATCCAGGGAGCAGTTACCTGGTACAAGTGAAAGGAAGTTATATTTTAGGTACATATTCTCTACCAATAACACCCACACCCACACAAACAAGAACCCCTACTATTACACCAACTGTAACAGTTACACTAACACCGACTAAAACGCCCACATGCACACCTACACCTTCACCCACGCGTGGAAACATAGTAGTGATAACTAAAGTTAATTTACCTGCCAATAAAATTTGGAAACAAATTTTAATTCCTCCTTTAAATTTTTTAAATGCATTACTTTTTCCTGATGAAATAAATCCTAAAGCATATGCTTCATATGACGGCTGTACAACTTGGTATCCGTGTCCCCAGTCTTTTGCCCCGGACGGCAATTATGAAGTAAGCTTCTCTCCACTATTAAATGCATTTATAGGTATATATCCTTTACGAAGTTACCCTCAAAAATTAATTACATCTTTCAACACCTATGACGCTGGGTATAACTGGGTTACAAATTCTATTCCTGCAGGTCCATGTTATCCCTCTTGTACTTTCAACTCTCCAATTTGTACTGGCGAATCAAAAATAGCTGTATATGATTATGCATCTGGAGTTATAGCTGAAACTTCAAATCGCGGATCAAGCTGGAATGTGTACACAAATCAAAGTGGAGGAAAGTCTTCACAGTCTTTTTGTGGTTTCTCATTTAATGAGTGGACTGCAACTCCTGAATTTATTTTTAATAATTTACTAATTAGATCTTCTTCATTTTTAAATTATACAGCAGAAAATAGTGCATTGCTCGCTATTCCTCCAGAAGCAGGACCTTTTACTCCTAATACTTTTCAATATATACGTGGCCTAAATGAGGGAAATGGCAATTGGTTAGGTTTTTGGCATGGTTATTGTAGAGGCGGTACATGCTACCATCTGTTCATTAAAGTAGGCAATACTTGGATATTAAAGAAACACCTGGCAGGTGGTGGTAATGTTAAAAAATGTGTTAGCGGAAAAGATATTTATGGAAATAATGTTTATGTTATTCATGCTACTAGAAACTATAATCCATGGATTAATAATCCCTCAAGCAAGCCGTCATGGCAATCAATTCAAGGCCCTACTTATACTAAAGATTTTAATACCTTTTATCCATTAAACATTCCTGATAGCGGTTTAGGAGGAGGCCCTGGTGGTGGTTTTACCACTATTACAGACATAGCGTTTCATACCGGTACAAACAAATTTATTGTAATTGGCCATGCTGGTGGGGATTGGGAACCACCTATTCCCAGTAATTTCTGTTTTCATATTTCAATTGAATAAATACTCAATATGTTCCAACACAACATAACAGCTTTAAGAACATTGTTTACCTTTCAAGGTACATTGAACCTTCCTTTTAGTACATATAATAGCGTCTTAAACTTTATATACTCGCCCCGAACAGATACAAGACGTACATATCTTGTGTACAAGCCCGGTGTTCAACTACCAGGTTCAACCTTTAACCGGTTTATACCAGGTACAGGATACGAAATAATATGTGTTTCAAACTTTACAATTACTGTACCTTCGCCTGAATATCAATTGCCTTTTAATGTAACTGTTTACAGTGGAACTAATGGTAATATTGGTCAAAACATTATTACATTTCGAAAAGATGTAGCTCCAGTACCTATAAGCTTATATGACAGTTTTATTAATGTGGTTTTTCGAATAAGAACTTCTGATGTTCCAACACAGTATTATCAGAACTATAGACCTAGGCTTAATAATATGGCTTTTACTACATTTGAACCAGGCAGTAGTTACATAGTCCAAGCCAAAAGCAATTTTACAATTAATTCTATTTTCCCGACTCCAACTCCTACAACATCTCCTACCCCCTCACCCACCAAGACGCCCACATGCACACCCACACAAACACCTACTGAGTCTCCTCAAATCACCCCTTCACCTACACGAACTTTGACCCCTACTCCCACTTTAACTTACACACGCACTCCCAGCCCAACACCAACTGTGCCGTTATTTCCATTAGCCAACGGCGATTTGTTTGTGTTAGGTGTGTATCGATCTTCTGCAGAGAACAGAACATACATCTGGGTCAGAGACAAAGACACACTAGAATTTAAAAAACTGCAGGTGGACACTGGTTATTATTCAGGTGACCCTACACCTGTTATAGTATATGGCCCGGCTAAAAAATTGCCATACATTTTTTATATACTCCACAATCAAATGCATGTGATCAGATATAACCAAGCACCTCAAACTGTTTCCAATCCCTATGGTGTGCAAGATGATGTAATTCATACTCTTGACGCAGGTACTGGTTTCATAACTGCAAAGGTTACTATACATAAAAACCAGGGTGTGGACATGGTATGGTTGTGTATCAATACTACTAAAACTGGCGCCAATTCCACACAAACGTTCAAATGCATTAATTTGAATACACTTGAAACATTCAACACCATAACTGCTACTTCTACGAAACCAACTTATTTTCTCACCAATACCAACACATTGTACCCCGCATATGTATATTACGGTGTTGATAAAAAATGGCATTTTTCGGAATATACTGGCAGTGGCTGGAGAGATGAAGTGTTTTACGCCAGCCCTGGTGGTGCATGGCCTCATTCTTCCATAGTAAATTTCACATTTAGACCAGAAACATCAGAAACATTCATACAATACTGGGGATATGTAACTGGCTGTTCAAATGAATTATTCAGAAGAGATGGTGTCAATAATTATACACGAATTTTAAACATATGTGGTGGCCAGGATACTTATGGGTGGCGAGGTGGCATATATGTTGATGCTTTGGATGGTTCATTATACATGATAAATATCAAAGGGTTTACTTTTCCCAAGGACCCAAGTGGAATACAATGGTGTACTTGCACAGGCAATACTGACGTCAGAGGACGCATTTCATATTCAGGCAATGGTTCTGTGTGGACACACAACACAAATTTTTTAATCTTGAATCAGAATGGATTTACTGGCGTTTCGTATTTAGAACCTAAAGTCTATCCATGGGATAGATACGGTAACATAAAATGGAGTTTTAACCCTTTTGCACGCATCACCAATTCCTATGATAGTGGCATGTATGGCGTAAGGGATAGAACGTTAGACCCAAATGGCAACACTGAATTTTATCTGGATTACATTTTAAACGGCAATGTGCAAGAAACCACATTGTTAGATGCACAATTGGTTGCTGGCACAGTACAATATACTTTTTCAATAGCCTCAAATGTTTATGGTGCATAGCTCTTTAAAATTAAACTTTAAAGATAAATAATCTATATGGCTACTATATCAGTTGTCAAAATAAAAGTACGAAGAGGTACTAATAACGATAGGCAGCTCATAGTGCTGGACAGTGGTGAGCTCGGGTATGTAACTGATACAGAATCAAGAAGATTGTTTGTGGGTGATGGCAGCACCAGAGGAGGTAATCCCGCGGGAACCAAATTTTATGCAGCAAATATTGCAAATTCGCTCACAGTATCTACAGCTCAAGTTGGTGATATCATCTATAATACAAATGATAACAAATTATATTCACTATCTGGATATGATTCAAATGGATTTCCTAATTATGCTAACTTTCCTGGCGCATATCAAAACATAAGTGCCAAGACAGATAATAGTTCTTTGGAGTACAGTGCTGGCGGCTTCTTGAAAATAAAAGACTTGGGAATAGATTCATCGCATTTGAACACTTCCGTATTTGACACAACAAACGGCGGCATTGCAAGAGCTGGTTCCACTGGCAATTTTTATGTGAATTATGATAATGTGACCATAAAAGTCAGCCCTAGCAATCGCTCTTTGTATGTAAACATGAATTCCATATCTCTGAGTGCCATAAATACTGTGAATCAAACCATAAATGCCAATGGTTTGGGCATGAACAATCTGCCCACATCCAGCTTAGGACTGTCAACTGGTAAGCTATGGAATGACAACGGTTATATAAGGATAATACCATAATGGCCATCGAAATTAATCAGAACACAGTAGTAAAAATTCTTGTAAGGAGAGGTACAGATACTGAGCGCAAACAAATAGTGTTGTCTGAAGGTGAACTCGGCTATAGTATAGACACTAGAAGAGTTTTTGTGGGCGATGGCATCACACAAGGCGGTGTAGTGATGGGCAATAAATATCTTGGCAAGGCTCAAGCTAAAGAAGATTACAATTCAATAGCTCAAATAGGAGATATTATATATCAAACTGGTGATTTATATGATAACGCGCAGGTATTATATGGGTATAATGGCTCTACTTGGGAAAATATACATCCTTTACCATATTTTGGTCAAAATACAGTCGCATCATTGGAAAAATCACCGACTGGTTATTGGCGTGTTAGCAATCAACTACTTGGAGTTGGCTCTGGTGTAGATTCCGGGTTAACTTTAGTTTATGATGATTCATTACCAGCAGACACCAACTCCATAACCAACATAACAAACAGAATTGATTTTGATTCTAGATATATATCGCTTTGCGCGACTAATAATAGCTGGTACATGGGCGACATTAAGAATACCAAGGTAAAAAATAATTTAACTGCCACATTGAATGTGGATAAAAATATTTTTATTAATGATAACGATTCCAATCCTTATCAACTGCAGTTGCTTGCCAGAGATCCATTTGATGAAAACCCAGGTGCCAGTTTGATCAAAGCAGTTAGTGGTGGGTTGAATATTTCTGGTGCCACACGCACAAGCTTGGTCATTAACAACAATGAAGCTGTGAGAGTAGCATTTAATAACAATATTAATACTGTTAGTACAATTATATCTTCAGGAGCTTCTGGCACTTACGAGAATCCTAATTTTAGAGTTATCAATGTTTCACGATTTGACAATGATGCATATTTTGGCCCTTCAGCAGATGTGACCATCATGGGCAACTTGTCTGTTTATGGAGACATCACATATCTGGACACCATTGTTTCCACAACAAGTGCCTTGAGCGTAATTAATTTAAACGATAATCAATGTGCCATGGTAGTGGCACAACTATCAGATGAGACAGATCAAAATCAAACTATTGCTAAATTTATAGAAAGAGTAGCTCTTAATAATAACGTAAATACATTAACAATCAAGGAACAAGGGTATGTGGGCATTAATCAATTTGATTCTGATAATTTTGAAACGTTTGGCAAAAATTACGCGTTTGTAGTATCTGGTGGTGCTTGTTTTACGAGGGATCACAGATCAGGTAACTGGGGCGGTAGTAACAAGTTTCAAGCTATCATGGGTGAAAATGTACCTCAAGATGACGGTTCACGTATCACCTTTAAAGCGTATAATATTACAGAGATTAGTTACACTAAAAATCTTAATGCTCAAACCATTAATTTCACCACACCAGTGGGAGGCAGCATATCCATAGGTGCTTCAAACATAACTCTTGACACACTGGGAGCTCAAAATGGCAATGTGGATGTGAGAGGCAATTTGCGCACAACCAAAGACGTTATTGCATATTACACATCTGACATAAACTTGAAAACGAATATTAAAATCATAAATGATCCCAAAGAAAAGATCAATCAAATATCTGGCATCACTTTTGATTGGAATGAAAATGCAGACAGAACAGGCACAGAATATGGTGTCATAGCTCAAGAAATTGAAAAAGTGTTACCCCACTGTGTGGTCACCAGAGACAATGGGTACAAAGCTGTGAAATATGATAACATTATTCCTCTTTTAATTGAAGCAATAAAAGACATATACAAAAGGATAGAATAGTATGGGTTATCTTATTGGTAGTAGAAATATAAAATTTTCTAAGCTTAACATTTTAAATGGAATTAATAGGTTTGATCAGGTTTCACTGAGCGGGATTGAGCTCGAATCAATGGGTGGAGCACCTCAAGCTCAAGTTCTTAATTCACTTGTATGTATGCCTAATCAAGTAGAAAAAGCTGCAGGAACACCCCCTGATTTTAATAATACAGAAGGATTTAGAAGTGATTATTGGTATTATAAACCCCCAGGCGCGCCTTACACCAGCTTAGGAAATGCGTGGGTTATCAGTAGAGCAAGCGAATTTATAGGCGCATACAATGACATACCACTAATTAATGCATTCACATCATGGGTAGGCATCACAACACAATGCAATTTGACCATTGAAGGGTATAGCGGTGGTGGCCCACCTTACAGCATTTGGTTGACAACGCCTGATCCTGATTTGCCTGGGTCAGGCACTATAGCGCCCAATGGCGTTGTTCTAAACAGATGGAACATAACAGGTGGCAGTGTCACATACCGTTGTCAAGTTGCAACTGGAAGTGGCAGAATAAAGATATGGATAAAAGACGGTAAAAACTGTGGCTCCATGAAAGACATATACACTGTGGCATCATATCCATAATGGATATTTGTTTTATTTTTCATAAGTTATTATAAATGAATTTTGTTAATGGTCTTCAAGGCATCTGCAATCACATCATAATTGAAAATATCTATAAATTAAGCAATGACCATGTTGCATACCGGTTTTTAACAAGAAATATTAACATTTTAAACTTCATCTTCAATAAAAACTTTGTTATCAATGATAATTTTGCCATTGATATATTAACTGGGCACCCAATTGATTTAAATTTGATAGTTAATGACAATAATTCTTTACCCTTGTTACCACAATATATATCTCCGCCTTATCTTTTTAATCAAGAATTATTTGACAGTCTATCAGATGATGCCAAAAAGATTGATTTTTCAAGTTATCAAGCTGATTTAATAGCGTTTTTAAAACAAAACAGAGTTACTATTCGCGCCACAAACAAAATACATTCTAATGACCTGCACACCTTGCAAAGCATATACACAGTAAGAAAAAAACAACTAAATGATAAGGATGACAGCTACAAAATAGTATATTCATTCAATACAATTAAAAAAGAAATAGATAGTTTCCATAATGAAGTCGACAGATTCATAGGTATTAAAGCTATTACTAGCGAGGAGCGTATAAACAATTTTAAGGCCTTCATTCTTAAAAAAATTAATGAACAAATACCCATTGCAGCAGCTAAATTAATTGAAGAAAAAGAAATTTCGTTGAAATCATTATCTAAGGACGAGCAGGACATTGTAAAAGATGATATAGAGTCACATTATGCATCAGAGTTACATTACTTAAAAAATACTGACTATGCAAAGATGATAGAGTACTATCAGAGTATTGTGGAACTAATGTTATTTTGGCCTTCATGGCTGGAAATACCAAAAGAACTTTCCATCTACAGCCACTATGACAACTCCATTTTAAAATTGAACTGCGTTTTAGCTAAACTAGGTTTTAAATCCATTGATCAGCCTATTATCGACATTCTTAAAGACAAATTTACACAACAAATCAAAAAGAGAAAAACAGAATTGTTGGATGAAATTAAAGAATGTTCAACTGATGCAACTATCACTTCAGATTTATCAATTCTTGCAGATAATATCAATAAAATAGATGTAGACAATTTCTATAATAAGGATATTAACATATTCAAACTATTTTTTATGTGGCCAGAACATTTATCTCCACCTTCCAAGGAAATGCTTGTAGCCCAAAATATTATCAATAACAACAGTCAAATCGTTTATATATGAATAGAGCATGTGTTGGTGTTTTGAGTAAAGACTATTTACTCGGAGCACAAGCCTTTTTAAAATCATTAATTGTAAACACCCCCAGTTTCAATCTCCCTTTCATTATCTTGATATGGGAAGATTTTAATTTCTCGTGTCTTATGGATATTTATCCAAATATAATTTTTAAAAAAATAGATTCGAAATTGTATGAAAACAGTAAATGTGTTTCACAACACAGGGTCTGGAAGTACAATGTTTTTTGCAGATTGGAAATGTTTAAACTGTACAAATATGACTATTTGTTTTATTTTGATTTTGATATGTTGGTGTTAAAAAACATCGAACACGTATTTAAGTTACAATATGATTTTGCAGCAGTTGGTACAACTAGCAATGCTCAATGGTTTAATGGTGGCTTTTTTATTGTGAGTAACAAGTATCTTAATAAGAAAACATTCAATAGTTTACTTGCATTATCTAAAACTAGAAATTGGGAGGGTAATGAAGCGCTGCTTAACAGTTTTTTCTTTAAAAAGGTGCATTTTATGGAAGGTCAATACAATACAATTACAATAGACGCATTTGATATGCAAAATGCGTCTATCTTGCACTATGTAGGTGAAAAGAAACCTTGGCATAAGGGAACATTAACTGATAGATACCCCTTTTCATGCTTTCAGACTAATAGCCCTATAGCACTTATAAAAGCATTAAAGCTTTTCGAGTATTATAAAGAATTAGCTATAGCCTGATAATCTGTAAAGATCTTTTTTAAGCGATTTACTGTTTTAATATAGCTAATAGAGTTTGAATTGTTTTTAAGTATCTCTTGTTTAATATCATCCTGAAAGCAGTCTTCTTTCTTTTCTGAATGCCATGGCTTTTTAAATCCATGGTACTGTATGATATGTGCTGTATTTAGCGTATCATCATTAGCAATTGAAGATACAACATTATATGATTGAGGCAAATAATAAACTAAATTTTCAAAATATTTATTAAACACTGGTTGATCGCTTGACCAATTTTTATCAGATGTAATTTTAATTAAATCTTTTTTTATTTCCTCATTAAAAAGGTTTCTAGATATAGACATTAATCCGCAGTTAAATCTTTTTTTATTCATATCATCCAACTCCGGAATACCTAAATATTTTTGGCACGCTGCAAAGTCGTTTTTATATTCAAAAAGCTCTTGAATATTCTTTAAAAATATCATATCGCTATCAAAAATTATTATTCTGTCATAATTTAGTTTTAAGTCAAAAGCATCAAATCTGTAAAAGAGATTGTAGCCCCATACTTGTGTTGTCGGGAGACAATTAATATAGTCATGTTTTTTAGCATCTATAATTATAATTTTTTTATATATTTTCTTAAGCACATCTACATTATTGCTAGAAAGATGACCATCCGATAAAAGAAGTATATCATAATTAAATTCAGGGGTTGTATGGACTAAGCTTAGTAGGAACGTTTTCATACTTAAAACGAAATTATCATTAAGAGCTAATAAAATTGCTATATTGTCTGACATCATAAGTAATTATCAATAAAACATTATGATTCCATTATCTATTGTAATGCCTGTAAGAAATCATGGCGAATATCTACAAGAATCTATAGAAAGTATTTTAAATCAGAATTTTACAGATTTCGAATTTCTGATAATAGATGATGGTAGTATTGATAACTCTGCAGATATTATAGAAAATTTTTCTAAAAAAGATAGTAGAATTAAGCCTTTTTTTAATAATACACCACAAGGCGTTACAACTGTATTAAATTTTCTTATTGACAAAAGTAATTCTAATATTATTGGTAGACAAGATGCAGATGACATTAGTATGAATGAGAGATTTACCATACAGCTTAAAGATATTAAGAATTACGAATTAGTAAGTTCTAACTACTATTCAAATAATAATAATCATTCAATTTTAATAGAAAAAAACGACACAGGTATTTTAATATTCTTTAAAAATTTATTCTTTTATTATCTAGGTGCACACGGTCAAATAGTTTTTAAGAAACGCTCTTATGATAAGAATTATAAGTTTTGTCAAGATTATAAATTATTTAGTGATATAATAATAACAGATAGGCATAGTATAAAAATTATTCAAGAACCATTATATTTTTATAGAAAGCATAAAAATTCTGTCTACAATTACCACCGTAAAAAACAGCTTTTATTGAGTCTAAAGATATCACAGCAAAATATATATAGATTGTTAGGATTAAATCTGTCGCTTAAAACTATTCTTGATTTAAGAGCATTTATTACTAATAGTAAGTCGCCGAAACTGCCGTTACCTGTATTCAATGCATTTTTAAATAAAATTGTAGATGTTTTTAAAAATAAGTATTGCAATGAAAAAGAAAAAACTGTAATAGATAATTTTATTAGAGAGACTTATCTATCAATAAAAAATGTATTCTAAGTTTTTTATCAAACGAAAACTCTCTATCTTTTTCAGATATAATTAACATATCTTTAAGTAGGTGTATATACCACAATTTTGGTATATTTTCTTTAATCTTATCTTCAACTAATAATTTACTCTTTATAATAAAAGAAAAAGTATTTCTTGTATTTTTTTTTCTTATAATATGCGCTTCCATTAATTGGTTATTTTTAATATCAAAAACAGTAAAATTGTCGTTTATTATAATTTTATATTGTTTTAAAGATGTTATTTTTTTTGTATTTTGTTTATAATTTTTTATAACACTGCGCACATCTTCAGATCTAACAAAAATATTAGTGTTTGTTAAAAAGCCTCTTTGATAATTTTTTATATCGGTATCAAAATAATCGGATATTTTATTAAAACAGTCGCTATGTGACGAACCACAAATTATATAAATTTTATTATTGTAAAAAAATTTAATAGAAGCGCATCTTAAGTAATCCTGCTCTTTATTGCTTTTTTCGTAATTTAGATCAATAAAATTAGGATTTAGGATAATTTCGTTCTTTGTCCCAAAAAAACCATAATTTTTTGTTGCAACAGAGCCTGTAGGTATACTATTTAAAAATTCAAAATAATCCTTTGTATGTATAGTGTTTTCTCTTTGAACTACAATTGTCACACAACTATTTAGTTTAAAACCCAATAAGTACCAATAAATTATAATGTGGATACACAGATAATAGCTACTTTAAGAGAACTAAAAAATGAATTTCCAAGATTTAAACTAAAGCAAATT
>Ga0247837_1003992_pt1 | contig 24480 bp, 22 predicted proteins | sample LaCtaG_2_FD_187115 | JGI IMG/M metagenome (GOLD analysis project Ga0247837, IMG submission 187115) | Freshwater microbial communities from meromictic Lake La Cruz, Castile-La Mancha, Spain - LaCruzMarch2015_14.5m | ecosystem: Environmental > Aquatic > Freshwater > Lake | place: Spain: Castile-La...
TCTGGACTGTGGCTTCCGGCGAAGTAGGCCGAAAGGGGTGGAAACGGAGTCTATGGGAAGGCCGGGAACTGGGCTCCATGGGCTATTACTAGCGGCTACAGTTGCAGGGATTACGGCCTATTAAGCATGGAAGGAAGGGACTGCACTGGGGCTGGGGACAGTGGCTGAAGTTGGGACTCAGATAGGACTGAAGGCGCTTATTAGGGGCGGGAAACATACCCAAATTGGGTGTTTTCAGAACTGAAACTGGGAATTCGCAGGAATTAGGCGAATTTAAGACTTTAATTGGCTCGTTTCGGCACAGTTTCTGTCTTTGTCTCGGAGTTTCAAGTGTTATCCTGCAGATTTTCGCACAAAATAAAGGTTAAAAGTGTACTTTTGCTAATATTATGTGTATAAATGTGGGAAAGTTGCAATTTGTACCTCTGTTTGCACAATTATTTATCATATTTCCTATATTTATCCGAAGAACAGAGACTTGCAAACATATTTCTGAGAAAAATTAGTGAATTATGGGCATATCTGAGTAAAATTTGACCGATCACCTCTATAGTAAAACGAAATTTTTAATTGGCCTGTTTAATCCTCTTTACTATCCTAAAAACTCGTAAGATTCCGCAAATCGAAGAAAAACAATCCGCTTAAGACCTTTTTTGCCAATTTTAAGCCGATTTAGCCTATTTTCTACGTTTTTCCATCTCTTTTCTATCAAAATCTCACAACCGCTTCAGTAATTCCCCAAAAATTCCCTCATTTCTCTTCCATTCTTCTCTTTTTCCTCGAAATTTCACTCTATTTTGCCTATTTCCCCAAAACCCGGGTTTCTGCCTACAGCAGTAATAAAATGTCCGCGATCAGTGAATCTGAACTACGGGAACTGATTCAACTGATGCACATTCTCCCTCACAAGCGTTCTGTCAGGGAAATTGCACAAATTGCTAGGCTCATTTCCAACGTCTCCTTCTTCTCCAACTACCAAGAAGCAGTGAAAGAGGCCTGTTGTCGTCTAATGAAGTACGCGGAATACCCCGCCGGCAGCTTCGTCTTCCGCAAGGGAGACCCCGGGGACAGTTTCTGCATCATTCTGCGAGGGAAAGTGGGCGTCCTCATTCCTGCAACTGCCCTGTCCACGCCGACGCTAGCGATGGCTCGCAGACAGTCTACTAGAGGCTTGGAGCCGCAGAATAAGAAAAATGCGCTGCTTTCGAGGGCGCTTTTTGCGGTCAAGACCTTGAAAGCCTTCAAGAAGGAGGAAAAAGACGAACAAAAGGACTCCTCCCTGCCCAAAGCTCCCCAAGACGAAGAGAACGGCCAAGTGGAAGTATCGGAACTTGGCCCCGGCAAGTGCTTCGGCGAACTCGCCCTCCTACAAGACTCCGCCCGCTCCGCCTCCATCCTGTGCAAAGCCCCCACCATCCTCGCCATTCTGACCAAAGGCAACTTCAACCTGGTGCTGAAGGAGGAACAGGCCCGCAGACTCAATGAAAAGATCAGCTTCATACACGCAATGCCGGCTTTTCAGAGCTGGTCCCGACTGGATCTGTCCAAGTTGACGTACTATTTGAAGGAAAAGACGTACAAGCGCTGGAACCGGGTGTATGAGGAGGGCGATGCGGCGGAAGAGGCGTACATAGTGCTGGAAGGCCAATTCAGACTCACCAAGGCGTGGAAAGTGGAGGGACAGGGCAGGTACAGCAGCCAGCTGCAGTTGGTCATCAAAGGACAAGGGGAATTGTTCGGGGAAAGTGACCTGCTCAGCGACCAGTCCAGAGCCCTCACATGCACGTGTGAATCCACTACTGGCAGACTTTGGTGCATTGGGAAGTTCGACTTCCTGAGACGGGTGCAGAACGCTGAAACCTGGAGCTACATCTACCGCAAGACCGAAGTCCAGAAGCGCTGGCTCACTGCCCGCATGGACGCACTCCTCGATGTGGAAACGTTCAAATCCCAGCCCTCCACAGACCTGCCCAAGCCCCAGCTCGACCTCAGTCCTGTCGAAGTGACAGGCCTCAAGCGCAAACTGAAGACCTTCTCCAACACTGTGCTGGCAAGGCAGAGAATGGTGCAGACTGACAGAGGGGAGGGCAGGAAAGTGGAAAGTGGCAGTGGCAGTAGAGAGGGGTGGAGTAGGGAAGTCACCCAGCGCTCGGCTACTCGAATGGGGATTTATATCAGGAAGATGAGGAAGGGGGCGGGACTGAAGGGGGGACAGGGGAAGGCGGAGAGTGGGAATTCGTCCCCTGTGGCTGAGCGGAAAAGCTCTCATCGTAGTTGAGTAATTCGTAGTTTTCTAGAATTGCAGATTCATGCCATCAGACTATTTGCAGGGAAACCTCGCTAAAGCCAGGGAATCGATGGGCTGTTTGGAGAAATTCTTGAAGCTGTTCTCAAGGTGGCTGTAAATATGGCGATTTGGGTGCTGCTGGGACTAGTGGTGCCTTGCTTGTCTCTGTGTTCTTTCACTCAGAACTGTCCGGGGGGAGTGTGCACTCCGCCACATATGTTCAGTCCGTATGTGGAGCCGTTTATGACCGAATTCACCAGTCCCCTAATGTGTCCAGAATTCGCAGGTCAGCCACTTTGCTGCAACGACGACCAAAATACGGAACTGGTGAACAAGTTCACACTCATCGACTTCACATTTGGAGGAGGAGCAGCTGGAGGCTGTGATGCCTGCGGAGTCAATTTGAAGCGACTTTGGTGCTATTTCACCTGTTCCCCAGACCAGGCATTATTTGCCCAAGGTGGCCCTCAGCAGATGGTATTGGACCCTTTGAGCTCAACCCCTACTTGGGTGTTAGTCATGCCTGCGAAGTTTACAGTGACTGAAAAGTACGCAAGTAACCTGTACGACTCTTGTAAGAAGTGTTCGTATACACAAGCAGTCCCAGCTATGCAGTCTTCGCATGGATTTCTGCAGTTCCAAGGTGCGCTTTTTGTGGAAATGAATGCGATATTTATCACTTTCTACTTCGTGAACTCTCCTCCTGCACTCGAACTCGCAACAGTACCCTGCAGTAACCAGGCTCCAGAGGCCTACGGCTACCCTACCAAGCCCTGTTCTTGCGAAACGTAAGCACTATGTAGCTGTCGTCAACTCTGCCCGCCTTCCAGTAGTTAACTACATCTAGGGTTCCTCCTTCCTTAGGCTTTTACTTACCGCGCTTCTGTCTATTTTGGTGTTTCCGTGTGCATCTTCCCGGAGTGGATGTTAAGGCGGTATCTTTCAGGCTGTTCCTTAATGCAGAAGCTTGCTACATATCGGAGCAGTGGGTCATAATCAATTGCACAGTGCTATTGCATAGCTCTGTCGAGACGCAGTCCTTTGGTATCAAGTGATTTGAGACCCTATTGTATATATTAACTGTATAGTCATGACAGAGACGCATCTCTTCGTTACAAGCATATTGCTCCTATATCAATTTCTTTATTAAGGACCATTTATTTACTTCTTACTATCATTCACAACATCTCTCAATTCAGTTTGCCTCTAAGATTACATACTCACTTTTCAATTACTATTATACAATAGCGTAGTTCATTTATATATGAAAACTTGGACCTCATTCTGGGAAAACAAAGAGACAAGGAAAGGCGAATAGTGGGAATTTGTCCCATGTGGCGGAGCGGAAAAGCTCGCGTCGTAGTTGAGTAATTCGTAGTTTTCTATAATGGCAGATTTATAACGTATAATGGAGACTACTGCAGGAAAACTTCACATAAAGCCAGGGAATCAATGGGCGATTTTGAGCAATTCTTATGGCTGCTCACAAGGTAGCTGTATTCCTATGGCAATAAATATGGCGATTTGGGTGCTGCTGGGACTAGTGGTGCCTTGCTTGTCTCTGTGTTCTTTCACTCAGAACTGTCCCGGGGGAGTGTGCACTCCGCCACATATGTTCAGTCCGTATGTGGAGCCGTTTATGACCGAATTCACCAGTCCCCTAATGTGTCCAGAATTCGCAGGTCAGCCACTTTGCTGCAACGACGACCAAAACACGGAACTGGTGAACAAGTTCACACTCATCGACTTCACATTCGGAGGAGGAGCTGGGGGCTGTGACGCCTGCGGAGTCAATTTGAAGCGACTTTGGTGCTATTTCACCTGTTCCCCAGACCAGGCATTATTTGCCCAAGGCGCCCCTCAGCAGATGGTATTGGACCCTATGAGCTCAACTCCTTCTTGGGTGCTAGTCATGCCGACGAACTTTACAGTGACTGAAAAGTACGCATGTGACCTGTACAACTCTTGTAAGAAGTGTCCGTATGCACAACAAGTCTCTGCGATGCAGTCTTCGCATGGATTTCTGCAGTTCCAAGGTGCGAATTCCGTGGAAATGGGTTTGGTGTATATCACTTTCTACTTCGTGAACTCTCCTCCTGCACTCGAACTTGTCACGATACCTTGCGGTAACCAGGCTCCAGAGGCCTACGGCTACCCTACAAAGACCTGTTCCTGCAACAAGTAAGCACTATACAGCTGTGATCAACTGTGCACGGCCCGCCTTCCTATGGTGAAGAAAGGGACTTTAGCTGGGATCAACTGGGTGCTTGTGGGAGTGGGGTATTTGGTGATATTCGTACTGACGGCTGTTATGGTCTTTATGAGGTATATGTGGAGACGCAGGAACTTGAAGGCTGCAAGTGAGCCGATTCTCAGTACACCCCTCAGAGGAGGCCATTTATCTGGCCCGTATAGTGATGATTAGTCGTAATTTCCCCTTTCTGCACCTTTTCCCCTGCTTCAGGTAGCTCTTACTGCCTTTGACATAGACTCAGCACAAGGATCCAATGCGTCTAGAGCCTCAAACAGGCTGAAATAGAGGAAGGACTGCCTTGTCTCAGCTAAATACTGTCAATTCGCTTCTTTTCCGTGATAAATTCCCGATTATTTAGATATCTATAAGGACCGAAACACTGCTTTCGCCCCCTTTTTCCGCCATTTCCCCACTTCTCATCGCTCTTTTCCACTCTCACAAGGTTTCCACCATTTTCTCAACAATAATGGCTCTCTGGGAACTGTGTTTGCAGCTAGTTCCCGCAATGACCCTCTGCGCCTTCACCCAAAACTGTCCAAACGGCGTCTGCGAAGTGCCGCATATGCTAAATCCTCCAATTGAGCCCTTCCTGACCCAGCTTTCCCAGCAAGTGATGTGTCCAGAGTTCGCAGGGAAGCCGATGTGCTGCAACGACGACCAAAACACAGAGTTAGAGATCAAATACCAGCTAATTGACTTCACATTTGGAAGCGGTGTGGGGGGCTGTGATGCCTGTGCGGTCAATTTGAAGCGATTGTGGTGCTTTTTCACCTGTTCCCCGGACCAGGCAGTATTTGCCCAAGGCGGTCCTCAGCAGCTGGTATTGGACCCAATGAGTCAGACTCCCTCTTGGGTGTTAGTCATGCCAGCTAACTTTACCGTCACAGAAAGATACACCTGTGACCTGTACGACTCTTGTAAGAAAAGTCCGTATGTCCAGCAAGTCTCGGCTATGCAGTCTTCGCATGGATTCCTGCAGTTCCAAGGCGCGAATTCCGTGGATATGGGACAGGTGGATATCTCCTTCCACTTCGTGAACTCTCCTCCTGCACTAGACCTGACAGCATTACCCTGCAGTAACCAGGCTCCAGAGGCCTACGGCTACCCTACCAAGCCCTGTTCCTGCAACAAGTAAGCACTATGCAGCTGTGGTGGACTCTGCACTGCCAGCATTCCTGTAGTGCAGAAAGGGACTTTAGCGGGGATTAACTGGGTTCTGGTGGGAGTGGGGTATTTGCTGATATTTGTGCTGTCAGTGGTGTTATTCTTTATGAGGTATATGTGGAGACGCAGGAATGGGAAGGCTGCAAGTGAGCAGATTCTCAGTACACCCCTCAGAGAAGCTCAGTTCGCATAGTGAGGAATAACCGTAATTCCCTTGATAAACAGCACTGGCCTTTTGGCAACTCCCATCTTAGCTACCTAGCTCCATTCCTCGGCATTTCGCAGGCGTAGCACTTGGACTTGGACCAGGGGTTGACCAATGTGCAGCGAGAGCAGCCCCACTCCCTCTCCTTTTTACACGACCGGCACTTTTTTTCTTTGGGAGAATTGCCAACTTTGCAGCTGCAGGTCCACAAGTCTACTTGCTTTAAATTGCACTTCACACACACTGCGGCTGCGGTCGGTATCGAACGCATACATTTGGGACATGTCCAGGAAATCAGACTAGCAAAGGCGTTTGCTCGGTTGCAGTGACTGCAGTTGGACAGACTCTGAGAGTTGGAGGTATTGCAGTGCACGCAAGTCCAGCCTGCAGGCAATACAGCGGGACGGGTCCTGCGAGTCTGCTGACATTTCAAGCACTTTTCAGTCATGTTGTACTCATACCTGCAATTGGTGCAGATCCAGTACTGCTGTGAACTAACTAGCGGCGCTATCGTTGTCACCACTTTGGGCTTGATCGACTCCTCGCAGTTCAAAACGACCTCAACTCTTTTCAAGTTGACATACTTGCAGATACATGTCATCTTCACTGCAGGCACAATTGCCCAGCACTTCGGACACTGCCACGGCTCCAGCCGCTGGGCCGGGTCCATCGAGAGTGTGTCCAGTGATAGAAACATGTTAACGGAGGATCTGTGCACGGGCGCAGACCTAGACAGCGCTTTCTCTTCCTCTTCAGCACAGTAGGTGCACAGGCCTGTCTCTGCATCCAGGACTCGGCGACAGGTCGAACACAGTCGGTAATTCGCATACAACTCCTCCACCCGGCCGATAATCAGTCCTGCCAGTTTCTCATACACGAAGTCCACATAGGCCTGTCCAAGCCCTTGCAGGAACAGCAAGTACCCGCAGGTTTCCTTCACCAAAGGGTCAGCTAGAGCGTCTCCCAGTATGTCGGGAGAAGGAAGGCAGCAGGGGGAAGTCTGGTGGGTGCTGCAGCGGAGGTGGCCGCAGGCGCACATCCACAGTGGCTGTGCGGGGTTGAAAGTCTGGGGAGAGGGACATTGGCTGCAGGCGAGGAGTTGGTTCAGAGACATGGTGGTCTATATTATGGGCAGTATGGAAGGCTGGGGAGGACTTACTTACAAGTCAGCAGAGACGACTACTGTGGGAGTATGCAGGGCAGAGAACTGACTTGGAGGTATAGGGAGGCAGACTGAGTCTGTCTTTAGCCTAATATGTCTCAGTAGGCGTGCACTCGCTGTTTATTCAATCAGTAGTGCTTCCACTCCTCTATATACATGTTTCCCAAGTACCAGCGGGAGATGGTGCTGTACGAAGCCACTCCCTCAGGCTTCCGCTATGCCCGACATACTGTGCCCAGCTTCTACGCTCCTGACTCCCACCACAGTGTAGACGTAGACGACTCCCCCCACAGTCACTACATCTTCTCTCCCAACGGCTATCTCCTGCCCTACTGGGGAGCCGTCATGATCCTGTCAGTGCTGTACCAGGCCGCCACCGTGCCGCTGGCCACAGCCTTCGACCTGCAAGACACGACTGAGGCCGTGGCAATTGACTTCGCCTGCACACTTGTTTATATGCTGGATATCGCCATCAGCTTCAACACTGCGTTTTACCGCAAAGGAGTGCTGGTGACTGGAAGGGCAGCGATTGGGAAACAGTACTTGCGCACTTGGTTCGTGCCGGACCTGATTTCCGCCTTTCCCTATGACTGGCTCGTGAATATGCCGCTCACAGCCTCGAATAGCACTACTCGAGCGCCCACTCTGATCCGAATAGTCAAAATTGGTCGTCTCCTTCGGTCCTTTCGGCTGATCCGTCTCGCGAAGCTGCGTCTGCACCTACTCCGCATCCGCGAACGTCTAATGCACAGTCGCCTGGCCATCCTATTTACAGCTACGTACCTGCTTGTCGTCATGTTGGGAGTGGCGCACTGGATCGCTTGCGGCTTTTTCTACATCTCACAAGTCAGTGACTCCCCAGACAACTGGGTGTATGCCTGTGAACTGCAGGACGCAGTGATAAAGGACCAATATATAGCTGCTATATACTGGGCTGTGACTACTTTAACGACCACAGGGTATGGGGATATTCACCCTGTCAATACCTACGAAAAGATGTATGGGGCTATGATAATGGTCATTTCTGCGGGGTCCTTTTCCTTCAGAATAGGGAAAATCGGCGCTGCGATTGCTAGTATGGACAGGGACAAGAAGGAGCATAGGGACTTGTCACTTGCGGTAAATAGGTATTTGAATCAGGAAAAGGTCCCGGAAAGGGTAATGGATCGGGCCAAGCAGTTCCTTAATTATGTCTGGGAAAGCCGAAAAAGACGCAAAACCGTCAATCTGCGGCTGTTGAGCCACTTCTCAGACCCTTTAAAGCACGAAGTGAGCGACTACATCTACGGCCCCGTGATCCAGCGCATCCCTATGTTCCAGCGCTTCCCCCGCGCCTTCATCACACAGCTCTCCCAGCTGATTCGCTTGGAAATCTTCGCGAAGGAGGACTTGGTCTTCCAAGCAGGACACAGCAGCACCCAAGTCTACTTCATAGAGAAAGGACTGGTGGAGATATTTCACCAGTCCTCGGGCCAGGTCTTCCGCATGCTAGAGAGTGGCGACTACTTCGGCGAATTGGCCTTTTTTATGGGCGGCTCGAGGTGCGCCTCCGCCCGCTGTGCGGACTTTTGCGAACTGCTGAGTCTGAACAGGGTTGCCTTCTTACCCCTGCTAGCCCCTGCTTCTCAGTACGAATTCAACCAAATCCAGGCCTTATACCGCTATAAGGACTATGCGGCCTTGGGCCTGAGCTGCTACACGTGTAGTCAGAGCAGTCATTTGGCTATGGACTGTCCTAGCTCGAGGATACAGATCAACAGACTCAGGATTTGGCAGGAGTGGAGAGACACTCGCAACAGAAAGACAAAAGTCCTTTTATTAGGGGCGACTCCCAATTTCCCCCGCAAGGAAAGGAGAGATTTGCGAGTTTCTCGCTACTCTAAGGACAACACAAGCCGGAAAGACGCCTCGCAGCCAGTGCACTGGCACTCCGCAAGTCCTGCGAAGGCAGTTCCGAAGGAAGACACAACCCCTGTTTCCTCCGAGTCCTGCCTCCTTTCCCAGCACTCCACAGGTGGCTTCCGCCCTGACAGTCCTCTGCACCCTCCAGCCCAGCCTCCCCCTCCAGTCCTCAGGCGAAAACTGCACATCGCTTTTGCTTAGGTCGTTAAATTCAAAATGGAGAGTAACGGCAGTGCGCCAGACTGGGAAGCCACCCTGCTGACTACAGGACACGCGACTGTGCAGAAAAGGACCTTGGTCACTAGCAATTCGCAGTACGTAGTGAAGAGATTTCGGCCCTGGACAGGCCTGGAAACCTCCAGAACAGGCCTCAGCGACATTACAAATCAGGTGAAAAGGCCGAACACGCAGCCCCACTCCCCACTGCTGAAAACCAAGGCCAGGGCCGACCCGCTCTTTGTCACGCTGTCCACTGAGCAGCGCACCCTTACAGACATACATGCAAGGCCCAAGTTCAGGGCAAGGAAGGTGCCTAGGAGTCTGTACGAGTACCAGGGAGAGCTGCAGGTCAGACCCAAGCCTGAGGAAAAGCCTGTGAAGGCACCACTTTTCGTCCCTGCAGTTCCCTTTCGGGCGATTCCTTTGAATCCGCTGATTATGGCGGGAGCGACGTTTGCAGTGCAGTACGATGCGAAGCCTACTGTGCCGCAGGCCCCTGCACTGCACACACAGGTCAGGGCGGACCAGCGCAGTGCCTCCCTCAACACCTCCCTCTGCAGGCCCGCCACTCCGGCTGTCAGTCTCAGAGACACCTTGAAGCAGCTGCTGGGGAAGATGGAAGGACTGTCCCAAGTCGAAGCCATGGAGGTCGACCAGCCAGAGTAACCAGTGTGTTAAGTCGGAATTAGAACTAAGACCAGAGCAATTGGATACGGCAAAGGCTAAACTAGTCTGTGCCATTTCAACGTGCAATTGGCCTATTAGTCCCTGGGTAATGCCTGCGTTCCTAGACAAGAAAAAAGGGCCGCTCCGGGAATTGAACCCGGGACCTCTCCGACCCGAACGGAGAATCATACCACTAGACCAAGCGGCCTCGCACTCTCCTCCCTCCCTCGCCCTTATCTACCCTGCCGCCTTAGCTCTATGCTACAACTCTCCCTGCAACTTCTCCGCATAGTCCTGGCTAGTCCTTACAGTTCCCAGGTACAGGAACGCTGGGTACGGGAAGCCTGCAGCCTTCCATCTGCTCAGTAGAGTCTGCAGCTCTTGTCCTAGTGCAGCTGTCCTCTGTGCGAGTTGCAGGCTTTCACTGCCCTCTTCCAGGGACATGAGGGTCAGGAGCTGGTCTTCTCGTTCGTGCATTCGTGAGAGGATCCGCACTGTCAGTCTGCGGAAGTCCAGCAGTCGCTTGATTTGGCGGAGTGCGTACACTGCACCTTCCTTGCTGCCGCCCTGCAGCTGGATGTAGTCCCTAGGCAGCAGCAGTTCGTCTAGCAGGCGAGCGAGGGTGGTGCAGGCTTTGGAGTAGACCAGTGGGAGGTCTTGAGGGTCCGGGTGGCTGTGGAGACGGAAGTAGGCGGAGTCTGCCTCCTTTTCACTGTAAATGCCTGAGCGGCGGTCCCAGTTAAAGGCCAAGTTCCCTCCCAATGCAAACGCATCTAGCGGGGAATCGCTCCAATCTGCAGGCTTTGGCCTGCGCCTAGGTACAGACGCAGAGTGCTGTCGACTGGTGGGCACTAACACCGGGCCCTCACTCCGCAAAGACCCCTTGGTGGAACTGAGCTCCGGCACAGGGTCGTAGTGAGACCTGGAACTGTCCTCGTCCTCTTCCAACACGCAGTTCAGCCCTGCAGCGGCTTGGTGGGAGTGACTGGCTCTGCGGAACACAAGGCGGGGCGGGGCTATGGGCACTGGAGTCAGCAGTTCACTCAAGTAGGTAGGGTTGGCCTTCATTTCTTGCATCAGTCCTGCCCAGCTTTGAGCGTCCGAGGCCTCTGATAGGAGCGCTTCGAGTGGCTTCGCTCCAGGCTCCAGGCTTTTCCTCGAGTCCCCCCTCCTTGTCCCCTGACTGCCTTTCCTGGGTCTCAGTCCCTCCACAATAGTTTGGTTCATAGTGCGCGGACTAACCCCCTTAGAGGCCGGAGTAGACCTCCTGCCTCTGGAAGCAGGTTTGAGCTCAGAGATCTCTGCAGGTCGGTTGCTGTGGACTTGACTCTTCGCCCGCAGTTTCCTGTCCAGCGTGATTGGCAGAGCAGTAGGCCTGGGCAGCACTGGACGGACTGGCTTCCCTCGAGACTTGGGCTTCATATCAGTCCAAATAGAGGGTGGAGAGGGGATATGTGGTCTTTCAGCCTCTTTGAGAGAGAGGGAGTCGGCAGGGGGGGAGACCGGTTCCTGCGGAGACTGCAAATTGGTCCAGTTGAGGACTGCTTTGGCCTCTTTCTGGCGGAAGAAGTCAGGGGAAATGAATTCGGAAGGCTGGGAGTCTGCAGGCGAGCTGGCCAGTTCCGCCTTTATTTGCTGTGCGAACTCCTCATACTCCACATTGAAAATGTTGGGCTTATTCACCTGCTCCCCAGCCTTCCCTTCCTCTGCTGGTTTCTCACAAGCCTCCAAGTCCTTCAAACTTGGCGTCTTCGCCATATCCCCGGCTCCACAAGCATTGCAATCACTGCGAGAATGCATGTTTTCCAGTGAGCCTTTGCGAGACAGACAGACTTTCTCAGTGCTGCAGTCCACCGCTTCTTCATCCACTTTCACACTAGTGCTTTTGACTTGATGCAGGGACCTGAGACGACGCTTGGACGGCTCTGACTTGGCACTAGTGGCGATTTGCTGCTGCAAGGACTCCAGTTGCGCCTTCAGCTGCTTGATCAGTGCATCCTTTTCATCGAGTTGCTTTTCCAAGTCACACACAGCCACCCCGCCCTGTCCTTGACTAGTTTCTCCCCCCTCTGGAACAGTCTCAATGGCTCGCTGGAGTAAGTCCCTGGCCAGTTGGTAGCTGTATATGCGGATTGCCTCAGCGGCCAACTTCGTCTTACTCATATACTCTGTATAGGAATGGAAGTCTGCGTGAAGACGCTGGACAGGACTGTGGGGTTGCAACTGCCTGAAAAAGCGGTGGGAGCGGACTTGATGGCTGCAGTGGAACTGAGTGGAATGTTGGGTCAACAACAGTGCTATTTGAAGGCTGGGGAACAGGTGATTTCCCCTCTATCCTCTCTAGCAAATGTGACCTCCCCGGTCCTAGCAATCCCTGGAGATGCACCGACAGATATGGTAGAAGTACAAGTGGAGTTCCTCAGTAAGCGACATTCCTTGCACTGCCCAGCTGATATGCCTTTTTCAAGCCTCAAACTAGCTATCGGCAAGCGATTTTACCTGCTTCCAGATGACTTCTGCCTGCTAACTTCCTCAGGCGAAGTGGACCCTTCCCTCCCAATATCAGTCCTCAAGGACACCCTAAAGGTCCAAACCAACACGCAATACCCCCCAGCAGGTTTCCCTGTGCAGGTGAAAACACTCACAGGGAAAACAATTACTCTGACCGTGACAAGGGAATTAGAGGTAGACCAGGTGAAGCGGATGATTGGAGAGGCGCAGGGAGAGTACTGGGAGGACTTGAAACTGATATGTGCTGGGAAATGTGTGATTTCAGGGCAGTGCATTGGGGACTATAATATAGCGGCGGGAAGCATGCTGCATTGCGTAGTTCGCTCAAGAATAAACTTTAGTTAGTGCGCATTTAAGCTGCTGCTAGAGAGGACGCTCATAATCGCCCAGTAGTAGAGGACTAAGTCCTGACTCCATAGGAAAAGAGTCCACCCAGGGAGAAGGCTTCGACTCTGAGCCGTCTTGGAAACTCCAGTTGGAGACTTTGCTTGCACTTTTGGTTTGAATGCGAGGAGGCAAGTTAACTGGCGTTTTCGTGCGGAATTTGCGCAAAGTGACTTCAGGCGTACGACTGCGGACATCTGCCCGGACTAGGGTAAACAGAGAGGGCCTTTCCGCTGCTTGCGTCGCAGTCAAAACAGGTCTAGCACCAGTGTCTCTGATTACAGCACTTTTGGACAGGATGGACAGGGCAGGACTCGGCAGTTCCACAGACCGTTTGAAATTCACTGCTCGGGGTCTGATAGTGAGGGGAGGCAAAGGGGAAGTGCGTCTCCTTGGCTTTCTACTGCTCAGCTTGGGTCTCACTTGCCAAAACACAGGTCCATATATGGAGCAGATTTCCCGCACCCGCTCCCTGGGCCCCAGCGCTCTTTCCTTCCTCACGAACCGAAACCCACTCATAATCCTTATTAGTCCCCACCCTACCACTCGCTTCTCCCATATATAAACTCCTCTATGGGCTGCCAAAGCAGTGCTCCTGCACCCCTCGTCCTCAAGACCAGACTGCTCAAAACCAACCACCCCTCCCTCAACGCTATCATTGAGGAAGCTGAGCGCTCGCTTCAAGAACTCGCACGCATCTGCAACCCTTTGGAAGTAGCAATTGACCGCTTTTTCTCAGTGTGCGGAAGGAAGATGGACGAAGGGTTCAGAGCGTGTCTGCTGGGTCTAGTGGTTGCGCTGCTTGCCAACTGCAAAGAGGGGGAGTTCATGTTGGTGGGCAATGCTGCAGGGTTCAAGGTGAAGACGCACAGTCTGGGAGAGCACCTCACAGTGGAATATGAGACTTGGCGGCAACTGGCTACAGAGCTGCACTACACCATCACTGACTTGTCAGACAACTTGTTGATGCTGATGGACTGCGCCTCCACCTCTCACCGTCTCAACCTAGCGCTCGTGCAGCTCATCAAGGTGGAGGACTTGAGAGTCGTGGACATACGCAAAGTGATGGTGATCCTGGAGAAGAATGAGGAGACCATCAGGTCTGCGGCGGAGTTGCTGCACCTCAATGTCCGCAGAGCCAAGGCCTACTCGAGTGAGTCGGAGTTGGTAGTGCAATGGCTCAGACAAGCGGAAGGCATGCGCTTAGTCTCTCTAGAGGCTGAGAAAGCCAGGGAACTGCACCTGCGTTCAGCCTTCGAAGTCCTCCTCCACCGAACTGCTCGCATTACAGAGATATGTGCCCTGTGTCCTGCCAAGTAGTGTAGCTATCAACACATGGCTGAACTCCTGTGTGAAACTACATCCTTCTTTGCTCTCTTTCTAGCTCCTACCTAAGGCTAATCTCCGCATCAGCGCGTACTCTGCTTCCCAGTAGGCCAGTAGCTCTGGGTCCTCCCTAGGGAACCGGTCCTGGAAAGACTGGATGACACCTTGGAAGGTCTCAGGGTACTGCTTCAACACGGGTCCTTCAGCACCCAGCAACAAGTTGCCTTGAATATTCATCCGACGAGGCTTCTTGTGGACTATCACAATTTCACGCATTTTCAGCCCGATTTCATCCACTTCGTTGTAGTGCTGGAAAAATGCTTCGCCTCGTTTGAAATCCCCAGTGCTCTTGAAGCAGTGCAGTTTCATCAGGAACTCCCCAATTGCCGCCTTGCCTTTGCTCTGCATGGCTGCGTAGTCGAGTCTCAGCTTCATGTCATTCTCTCCGACGAACTCCACAGAGGCCAGTCCCGCCTCCACCATTACTCGGAAGATCACCCACCTTGCACTGCAGTGAGCTTGTCCCCACGCCTTCGCTTCGGGACTGTAGTAAAGCAGGCCCTTCAGTCCTGCGTACGCCATGTAAATCCACATCATCCGCCTAGCGTCCTCCTTAGCCTCAATTGCGAAGAGTTCGAAGGGCAGGTCGAAGAGGGCCAGGTAGGTGGCGACAGTCTCAGCCCTACACTCCTCATAGGCGTTGGACAGTGCTCCGAACTTGCTGCTCCAGGTCTCCCCTTCGTTGTACCAACTGTCCACAGGAGCGCCTGTCGCAGGGTTCACTATGTTCGGTGGGAAGTTGAAAGTGCCATCCTTGGCTTTGGAGAGCAGTTTGCCGCTGCCATGGCCCAGCAGCTCATGCAGCGCTACAGCCACAGTCTCGCCTTCATCGTACATTCTTTGAATCAGAGCGATGTCGTCAGCTTCAAGGAAGGGCAAGTCAGAGGAGCCCATTTTGGGGTAGGCGTTGCCCAGGTTGACATTCTTGAAGCCATCATGTTGGCGGATTTCGTCATAGTTGGGGATGTTAATGCCAATAGGCACTCCGGAAGTGGCGAATGTGAGTACTTCCAAACTAGTGAAGTCCGGAGGAGTGAACTTGTCCTTCTCGAAGTCTCGGCCCCAGGGCAGCTGTCTGATCAGTTCCTCCGCCCTGCTCACCAGTGCGCCGAACTTCGCACTCACGGGCTTGTTCACAATGCTGACGAAGCCTTCGAACTCAGACCGAATTCGCAGCGGGTCTGCGTAGTTTTCAATAAAGCCGATGTTGGTTTCCACCACAGGCTGCAAGTCCTTGATCCAGTGGCGCTGTGCAGTTTTGTGCTGGTCAATATCTCCTGTGACGAAGTGACGGATGTAGGCCAAGAGCATGGCTTCCTGTGCTGGGTTGGCAGTATAAGCCAAGGCTTTGGTCATACTCCTTACGAGTCTTTCCATCATTAGGCTGAAGTCTCCAGCAGTGATGTGGATTTGCTGGCCTTCGTGTGTGAAGCTTTGCACACAGGCCAGCGCCTCTTGAGAACAACTGGCGATACGTACTTGGAAGCCAGCGGGGGACTTGAAGAGTCGACTGTTCCAGTGCAGTTCTGTCAGGGAGTGGGCGAAGAGAGCAGCTTTCACGAATTCTGCGTCTGCTTTGGAGACATTCGGGGAGTAGTAGGACGACCGGCCGTTTTCCTCAGGGAAGTCAAGCCTCGTGCCTACCTTTTCCTCATAGACGTCATCCCCGATCTGCGTCCAGATCCTGCAAGCTGTGGAGTTGAGCGCTGCTCCCACTATCAAGTTGAAGCGAGCACGTGGCAGCTCTGGCAGTATTTTGGTGTCTCCGAAGCTGTGGTAGTTGCCAGCGTTGGAAAGCACTCCAGCTGCGTAGGCGATGAACTGGTCCCACTCCTTATCACTAATGCCTGCTTCTTTGGCCTTGCTCTCGAACTCCACATCTCCGAAGAGAGTCTGGAACAGTAGCAGTAGTCCCGGAGACTCGTAAGACCTTTGGAAGAAAGCCACTATGCCCCCCTCCCAGCAGGCCCTGGACAGGTGGTAGGCGTAGTACTGCTCGGTGCGAGTGAGTGCACTCCACGCACTTTCACACTCCAGCCGCTGGATGGGAGTCTCTGCTGCAATGTAGGGACTGGCCATTTACAGCCATAAGTTGAGGTCAAAGCCTCAGTGGGAACTACCCTCAGACATGGAAGCTTATAATGGCAGGGGACCAGATCGACATCAAGACACTGAGAATAATCATGATTGTGCTGTGCTTCTTGTGCGGCGTGGGGATGATCGCCATCGGAGTCACCAACTTCGCTCCCTATGGCACTGCAGATACACCTATTCGAGTGATGCTCAGCATTTACTACATCCTCTTCGGCTTGCTGGCGTGGATGGGCGAACTGCCAGTGCCGCGACTCACGCAGTACGTGTCGTTTATGCGGAGTTACTGGGGTAAAGCACTCTATTTCCTCTTCATGGGCACGATTTCACTGAATAACGAAGTGGTGTGGCACTTGGTTGTGTCTCTGTTTATCATCGCTGTGTCCATTTTCTACTTCTTCATGGCCTTTTCGTTCAGAAATCGCATGACGCCTGAGGAGGAGAAACTCTCTGCACCCAAGAAGTCGGACAGCCAGGCCAAGCAGCCTGAGGCGAAGGCCGAAGCCCCAAATAACCCCTAGGAGTGACTTAGACTAGCGACGTTTGTGTTGCTGCTCCGCTTCCCAACTCACGTAGTCCAGAGCGTGGTGTCCATACCAAGCCACGAAGCCAACACTGCCTACGAAGTGAGCCCAAGTGAACTTGCGCTCCTGCTCCTCCTCCAATCCCCTGTGCCAGTCCCAGTACAGCATGCCTATCAGTGCACCCACTAGCACAGGAGCCACTCTCAGATAGCGATCCAGTCGCTCCCTGTCCACTTTAGTCTGCTTCCAAGTCTGTTCCAGCACATCGAACACTGGGGCAGTGAGCAGCACTACGAGTCCTGCTAGTGTTGCTAGCAGTACTGCTGACTGAGTGAATCCTTTGGCTGCTAGCACCACAGTCTTGAGACAGTCCACTAGCAATGAGGACTTGTAGAGGCCTTCGCCTAGGAAAACCAACCCACGCACTTCCTCTCTCTCCACAGCTTTGTCCAGAGGCATCACTGCCAAAGCCACGTAGAGCGCCTGCAGCCAGAGCCAACTGCTCGGCAGCTCCGCACCCACAATCAGTCGCGCCAGCATGAGCTCCGCAAACACGTAGAACCAGCACTCCACATAGCCTCTGCCTGAGTACCTCCCTCGATGAGTCCACACCTGGTACAGCACATGCAGCGGAAACACTCCTTCTAATGGTACATTCATCCACTGCTCCTGGTACCCCTCCACCAGCACGAGCAGTACGACCAACACTTCGCAGGGAATCAGCACAGAGTAGAGCTCCAAGCCCTGCATATTAGCGCTAGACTAAGCGTCATCGTCGTCCGCTTTCAGCTCATTGGTGAGTTTATCGCGCTCTTCGTTAGAGATTTGAGACCGGATAGGGTCTTTTTGAGGACTGCCGCGGGCGAGTTCAGGGTTGGACTTGAGAGTCTGACTGATGGAAGTCATTTTCTCCTTGATTTCTTTGACAAACTTCTTGGAGTTGCGCAGTGTTCTGAAGATGTTGAGGGCTCGGGAGTAGTAGTCGAAAGCTTGCGGGTACCTGTTCAGGATCATTAGGATAGTGGCAATGATCTTGAGGTTCTTCGCGTACACCAAACTGCCCTCGCCGTGTAGTCCCTTCTCCATTTCCTCGAGCTCGAGGAACTCCTCCAGTGCCTCTTCGTACTCCCCCGCCTTGAGCAGCAGTGTGCAGATGCTCTTCTTGACTTTGGCAGTTTTCTTGTCAATGAGGCCGTGGTTGAACTCATACAAGTGCTCGGCATTCCTAAGGCAGTCCAGGGCTTCTGGGTAGTTGTTGCTTTCCTGCAGCCACTGGGCCTGCTTGACTGCGACTTCTGCAGTTAAGTCGGGCTGTTGGTCCAACTCCATCAAGAGAGTCAAGGCGCGCTTCTGCAGGTCTAGGGCGTTGGTGAGGTCCTTCTGCTTGTGGTATATTTTGGCCATTTCCAAGTAGACCTTAGCAATTGCTTCGTGCTTCATTCCGTACTGCGCTTCATACAGTTCCCACATAGACGTCAGTGAGTCAATGGCTCTCTGGTACTCCTTCTTCTTGTTGTACCCCTCCGCCAGCACCGAGTAGATGCTAGCATTGGACACATTATCTTCGCCCGCAATGCTTTGATTCATTTTCAAAGCCTTTTCCAGCAGGTTCAGTCCGTCGTCTATGCCGCCTGCCTGGATGTAGCACTTGCCGAGCAGTGTGAGGATGTGTGGGTGGTACGCCTTGGAGTCCTCCACTGTGGTAAACAGAGACCCGTTGAGTTTGAGGGACACAGTGAGGTGCTCGAGCGCCTGTTCGAAGTACTCGTAGTTGAGATAGCACTCGCCGAGGTTGCAGTGCGCCTGCACGAGTATGAAGGAGGAGCGGTTGTGCACTGTGACCAGCACCTTGCACAGTGCCAACTGGTGAATGCGCACCTGAATCACTCCTTCCTTGTCCCCGATTTCCTCCTTGTCCTTCACGTACTCGCTCAGCACGCGGTTCTTCTCCTCCAGCTCCCCGCAGATGCGGTCCGCTATGCTCAGATTCATCTCCTCCATGGACAGTTACTATGGCCGCTGCTGTGGAGAGAGGCTTCGGCCTTCTGGCTTACGACGCGTGGTTTGTTCAGTTGAACAGAGAGCGAAGATCTTGTCCAACTCCTGTTCTGACTGCTTGCGCCTCACTCGCCTTAAATGCACCCCGCTTCCTGAGTCAGCCAGTCGCTCCACTGGGTCTGGACTCACTCTGATCACATGCTTCTTCACACCCTGTGCTGGAGAGCCTTTCCTGATAAGTGGCAGCAGCTTGCCACCGTTCTTCATGCTGGGTACACTCTTCGCCTGGTAGTCCGCGTACCACTTCCGTTGATAGGCTCTCACGTTCACAGGCTCTTTGAGTATCTGCGCCTCGAGTTTGGCGGCTTTCCCCAGCAGTTTGTCCAAGTCTCGCGACCCGAGACGGAGGTGAGAGGGGGAGTAGAGGAGGGAACTGCGAGGTGAAGGCGAGTGACTCAGGTGGGCGGGCTCTGTGATGGCGGGACGCGAAGAGGGACTGAGGACAGCGTGAGTGGGCGAGGGGAAGAAGGAGTAGGACATTAATGGCTGCTGCCAATAGGACAAGCTAAGCCTCTTGGAGGAAATCTCTGCTTGGCTTCAGTTAACCTTTCCCTGGATACTACTCATTACATGCGGTCAGGCAGCTTTTGATGAGAGCGTAGATGTAAGCTCGATGATAATGGACTCTCCAAAGGCAAGATGGGGCAGGAAACTGTCGAAGCGCCGTGTAACTCCGCAAGAATTGCGTGAACTGTCCAAGTCCTCGTACTCGCCCAGCCTCTATGACTTCCTGCTGACAGCTAGCCATAACGCCCCTATCCACTGCAGCATCCCGGAGTGTCTCTTGCGCTCCTCTCGCATCAACCCTACCTTGCTCTGTTCCCAAAACTGCCTATTGCAGGTATATGCTGGCTCTCATTCCTTCAACAAGTTCTTCGAAAAAGTGGACTTGGCGAGACAGACAGAAAGTAGGGGAGATGAGAAGGTGGGAGCAGGGCCGCAGTACGTGGTGAAAGGCAGTGGCAACTGGCAGCTCTGTATGAACAAGAAAGAGTGCTGCAGACAGTGGCCCAAAGCAGAGTATGTGCGGAGATTTGTGCAAGGGGACAAGGCCAAACCAGCTGTGTATCGGTTCAAACGCAGCCGGAACTCTGTCAGTTCAGCTATTTACCTGATTAAAAACGCGTCCATTTCTTCACACAATCCTCGGCCGCGGTCCTTGGCTCTGCAGAGAGCAGTGACTCCCACGAGCATATACCAACACGATACCTTCGCTTTCGTGTACGCTGGCAAACTGCTGAAAGCCTCTTTCTCCCCTTACCACCCCTACCCTTCGCTGCTGTCCCCTAGAAGCACCACCAGGCCTTCCAGCCAAGTAGAGCGATCTGTACGACTAAAGACGCCCACTGCATTTCATTTAGTGGACACTCAGCACTTGGAAACGTGCAAGGTCTCCTTAGTGACGGACAAAGTGCCTGCACTGGAAGCCGCTGTTAGTCAGTTTACTGCGTCTCTGGAAGTCGCCTTCAAGTCTCAGGTGGTATCGCTCGAACTGGACTATATCCGTCTCGACCCGGAGCACTACCTCCTCATCGACCTCCTCTTTATCACTCTCCAAAGCCGCTCCCTGCAGCCTGTGCTGGAGTTACGGTCGAAGTTTGCTCGTGTCACCACTCCTAGTCCAGTTTCCCCTCGTCTGTGTGTGCCAGACTGGCGCCTCTTGCCTGCAAGTTCCCGACTCAGTCTAGCTCTCAGTGACCAGGCAGCACCTTCACCGGAGGCCCTGGACCTGGAGAAGCAAGCGAAGGGGCAGTTGCAGGGAGTGGAAGAGCTGTATGATGGACTGATGGCGAGAGTGAGGCGGGCGAAGGTCGAGCAAAGGGACTTGGTGGAGGAGTTAGAAGCTGAGTATGGGCGGCAGAGAGGGGCGGAGGCACTGGTGGACCGTTTCTTTCATGCCTTCATACTGAAGAGTGAGGTGACGGCCCTGTACGAAAACAAGCTAAAGCAGGACTTTGACGCTATGAAGGCGGGGATACTGTTAGTGCTGCGGGGCCGTGTGCCACTAGCCAGCCGCAAGCGGATCCGAGCCTCTCACTGCAAGATTGAAGACTTGGCTGGACTGGTGAAGGTGCTCTGCAGAGTGACCCGAGAGGAAGGCAGGACAATGGGACTGCGGGAAGAACTGGTGCACTTAGTAGCTCAGCGACTGGAAGACTTCTTAAAAGAAATAGCGAGTCTGGGCCGCAAGTCCCATTAATATCTATGTCTCCCAGTCCTCACAGAGCTGAAGGAGGCCCGCAAAGGCGGAGAAGCTCTGGACCTGCGTCCCTCCAGACTGAATCTGCCAGGCAGCAGGGGCCTGGCTAGCAGACTGCCGGCCCACCCCACAGCAGGCAGTACTCTTTGCTTGCTCACCTTGATAGTCCTATGTGGAGTGTTCAGTATTTCTGAGAAGTCAGTCGCCTGAGCTTCTTGATCCACCATCACAGCTGCAGTAGGTAGTACTCGTATGGTCGGCTTCTGCGGCATGACTAGTAGTCTCGAGCTGAGAACTGTCTTTCTTACATGCAGAGTGGAGTTAGGACGAAGGAGGGTCTTTTGACGCAGTACAGAGCCGCTAAGACTGCGCTGAGAACTCGAGTCTGCATGCAGACCCATCCCACTCACAGTTTTCAAGTGGAGAGGAGTGCTGGTCTGAGTGCCTACGAAGCGAAGAGTTTGGTGACAGTCCAGCAGGAACAGCAGCTGCACCCCTGGCTCAGCTAAGCGTTCATCTAGGCCGCACACCTTTTGTGCTAAGTGCAAAATGCGCGTTTGCAACTCCGCAGCAGGGCTGTCGTGTGCAATTGCCCCCTCTGGATACTTGCACTTGTACCACACTCGTCTGACCTCTCTGTCACACACCGCGTACATGTAGTCCTTGTTAGTAAGTGGCAGCGGGTAGATCTGAAAGCCTCGTGCTTGGCAAGTGAGTAGTTTTTCCCTTGACTGCAGCAGTCTCGCCAGGCCTTGCAGAGTCAGCAGTCGCCTGCTGCCGGGAGTGAGTAGGAAGCAGGACTTGCGGTGTGCATAGGGACAGTGGGTACTGGACTGCCTGAAGACTACTCACCACTAGAGCCTCGGTTCCCAGCAGAGCTAGTTCGTTGCTGGACAGTGCTGCCTTCAAGCAAGATGTCAAGACCTCGCTCAGCTGGGCGTTGCGCCTTTCTATGCACCCGTCTGCTTTCACCCAGGTCACGACTGTTCCAGCTCCCTGGTCCAGTATCATCGTCTCGATAGTAGGAACTGCTGCGGAAGCTGAGACACGAATATAGCTCATCCAAGAGTCCTCCATTGCTATACATCCTTAAACACATTACGAGCCCCGCCTAAGCCGGCCTCTTGCAGGCGGTCTAGCTCGAACTCCTCGCGCACACTTTGCATCACTCTTTCGATTTCCTCGTCGCGCTGTTTACGCAGGCGCTTGACTTCACGGAGAATTTGGTCTTCCGAAGGCTTGGAGGAGGCATGGAAAGCGATGGGTTTGAGCGGAGGGAGCTGGTGCTTGATGTCAAGGAAGATTGACAAAGGACGTTCCGAACGAAGTGGGGGGAAGAGCGAAGGTCTGCGTTCCTCACTCTGGCAATACTCCACACTTTCCCTGGAATGAGTTAAAGCCGTGTCTACAAGCACCGGCTTGATTCGGTAAAAGTCCAGCAGCGAGGGCTTAGCCACTGTGCTTCTGGTCACAGTTACAGGGATGCAGGCATACTGCAGGGCACGGTGAGGCGAAGTGGACACAGGCGGCTGCAAGTGCGGCTTGTCCTTAGGGAACTTGAACTCTATGGGCGAGACAGATCTGACCAGCCACTGCGGCTTCTCCCTTCGGTGACGGTTCGAGGAAGGAGTGGGACAGAGGAGGGGAGGGGAGGGTCGAGACCTCCGCAGAGTGGTGGGCTGTACGGAGTGCGCGCCTTCTCGGAGTCGGCCCAGTGTGGACAGTTCCCCTTTGTCATTACTTCTTCTGTGTTGCTTCATATAGTGTTATGGAGACTCGAGCTGCGACTTCGATGGGGTCCAGGTCTTTTAAGGCCCGAATGCAACGTGAGTTGGCAGCAGTTCACAGAGAGGTCCAACTCACAGACCGACCGAAGGAAACAACTCTCAAGATAGCGAAACTAATCGGCACTTCGCCACCACGCAACACGCACACTCCTCGAAAGCCTGTCACTCCCAGCAGAAGCAGTCACACCCTCCGCCCTGCCAAACCCGCTGTCACCAAAGCAACGACTCCCGCTGTGCCTCCAGAACTACGCAAACTATACAGCTTGCTCAAGGGAGTGAGTCCCTTGCCAACGCCTCGACTCCAAGCGAAGGAGGTGCGAGAGCTGAGTGCCAGTCCTATCTCAGACCTGGTCACTTCCAGTGAGATGGAGGAGGCGGAGGACCAGAAGCCACTACGCAGCCTCAGTGAGAAGCGGGTGGGACTGGCAGCGCCACGGACCATTGCTGTGTACACAGAGCACGGTCTGCGCATGTATGAGCTGAGAAAGGTGTAGTGGTCGCTCAAATCTGTTTATTAATCTGATTTCCACTTGTTTCTGCGGCAGCTCTACTGTAGAGAGATCTGCTCGCTTAGCCCAAAAGCTCTACTTAGTCTCCTTAAAGATGGCTTTAAACTCTTGGAAGCTGATATACTGATCCGCATCTTCATCGAAGGGCAAGAGCAAGGTCTTCAGCTCTTCCTGTGAAATGCGCGAGCCCATGTTAATCATGGCGGAGTGCATTTCCTCGAGTGTCAGGAAGCCGTCATCATCCCTGTCGAAGCGTTTGAAGGCCAGATACAGCGTATTGTCGTCCAGCACTTTTTGGTAATTAATAGCGGCTGCGAGGAAGTCGGTGTAGCGCACAGTGCCGTCCGCACTCGCAATTTCCTGCAATACAACGCACAATTCTTCCTCGCCCCGAGCCTGCAAAGCGCTCTTAATTGTCGCCACACTCAGCAGACCTGTTTTGTCCACGTCCAGACCTCTGAAAGCCTTCTACGTAGTCCTTACCGTCAATGTCTTGACTGTGCGGGGCGACAGGTACTTCACCACAGTTCTCATCAATTCTCTCTGCAGTTTATTGCCTGACTTGAGATGTTGCAGTGACTCGATCATAATGGTGGTAGACCGCAGGTCCGTTTCCCTTGTTGTCATCCAAGAGTGTCTGAGCACATCCTCCAAGCTTAGCCGTTCACTGGGCATGACGACAATCATTTGGTTGATCAGGTCCTTCGCTGCCGAGGAGACGGAGTTCCAGTTGGGATTGTGAAAGGTGAATTCCGCTCCAACGATGCGGTAAAACTGCGCTGATGGCTCATCGTCGTCAAAAGGAATTTCCCCGGACAGCAGGTAGAACAGAATAGCGCCCAGAGACCAGATGTCACACTCCTTGCCGACCTTGCCTTCAAAGATTTCAGGGGCCATGAAGTTGGGGCAGCTACTAAAAGAAGGTGCAGAGCTGGCCATTTTGATAAAAGTCATATCACAGAAGTCCGCAATTTTGACTTCCACACTCTCAGAAGTCTCGTAAAGGATGTTTTGCGGACGCAAGTCTCTATGACAGAAGCCCAGCTTGTGCATGTGCAGCATAGCACGAATCAACTTTTCGAACAGGTCGCGGACTTTACTTTCACAGAAGAGGCCTCTGCTGGCTATCCTCTCACTAATACTGCCGCCTGAGCAGTGCTCTGTCACTAGG
>Ga0247837_1004001_pt1 | contig 24445 bp, 19 predicted proteins | sample LaCtaG_2_FD_187115 | JGI IMG/M metagenome (GOLD analysis project Ga0247837, IMG submission 187115) | Freshwater microbial communities from meromictic Lake La Cruz, Castile-La Mancha, Spain - LaCruzMarch2015_14.5m | ecosystem: Environmental > Aquatic > Freshwater > Lake | place: Spain: Castile-La...
GTGCATTGATATAGTACAGTGGGTCAGGGAGCTACTGGATAGACTGAGTATTCTTGAACTACGGTTCACTAACATAATGGAAATTATAGCATGTCGACTGAAGGAAGAAGCCTATGAGAGAGGTTGGATGCTCATAGCTAAAAGATCTAAGAGTACAGGGTGGATGTAGATGCACTTCAGAAACCGACTCTATAGGCTAACCTATTTCTGAGGGTTGAGGTCTGATACAGTTGAATCTAACTCCGCTCTTTCAATCTCTCTTCTTTCCCTCCTACTTAACTAAAGAAAAGGAGACTCGTCTTCTTTGTCCCAGTCATAATCGACCTTTAAGCCCATCGCCAGCACTGCCGCAGCCACAGCCGTCCCTCCACAGATCCAAAAGGCCCACTTGAAGCCTAGTATCTGGATCATTGGCACTGTGCCCACTCCTAGCGCTATATTGGCCAGTGCCGAGCCTATTGCTATCAGTGAAAACACCTTTCCCCCATGTCCGCCCCATAGATGTTCCCACATATCACCGCCATTGGAGTTATCACACTACACTGCCTTGTCCGAAGAAGGAAATCAGCACCCAGATTACGTAAAGGACCGTATTCGAGGCTATAAGGGTAATAGTGAAGGCAACCACTGCCAATCCAGGCAAATTGACGCTAGTTTAGTAGGGCTTTTGATAGTAGGACAGCCAGTTTGGTCCTAGTTTTGCTTGCTACTCTGCTTCGAGACCATCGAGTGCACAATTGACTTCCTCTGAAGTCGGCTAGTCTGGTCATATATCATAATAATGGCCAGCACTCCGATAGCCACTCCCACAGCTGAAGAGCCTCGCAAAATAGCAGAGACATGCAGGGCGACAGAGGTACTCCACCTCAGCGGACACTGGGCGAAAGGTTGTCTGGATTGACTAGAAAGGTGAAAGCCAGTCCGTACAGCATTCCTCCAGCACAGAAACTGAAGCTAGTGAGTCCGGTGGCCAGGCCTTTTCCGTCAGGGAAAACCGTCCAACTGCAGAAATGCAAGGGGAAGAAGAGCATTCCTGGGCCTGCGCCGATCGTGACAGATAGGGCTGCTACAAACCAATAGAGGTCTTGGATCAAGGAGCACAGGGCCAGCATGCCTGTGCCCAGAATAAGGCCCAGTCCGAATGCTATCCTTGAGTCCATCCAGTGATACAGCCAGGTGCTCAGCACTAACTACGACTCACCTGAACCTATGGAAAAGGCAGGAGTGCTGTAGCTATACGCAGAACTCAGTAGAGCCAAAGAGGCCTCAGAGTTGTAGATGCAGGTAGGAGGTCAGATAGACCACAATAGACCCCAAGACATCATATAGCCTGCAATCTACCTGCCAAGTACACTCACAAGCAGGCAGATTCCAGTCAGGGAAACCACACTGGAAAGGGAAGGACTTTTGCGCTCTTCCATTGCTTATATGGTCCGCATTAGAAGTCTTGGAGGGAAAGTTTCTAGCCATGTGCTTTCTTGGGCTATTAGACTAGCAGCAATGTGGACATATGGGAGGAAAGGAGCAGCGCAGAAGCCGAAATTGGTGTTATTCCTATCAGAGCTGCCGGAGGCTCCCATAGGAGAGGCAAGCACTTGTAAGTCGTCTCGCACCAAGTCCACCGCTCCAGCCGGCTTCAAGCCTTTCTACACTCCCACTGCGCAGCGCAAAACCTCCCTCTACTCCTACCCCAAAGAAGTCCCCTCGGCCCTCGGCCTGCCTGGCACTGTCCAAGCCCGCCGTCCCCTTCCCATGAAGAAAACACTCATCAACTGGATCACTGACAAGCAGAAAACTCTCCTCATGAGTCTGGTGGCGAGTGACCACACGCTCAGTGACTTTCTGGACAGTCAGGTGAGTTCTGGAGGGATGGAGACGGAGGTGCTGCAGGGCAGCTCGAGTAGGACAGGAATACCGTCAAAGCCCGGGATAGAGCTAGGCAAGGTCAGAAGAAAGGACCCGATAAGGTATCCACAGCGGCCTGCTATCAGCAGAACCCACAACCCCGCTCCCCTCGACTACTTCCCCTTCAAATCCGCCCTCCGCGACCACTCCTGGGTCTCCAAGGCGCGCCAACACCTCGTCCAGTCCTTTTCCCTCTCCCTCCGTCTCAGCAACGGAGTTTCCCTGGCCTCAGAAACCCACACGCCCTATACCTATTACTTGGGAAGAGGCAATAACCACAACTTGGTGAAGAACTGCTTGAAAAGTCGAGGCTACTGGACTAGAGTAGATGAGGATGTGGACCTGGAAGAGGTGAATTTAGTATGGACTCAGGGGAAAGTTAAGTACTTATTTCGCTGCTATCCAGAAAGCGAATTGCAGGAAACTGTCCAAAGCCAATGCGGGCAAAGCCCTATAACTTGCCCAGTTCTAATCACTTTAAAGGACCAAAACGGCATAACTAAGTCCAAACAAGTGGATGTTTCGACGCTTAATTTGGACCTGGTTGCACTGTCTTCCTCGTATACGCAGCTGCCCTGCACACTCACTGTCTCCCCTGCGACTCTGCACACGCACAATAAGCTGGAGCACAACTACCATCTCACTAACAAGAAAACCCTCTTTCTGAGTCTTCGAAAGTACTGTGAAGTCACAGGAGAGTCCTTGCTAGATCTAATCCCGCTCACTTACCATATTTCCTACGGTCTCGCTGATATTGAGTTGCTGCGCTTTCTAGACGAGCAAACGACCATTTCTGAGTCCGGAGGCCGCAAATTGAAGGGCATTTGGATCGTAAAGCCCGGCGAAAACACTAACAGAGGCACAGGAATTGCAGTCTGCGGGACTCTCGAGCAGGTAAAGGCGGAGCTCAGCGCCCACAGCGTTTGTCCCATTTCCGGGCTCAAACGGACCTTTATCCTGCAAAAGTATATAGAAAACCCGCTCCTTATCAACAAACGCAAATTCGATATCCGCTGTTTCGCTCTAATTACCGCCATCAACAGTGTGGTGCAGTGCTACTTTTACCAAGAAGGCTACCTGCGCACTAGTTCCAAAGAGTTCTCATTGAAGGACACAAACAACCGCTTCATCCACCTCACCAACGATGCAGTGCAGAAGCACTCCGAGGACTATGGGAAGTATGAGTCAGGGAACAAACTGTCCTATTCAGATCTGCAGCGGTACCTAGACAGCCACAGTTCGGGCAAAACCGTGCAAAGGGATGTCATCGGGCAAATCCGGAAAGTGATGAAAACGACTGTATTGGCCACGTTTGCGAAGCTAAATGCGGATAACACCCAATATGCGTTTGAGGTGTTGGGGTATGATTTCATGCTGGATGCTGCCGGGAAAGTGTGGCTTATTGAGGTGAATACTAATCCGTGCTTGGAAGTGAGTGCCCCGCTGCTTGCAAGGATCATACCGGCTATGCTGGATAATGCCTTTAGAGTCGCTGTGGATCCGTACTTCCCTGACCCTGCCATAGTGTCACCAGGAGTGAAGCGAATGGGAGCTTCCTTAACCGGAGAGCTAATTCCGGAAAACCGCTTTGAGCTGATTTTCCACTCTCAAGTCGAAGGCCAAGCGCTGAGGACGCGACTAGGCAGCCGCTTCCACCTATTGGAGGAGTTTGACCGCGCCTTGCAAGATATGCCGGATGAGTCTTTCTCTGAGTCGTCCAGTGAAGGCGAGGGGTAAATCGAATAAAGGGAGAGTAGTCGCTCTTTGATATGCAAATTAATGAAGGAATTGGAAAGGTTGGGCGAATTAGGCCTCAAAATATTCATTTTGGACTAATTTTCCCGAGGAAAGTCCTCAACTACACCTAAGCCACATCCCCTACATATTCAAAGAAGTCTTAAATACTCTCCGGAACCCGCATCCTCCTGCCCACCTCCGCCAGCAGTTCCTCCGTCTGACTCCCATTGAGTCTGGGGTCGCACAGTGTCTTGTACTTGAGACACAGGTCTGTCTCAGTCAAGCCACACTTGCCGCCTACACACTCCGTCACTTCCTCGTAGGCGGTTTCCAGGTGCATGCCTGCTAGGTGCTCTCCGCTGGCTTCCAGCACTTCGTAGGCCGCCAGCACTTCCGCGGTGACGTCCTCCAATCTACGCGTTTTAATGCCGTCTGCAGTCTTAAACGTATTCCCATGCATCGGGTCTACTTCCCACAAGTGCGGCACTCCGACCTCCCGTACCACAGCGACTACTTTGGGCAGCACAGTCCTGATCTGTCCCACTCCCATCCTAGGTATGAGGACCAATTTCCCCTGTTCAGACCGCGGATTCAGCTGCTTTAGTATCGCCGCCAGTTCCTCTAAATTCGCATTGGGACCGATTTTGAGTCCTATAGGGTTTTCCACCCCGTGGAAGTACTCAACATGTGCGGAGCCTAAGCGTCTAGTCCTTTCCCCGAGCCATAGGAAGTGGGTGGACAGGTTGAAATAGCTGGCTTCCGCCCTGCGGGTCAGAGCAGTCTCGTAGCACAGGAGTAACCCTTCGTGGGAAGCGTACATTGGGTCCAGTCCCAGCGCTGAAGAGTGCATTTTGAGGTAATTCCTGCGTGGAGCTTACATCGTGGTGACAGAGCGGTAGTAGCCGTCGAGAAGCCGCTTAGGGTTGGCTTCTCGCTTCTCGATGTCGATGCTATTGACATTATCCCCCTTGTAAGACAGCACTTTTATCGGCAGTCCAGACTGAGTCAAAACCGTCTCATACGCCTCACTCCGAGGCTTCGCATACTGCCCCGCAATTCTGCCCACTAACAGCACCGGCTTCCCCGCCGCCGCACTCAGCATGTCCCTAAACTTGTACATAGCCTCTGTCTTCTTGAGCAGCACACTGCCTGTGCAGTCTGCAAAGGCCTCCGCGCAGTCTCCACACTGCAGTAAAATCTGCTCTCCGCGCTCACACTTGGCCAGCTCTACCTTGAGTTGCAGCACTTCCGAGGGACTGACGATCGGAGGCAGGGTGAAGATCTGAGTGGGACGTACGTGAGTCAAAGTAGACTGGAGAAAGGACTGGTTGCGGTATTCCGGCTGCTGAACGATAGGAAGGCCGTGCCAAGACGAAGGCGTCCAAAGTTCCCTCCCAGCTTCCATTATTATTCGTCACACGCCACAGTTTCTAATGGCCGTTTAGAAAAGTGATAAATCTAATTTTCTCAGTGTCCCTGCGCCCCTCCTATCCATCATTACTACGCATTGAAGCTCTTGCCCACTACTAGTTTCCCTGCGAGTTTCAGAGATCGGAAGGTGGAGGTCTGGCTCATGCTGCCGATGCTGCTGGCGGTCTTCAAGGGCGGCATTGAGGACTGCGGCTTGGACCTGGGTGGAACTCACGGAGTGCTTTGGGCGGAAGGACCATAGGATGTCTTTTTCTTCTTACTAAACAGCTTGAGTCCCAACTCCGTACTATCCACCATACCTGTAGTCTCCGCAGTCATGAGCCACAAGCCTTTCTCCTTGGCTATTTCCTCGAACTTATGAGGGTGGGGGTGGTGCTGCATAGGGTCCCAGTCGTCCTCTTTCGCGTAGTTCCAGAAGCGGTACTCGTCTTCCTCCGGAGGGACGGCTGGGCCAGGAAGCGAAGGCTCTAAAACGGGCGGGGGAGGCGGAGGAGCCTTCAAATAGGCGATTTCAGCCTTGGAATCTGCTAATTCTCTCTGAAGTCGAGTGATAGTTTCCTCTCTTTCCTGTATTTCCGCGGCTTGTTGGGTGATTTTGCCGTTGGCGGTTTGCAGTGCTTCTTCAAGCCTGCGCTGAGTTTCGCCAATTCCCAGCGATTCAGCGAAATTGCCAAATCCACGCGAAACTGATTGGCAAATTTGCTTCAATTCAGCATATTGGTCCTTGCTTAGCTGCGTTTCGCAGTGTTCTCTGAGTTTTTGCAGGAATTGCTGCTCGGAAATGTCCTGCAGACTGCTGATTCCCTGGGCTGTCAAAGGCAGCACCGCGCCTCTGAGGTCTAATTTGAGTTCCTGCGATATCTCCTCCAAAACATCAACCAAATCTTGCAAATTCCCCTGTCCTTGCCTGTACTTCCCGTATATTTCCTCTGCGATTGGACAGCCGCCTGCTGCTAACCCCATTGCTAGGCTTCGATAGGAGGCCTTTGGCAGGTCGGTCCAGTCCTCTGGCAGACTTGGCAGTCTGCGGATGACCTGCCCTCCGTCTAAAACCAGTAACGCTGGAGTGCGACTCACTCCGTAGCGGAGACATAGAGCAGTTTTCAGCCCTGCCGGCCCTGCCCAGTACACGAACTCGGAACAGTCCTTCGCCCACAGGAAATCCAGCCTTTCCTGTCCTGTGTAGACTGCGAGGACCTGCACAAAGCGCTGAGTGGACCGGACTTCCCGCAGTTGAGGGACTGTGCCTTCCTCTGCCAGTCCGAAGAAGTAGATGTAGTTGAGTTCTTTCGAACTGAGCGACCAATCCACCGGCTCAGCGGCTTCCCACTGAAATATCCTGAGATTCTCGAAACTGGCCATACTAGTGCTACCTAGCCGCTCACATACTGATACACCCCTCCGCCCTTCTTCAGCAACACACTCTGCACGTTCAACCGCTCAATGAACTGGTTGAAGTCGCCCACTTTCAGCCCCATGGCCTTCGACACAGCCACTAACTCTTGAAACTCAAACAGACTTGTGCCCTTTTCTTCCTTCATTTCGCGGATTCTGTCCTCGAAGGCTAATTGCTGCTTGGGCAGACTCATCTCTCCTATGGGCTTATCGCCCCGGAAGCGCTTTGAATTGGAGGTCACAGCGAAGTCTTTGGCTTGGGTGTCGAACACGGTTTCTTGGTACAGCTTGATTACTTCGATAGCGTCTGCTTCGGTGACTTCTTCGCGTAGTTCCGCCTTGGCCCGGGCCTCACTGAGGCGCTTTAGGGACTGCAGTTGCCTAGTAATCACCGCCACGCCCAAATTGGAACTCTCCTTCCTCAGCGCTACATAGAAAGCCTTGATCACCTGCACCGCCTGGTAGGACAGACGAGGGTGGAAGGCCTTTTTCGCATAGGCCAGGTAGCGTTTGAGCTTATTTCTGGGCATAGTGCTGATTCCTTCCCGCGAAATCCGCTTGAAATACCCGGAAAAAGTCTCATCTCGGCCTAACTTCGGGTCATTATAAGGCATGTCTGAAAAGGCGGAACTCAGTACAGTCGACGGACAAGTCGCAAACGCATCCTCAAAGTTGCGTTTTCGACTATGCACCCTGACAATATGCTTCGACAGCTCCTGGTCCGGCGTATCAAGCAGTAAGAACATCAAATCAAAGCGCGACAGCAGCGCATTGTTTATTTTGATGTTGTCACATAGAGATTTAGCCCGGTTATAGTGTCCGTCTTGGGGGTTTGCAGCGGCCAATACTGTCACACGTGCTTTCAACGTGCAGAAAACTCCACTTTTGAAGACTGTGACGGACTGCTGTTCCATCGCTTCCAGCAAAGCCTGCTGTTCGGCCAGTTTATCGAACTCGTCAATTGCGCAAACGCCTTCGTCTGCTAGGACTAAAGCCCCTGCGCGCAGGTTCTCTTCGCCGTGCTCGCGGGAGATGTTGACGGTGAGGCCGGCTTTGGAGGCACTGGAAGAGACGTAGATTCCCCTGGAAGACAGGTCCACTGCAGAGCGGAGCATTTGAGTCTTGCCGAGGCCGGGGTCTCCAACTACTAGTACATGTATTGCCCCTCTCTCATTGTCCTCAGACCCGCCAAGGAGCGCCAGGATCAGTCCAGCTTTCACCTTCTCATGTCCGTAGATCGCCTCACAGAAGCTATTGACGAGGACAGGGAAAATTCCGGGCTCCTTCGACATTCGCTGGAACTCCGTTTCCTCCTCTGCAGTAAAGTCGTCCACTTCGCCTGCGTCATTACTGCTCTTCGCCACACTCTTTATGTCTATATACAGACCATACAGACCTGAGTTTTTCCCTTTCGCGTTTTCAGCTGTTTCCGCCCGGATAACTCCCATGACGGTAGCAGTGTCTCCCACCACTAGTCCAGACACATCAATTCCCTTCGCTACACAGTTGAGTGTCAGCGGCACTCGACTACTTTGCTCATTCGTGTACTCCTGTATCCGTATCCGCTTCGAATTCACACATCTAACTTCATTCCGATCCGGCCAAAAAGCCTTCGTATTCCCACACTTCGAGCACTGCTTCGGGACTGTATAGCGTCCATCAGTGCACGGAGACATAAAGGCATGCTGACACTGTCCACACTTGAAAGTCAGGTCCAGGATCAGGGGTCGCTTGGTGGAGATTTTGACCACACTGCCGACCACACTCACGAATTGGCCGATCAGTGCACTGCGGACTTCCCGGAGCTGAATGGACTGTTCGTAGGAGTCCAGGAGGACTTTGATGGGTTTGAGGGTGAAGTCGGTGTGTGGGAGACTGCTCTGGATGGCGTAGTGGACGGAGTAGTGGAGGAGGGAAAGGAAGCGCTCGGGGTCGGTTTTGAGGAGGCGGAAGGTCCGGGTGAGACTGGGGTCTGGGGCGGTCTCTGCTACAGCTCTCGTGTAGTCGAAATGGAACTCGGAGGGACAGGGCGCCGCAGGCTTAAACCGCAAATACCTGACGAACACCTGAGGCTGGCCAAAGAAAGCCACCAGGACGTCAATAGTGTCCCGCATTTCCCTTTCGTCAGGGAAAGGCACATAGTACGTCCAAAAAGGATCTTCCCGCGCTGCCATTATATCCCTAGACCAAAGGAATTCGCCTATTTCTCTACCTTTTCCGTCTTTCCCCCTGGATTTCCACTGCAAATGTATCCAATCCCTCGTATCGATCTAAAGACGCAAGTAGTTTTTACTATATCCGAACAAGGACTAAAGTCAGGTCTGAGACTCACTAGTTTAGGCCTTTCAGCGCTATTAGACACTACCAGGGGCAGAGCGGCGGAGGGCGGATTTCAGCTGGAGGTGGAGAAGTCCGAGGTCGGTGGCGGTTTGTGCATAGGCCATTTTGGCGGAAATGGCTTCTTGCAGGGCTCGGGCGAGTTCTTGCTGTAGGGAGAGAATGAACTGGTCCGATGCAGCAGTCTGAGTCCGCAACTGCTCATTCTCAAGCTGCACCTTCCCTATCAACTCTGCACTACTAGGGACTGTTTCAGTGGAAAGAGAGCTGTTTCGCCCTGCCTTCCACTCCCCAAAGCCCTCGTTGCCCTCCTCTAGCCTGGCCAACTCCTCTTGTAGCGACCCCTCCTGCCCTTCTCGTTCCCTCTCCAACTCCCACAGCGCTTCTTCCAATTCCGCTCTCAACTTCCCCTTTTCCTCCATCAACTTCCCCACCTTTTCCTCCTTCTCCCACCCCGCTTCCTCCCTCACTCTTTCCAACTTCTCACTCACCTGCTCCGCCTTCGTCTTCCACTGTTCCAAGCCAGCACTCAGGACCACGACTTGCTCCTTCGCAGCCTTCAACTCGATTTCCGCCTGCTTCGACTTGTGGCTGAGTTTGGAAGTGAGGCCTGAAAGGCGGTTTATCTCGCCTTCGAGCTGGGTGAATTGGAGCATTCGCTTGCGTTCTGCGTCAGTGTGTCGGCAAATCACTTCGTTTAGACGCTGTTTGGTGTCGGAAAGTTCGGCTTCTAGGGCTTCGACTTGATCTGCTGCGGGAGAGATGGGGGTAACGGCTTTAGTGGAGGCTAGTTGGAGCTGTAGGGCGCTTTTATCACTTTCCAGCTGCTTCACAGTGTCTTCCAAGTCCTGGATTTCCCCTAACAGCAGGTCTTTTTCCTCTCTCGTCTCCTCCACTTTCAGCGAAAGTCTCTCAACCGCCTTGGTCTTGAAGCGGACTTCCGCCTCCAGGTCCAAATTAACAGCATGCAGAGTCTCTATTTTGGCCTGCAGCCGCTGCCTTTCCCTGCCCTCGCAGCTATTCCCTGCTTTCCTCTCCCTCAGTCCCCGGTTTTCCCTATTGTCGCCTTCGTCACTTTCGTCCTCGGAGGTGCAGTAGCAGGGGTGGCTGGTGGGGGCAGGGCTGGTTAGGGCGCTGGCTGTGGGTCTGTAGGTCTTGTGGGTGGGAAATGAGGAGGGGTTTGGACGCGTCGATTTCTCAGCGGACGTTTGCCAGCTATCAGTCATTTTATCTAACAGTAGAAGTCTTACTTCACTCTCGCCCCAGACTTGAAGGTGATGTGGGTAGGAGACTTAGTCGCCAGCAGGTGCGCTACAAGCGGCTTTTTGCTCCTATACAGCAAGTGCTTGGTACTGTGAAGCGTCACACTCGGTAAACTGGCCTTCGCCAGGGTTTTCCAGGAAGTATGCATAGGAGTCTGGCTCTTGCCAGCCGTTAAGACCAGGTCCGAAGCCGCCCTCGCATGCAGTCGTAGCACTCTATCCCTCCCCAGCACAGCCGTATGTCCAGTCCTTGCCAGTGCTTCCGGCTTCGCCTGCGTATAAGCCTGCTTCTGCACTATTAGCTTGAGGTTCAGACGTATGCGTGGGTTGGTGCTGAGCGGCTTCATGACGACCTTGAGAGGGATGTGCTCGGCTTCGTAGTAGGTCAAATCCGTCAGACTTTCCTCTTGACTAGGGGTCAGTCGACTGCTAAAGCGGGTATTCGGGAAATACATTACTGCCGCTGGCTTGAGACTTAGTGGACTCACAGCCATATACTTCTTCCCCAGACAATCAATTGGCCTCTCTAGCCACTGTCAGTCCTGTCTAGTAATGGACTACTTGAAGCAGCAATCGGAGACCTTTGGACCATGGAGTGAGGAAGCCTTACCTATTCAATGCCTGCCTCGGGTGCCTCAGTACGGCAAGGAGAAGAAAGCAAGCGTGCCGCGCTGTGAGTCTGTGGACCTGAGCAGGGCGCTGGCGACTGAAGGCTGCGAATTGGTAGAAGCCGAGCACTTCCCGAGCACTGAATTCCTGCAACGCGTGCAACTCCCTGTGAGACAACTTGTGCAGAAGCAGGCGAAAACCCTGTTCAAGCTTTCTCCGGCTCGAGAGGTAAAGCCTGCCCATAGAGCGGTTCTATGTGCGCCGGTTCTGGTCCCGATTAGAAGCAGTGCTGGTATGATTCACAGTCTTCCTATCAGAAAGCCTGCGAAAGCCGGGGTTGTGAGGAAGCTGCAGGACATCCTTCCTCCCCAAATCCGAGAAGTCAAGAAAGTGCAGCTGAGGAAGCGGACCAAGCCACAAGTTGCCATCTTCCACAAGGGGTTTCCGCCCTATCGCAGGACTGTGGAGTACAATCTCTTCCGGAATGTGAGGAAATACGCCTTCAACCGGAGTCTGTCAGGCTTGATCTAATGTAGTTACTTTGTAATTAGCCACAGATTCCCTCATACAACAAAACTCAGTTACTACCTTATTTTAGACTTTGGAAAACATTCAAATTGGAGGGGAAGTTTTAATCTGATTTAGCTATTGACTGCTTGTCTCATTGAGGCCACTACACACCTATAGTAGTCCTCGAAACTGACTTTCCCGTCCTTGTCTCTGTCCATGTAGGCCAGCAGCTGCTCCGCCGCGGATTCCCCCTTCCCTTCAGTGTCCAAAGTGTTCAGAAACGATTTCGCGTCTTGAGTGCTAATGAGTCCGTCGTGGTCCGAGTCCAGCACTGAGAACTGCTGGTGAATAGTGCTTTGCAGGGCGACTTCGTCGGAAAGGAGTTGGCGCAGTCCTTCTAATTGCTGCTCCTCTTTGATGGCTTTGGAAGTGGCCACCTTCATCTGATATCCGATCATTTGCTTGAGAACTTGGACGAATCCGTCCTCTGTGAGTCCCTCCGGCTCTGCGAAGTTCTGATACTGGGCTTGCAGGGTCTCCTCAGCGTTTTCCACCTGAAACACCTCACACAGCAGCTGGCCGTAGGAGCGGAAAGTCTCCCAGTCGTGGTGCACTCTCACAGGGAAAGTCAGGCTGAACTGGTCCTTCGCAATGCGCTTGAGTCGGTACTTCTCTATCGAAAGAGAGATCAGTTTCTCACGTTTCAGAGCTGCGATGGACTTGTAAGTAGAGAAATTGGCACATTTTATGTCTTCCGAGGCTTTCCCTCTCGCTCCATCAATAAGTGCCTTTTCCACAGTTTCCGCTGGCATTTCGAACTGATCCATGAGTTCCTCAGGCACAGGGAAGGTCTCAGGCACATAATAACAGCAGCGGTTGAAGGAAATCAAGTCCTCAGCATTCAACTTTTCCCCGATATTTAGCACTTTGAAAAGAGACTCACTGAGTTGGCGGCAGGCAGGGGGGGAACTGGCCCAGGCTAGCAGGGCTGCAGGACTGTCGCAGGGGATAGAGTCGTAGAGGACGGAAACGGTCTCCCACTGGGAAAGGAAGACACACATGGAGGAGAAGTAGGGACGGATGTGGGTGAAATAGACGTCTACTGGAATTACGCCCTCCACTGCCAGTCCTTCAAATAGTCTCTTTACCTTCGCTTCCAGTCTTTTGGGCCGATACATGGCTCTGTCATAACCGTCTTCCAGCACCTGAAAAGCAGGGAACTGCAGTCCCTGACTGGCCTGCAGTTGACCCAGCGCAAATCTCAGATAATTCACTGTGTCCTGCTCTTCAAAGAAAGCATTCCGCTTGTCCGCTGGCACTTCACTCATTAGTTCCATCAAAACACTCCACATATGCACTATCACCTTTTCGCCTTTTTCCTCAAGCCAAATCTGGAGAAATATGCGAAATAAAGCTTCGAAGTCCTCAGCTGTGAGTCTGCCAGTGCTCTGCGCCTGCCTTTGAAACAGCGCCATAGTGACTTCCACAGACTGCTGCAGAAACCGCATGAAGAAGTCCAGAAACTCCTTCGCCTCGATGTAGCCGGAACGGTCTTCGTCAAATAGGGAGAACAGACCGCTGGCAGTGTCTTTCAAGAGTTGTGGGTTTTTGAGTAGAGACTGGACGTACTCAGGACTCATTTGCAGGACGTTTCCGAATAGAGCAGTAGCAGAGGAGTTCCGCTCTAAACTCTGCGCCCGGGTATAGAGCACCCCAGGGTGTTCCTTGTCATCCCCGAAGCCTTCGAACAGTCTACCCTGCGCAAACCTCTCCTCTGCGTCAAGGATGGGAAACACTGCTCCCAGGAACATGCGAGTCCCAGCCTTCCAGTTCACCCGAGCGACTCCCAAAGCTGTGACCATGTAGTTGACTCTAGGTCCAGTGCCTCCCTTCAGCTTGATCACCACCCAGGCCTGTTCTTTGGTCCACAGGGAGTCGTTGTCCTCTGTAGCCTCGTTCGGCTTGGCGATAGCCAGAGTGTAGTTCTGTCGGAGGGAGTTTTCCTTGGCTGAAAAGCGAAGCAGGTAGGTGACATTGGTCAGAGCCGGCACAGGCCCATCAGGCGCTCTGGTCCTTACGACCTCTGTGCAGACTCTTTCGATGTCTGCTTTGAGCAGAGGGAAGCTGAACTCAAACCGCAGCACTTCTTCCATTACAATCTAATGAATCTGTTTTCCTGGTGAAAGCTAGAACTGAACGGAAACTCACTACTAAAATACGACAGATTCGAGCACTACCGCCTCAATTCACTGTCAATTACCCTCTAGTCCTAGCTCTGACTTACTCCCGCATACGCCCAGCCCTCAAACATCTCATCCGCATCATAAGAGTCCAAATTCCCATACACCGCCGCAGCGTCCAAGTCCTGTTCCTGCTTCTTATGTACCCGCACTATCTGCGGAGGCCGCAACTGTCTCCTCATCACAGCGCTCCAGTCTACATCTGCAAAGAAGGGATGGGCCTGGATTTCCTTCGCACCCAAAGGGCCGGAGCCCAATCGCTCCCTGGGATTCCGGGTCAACAGCCTGCTGATCAGGTCGCTGGCTGCGGGACTGAGTGTCTTCGGGATTTTGAGTTTGGCGGCTTTGATGTTGGCGTACAAGTCTTTGACTTTCTGAGAGTAGAAGGGAGGAGCGCCTGTGAGCATTTCGTAGAAGCAGGCGCCCAGCAAGTACCAGTCCACACTCTTCTGGTGGCCTGCCTCGTTCAGTACCTCAGGCGCCATGTAGGCCTGCGATCCACAGAAGGACTCCGCCACTTCGTCGTCTTTCACCTGCTCCTTCGACAGTCCGAAGTCTGTGAGCACTGCATGGCCCTGTGCATCCAATAGCACATTCTGCGGCTTTAAGTCTCGGTACAGAATGTCTCTCCTGTGCAGTTCTTCCACTGCAAGGACTATTTCACTGAGGTAAATCTTTGCGATGTCCTCAGAAAGGTGCTTTTCGCGCTCTATCATAGACTCAAGGTCCCCCCCTGGACAGTAGTCCAGCACTAAAACCAGCTTTTCCGGGGTCTGAAAGGCCCAATTCAGGCCGACTATGAAAGGGTGTGCAACTGCACAGAGGACATTTCTCTCCGTAACTGCGTATTTGAACAACTGATCTCTCTTAATTGTAGCCTTGTCCAAGACTTTCAGTGCATAGGGAATTCGAGTGTCCTTTTTCACAGCGTAGTACACAGTTCCGAAGGTACCTTGGCCGAGGGTGTGCTTCGGCTCGAAGTCAGCCCAGGTCATGTAGGTACAGACGTCTTCGGGGCCTGAGTCTTTGCGACGGGCGTTTTCTTCGATGAGGCCGGAGAGCGGCTTTTTGAGTTGGTCGAGAAACATGCGCAGAGCTTTGGGCTGTTCCTTCTTGGTGAGAGTTCGAGCGATCTGATCAGTGTGGTCTGGGCCTGCGTCCTGCACTGGCTGCTGCGGCCTCAGCGGCTCAAACCCGATTCCCCTTTCCTTGTAGTATATTTCGAACAAGTCCGCCATTTCCGCCGATGTGCATTCCTGATAGGCGGTTTTCCCCTGGTCGTTCACTACCCGTACAGCCGGGTCTTGCCCCAGCAGCCACGCAGCTGTGTCCTTTCGGTTGTTCTTGGCGACTAGATGAAGGGCCGTGCAGCCGGTATAGTCCTGCGCATCGAGGCCAGACCCTGCACTCACCAAGACCTGCACAATGTCTAAGTAGCCCTTTGCAGCTGCAATGTGCAGGGCTGTTTGCCGCAGTTCAGTCAAGGCACTCAAGTCCGTCTCTTCATTGGCCACTAGGACTCGCATTACATCAGTGCTGCCTTCATTCGCAGCTATATGCAGCGCTGTCCAGTCTGTCAGTCCCTTCGCATTCACCTGTGCAATCAAGTCTCCATACACCCGGACATCCAGCAGCTTCCTGCAGTCCTCCGCCTGGTTCAATCTCGCTGCTTCCCACAATCTCTCATTCATTTTCCTTCTTTCCTGGCTGTCTACAGCTCACTAGAGCATTAGTGTAGGCTTGATGCTGGTCCTTGCGTGGGTCATGTGGATCAGCTTGTCGGCGAAGCCTTCCTGGCTTTCGTCCCGCAGGTCGAGTTCTTCGCCGGTGTCGATGTTGCGGATGTGGTAGCGGGAGACAGTGGCGGAGAGCACGGGAGAGCGACTACCTGTACGAGGGATTAAAGGCTGCTTGAGGATGCGAAATAAGGAGAAGGAAGTTTGCCCACTAGAGTCCATATACAGGAGAAGTGGCACTAAAAGGAGGGAAAAGCAAAGTCGAGTTTATCTCTACTCATGCAGAGTTATGTAAAGCAGTATCTACGTCCTAGGGGAATGACTATTGACAAACACTAGTTAGGGAAGTGAGTGGCAGGACGGTGCAGCTTTCGACCTGCGGGAGCGCCGGCACTGATAGGTCTTTGCCAGTGTGAGGCTTCCTTTCCGCTTTCTTGCCTATTGACAACCTGCAAAAACGCGCCTTTGTCAATCGTTCTCTTCCTCAATCCTCCCTTCCCCTTCCAACTGCTCCTCACCCAGCCTCTCCCCTGCCAACTTCCCCCCTTCTCCCTCAACTCTCCATACAGACTGGGCTTCTTCAATATGACCTTAGCAGGTAGCTTGGGGGCGAGTTTGGAGTAGGCAGGAGGCTGCAGGGAGCTGAAGCGGAGGTGCAGGGTTTCCAGCACGTGGCGAGCTTCGGCTTCGCTGGAGTTGGAGCTGTTCGGGGAGTCGAGGAGAGCGATTCGCTCAGTGCGGACAATCAGTGCGTGGAGCCGAGAACGCATTGGACTGTAAGAATCCTCTGAAGAGTTGTCTACCTCGGCCTCGCTTTTCCTTATTTCCGCCTCACTCTTCATCCTCCTGCCCACAGGCTCCCTGCCCTTCCTTTTCAGTACTACGCGTATAGCGGGCTTGATTTCCTTCGCTTCTCCACTCCATTCCCTCTTCCACATGTATGGATTTCCGCAATCCTAGTAGGAAAGATGCACTGGCGACTTATATCCCGGCTAGAAATCACTCCTATTGGCACTGAAAAGAAGCAAACAGTCGAATATACAGAAAGATATACTTCTGTATGAGGACAGGCCAGGCAGCCTGCAAGGGAGCGGTCGTAACTGAGAGCCTAAGTCAACTGGCTCCCTACGAAGAGGGCGGCAGGGCGGATTCATCAACAGATCATTAGTTCAAAATGGCCCTCCGCTCAGGCCGCACTTCCTCCCACCAGTCCACCGCCAGACGCAGTCCTCTGCAGGCCTCGTTCCCACGTCCTTACGAAGCGCCTTCCCTCCAATACTCCCGCTCTAGTGGCCTGTCCAAAGAACCACTCCAAAAGTCCGCATCTCGCAGGGAAGTCCGGATTGGTCCTCGGCCTCCAGTCCTGGACGAGAACCAAAAGTTGCTGAAATCGACGCAGAGGACTGTCTGTGGACTGGGGCTGGTACCGCGCTGTAGTGTTTCCTTCGACAAGCCTTTGGCTGAGGTGAGTTTCCAGAGTGTCAGACTGAATACTGGGACTACGAGCAGGTCGCAGGTGCATAGGTATCAGGAAGACTCATCAACTTCCCTCAAGCCCTCAATCCCAACTGCCCACATCAAGCTAGTGCTTCCCCAGGCCCCAGCCAGTCCCCCTCCCTCCCTTCCCAGCAAAGTGCAGACTCTCACCTCTCTGCGAGCCCGGGTCATCCAGAAGTTCCGCCAAATGCCTTTGGAGCCGCCCACAGACCCGCTTTCTATGAGCGTGATTGAGCGCAGTGAGCACTTTCTGACCAAACGAGCTGCAAGGATCAAAGAGAAGTTTCAGGAGAATTACAAGCGGGAGTTGAAAGAGTGCACGTTCCGCCCTGTTCTTTACCGTCGTCGCAGTCTTTCTCGCTTGCGCAAGGGAGAAGACTCCAGTGCTTCGCTAGAGAACAGCAGGCCTAGCAGCAGGTGCAGTTCCAGAGGCAGAGGGTCCTACCGGGTGCTGTATGAACGCAACTTGGAAGGGCGGAGGAATGGGAGGGCGTCTCCACGTATCTGATAGATAACAAGCGCATTTCCTTAGTCCTGCTAAAGTGAAAGTCGGCCTTTCTATTTGGCGGTAATCATGTCAACTCCCTACAAATCCACTCTTTCCCTCCAACACTCCCTTGCCCGGCTCCAGTCCGCCTACTCCCACGTCTCCTCAGGCCACTACAGTCACCTGCAAGCCTTCCACCTGGACATCCTCACCATCGAAGGGTACTACGTGGACTGCCACTCCTACAACCAGCACGAGTTCGACCTGATTTTGGACTTCAAGTTGGTTCATAGTGAGCCGATGGAGGCCCAAATCGCTATAAAGAAGAAGCATAAAGTGTGGAAGCAGCTGAAAGAGCTGAGTTTGAGGCAGCTGTATGAGGTGCACAGTCTGCAGATACGTCCGTATAAGCTCAGGAATGAGAGCGTAGTCTGTCTCCTAGGCTCCACCAACCACACTGTACCTCCCACCCAGGAACTCATCCCAGTCGCCCTGCCCCTGTCCCCCAGCACCCGCGAAGTCAAGCGCCAAAGTCTCCAAGCCTCCTCCGAAGTCCCCGAGGAACCCACTCCTTTCCCCCTAAAAGAAGCAGGCCGAATTCACGCAGAGCTCGACCCTGCAGTTTCCTACCCTTTCCCCTCCTTATCCCCTCTCCTGAGAGTCGATTTGTTCTCTCCGAGTGGTCTATTGACGTTAGAACATGCGCTGAATATCAAGGATCGGGTTAGTTTTGAGGCGGTTTTGCTGCGACTTGACCCTGTGACTGAGCGAGGGGAGGGCAGGGCGTCGAGAGTGATGATGATTAGGGATGTGCGTGGGAATGAGACAGCGAAGATGGTCGTGTATATGAAGAAGCCGGAGGAGTTGGAGAGATTGCAGGAGTTTTGTGTGCTGAGGTTCAATTGGGCGTATCGCTTGATTTCCAGCAGTCTGAACCCCTACTTCCGCCTCTACATCGACTCAGACCAGAGTCTGACAGTAGTGCAGGAGCACCACAGCCCCTGCGAAACAGCAGATTGCCCCTGCAAATGCCTGCAAAGCAAGGCAGGGAAGGGGGCTTTGAAGGTCAGGTCTGGGGGGAGGGAAATGTTCCTGCCTGCTATTCATTTGAAAGAAATGACAAATAGGTACTTTAGGGACATCTCCTTCACTCACCTCGACAAGTCCTACTTCTCTTCCGACTCCATGATAATCGGCCTTCAGTTCCTAGTACTGGAGTTCGCCTGTTCCCTCTGCAGCAAGCGCTCTCAGTCCCAGTCCGAGTCCCTGTGCACGTCCTGCCAAGGTGCCGTTTCCTTCAATATCCGTGCAGGAGTGGTTTTGGATGACAGTTCAGGAGTACTGGCAGAGGCAGTGGTGGAGAGAGGGGAGGTGTGGGTGGAGGCGATGGAGTTGGAGGAGGGACTGGTGGACTGTTTGAAGGACCTTACGAAGGGGACGGAGGAGACTGTGGTCACTTTGGCTGGGAATGGTGTACCGGAATGGCTGAGGAAAAGAGTATATGAAAAGTCGGGAAAAGTAATGCATTTAGTCCTGCAGTGTCAGTCCTACATCCGCCACCCTGAGCGTATCGCCGACTCCTACATGCTGTACCTCCACTCCTGCTCCCTGCCCAGCGAAATCTCTCTCAGTCGCAAGCTGCCCTCTCCCCTGCCCTCCACTCGTCCATCTCTCCGTCTCCTAGCCCTAACTCCGCTCTTTTAAGCCATTGACTAGTCTTTTCAGCCAGTTCTAATCTATGGGTGTGTGTATATGTCTATCCAAATTTTCGGGGTCCTTAGGCCTGCCCGGTCCCAGTCAATTGGAATATCCGCGATCCACCTCGGTGCGACTGAAGCGAAAAGAGGGAAAACGGACCTTCCGCGATCGAATCACCTTTTCCCTCCCACCCCCCGTAATTCAGTCCTCCACCCCTCTAACCCACTACCCCGGCTGGGCCTCTATCTGCGTCATCCCAGGCCTCGACCCTCGAGGACTGATAACCAAGCCCTGTCAAGACCTCTGCTTCATGGAGGTGCTGGGCAGCTCTCGACTGTTGGGACTTTTTGACGGACACGGTAGAGAGGGACACAGGGTGGTGGAGCGCTGCAGGAGCTTCGCTGCCAGCTTCTACATCAACCAGCAGCAGAGACTCAAAGGCGACGGGGAGCGCTTTCTCTATAACTTGGCTGTGGGGATGGACGAGAATTTAAAGGAAGGAGACGTAAATGTCGCCTATTCCGGTACCACTCTAGTCCTCCTCCTCCTGACTCTAGGCACTGTCTATTTTGCCAGTGTCGGCGACTCCCGAGCCATCCTCGCCACTACCTCCGAACCCGACTCCGTCACTCATGTTCAGCCGCCTCGAGGGGATGATAAGGAATTAATGGAGAGATTGAAGTGTAGAAGGTCTGTGTCAGTGGATAAGTCGCTTACTGCTGTGCAGATGACGAAGGACCACAAGCCGGAAGACCCGGAGGAAAAGAAGAGAATCACAGACATGGGCGGGATCGTAAGTCGTGTGACTGACACCGAAGGGAAAGACGTAGGTCCCTGGCGAGTGTGGCAGAAGCAAAGCAACCACCCCGGCCTGGCAATGTCCAGGTCTGTGGGGGATGCGGTGGGACACACTATAGGAGTCACTTGCAGTCCTACGGTCTCTTCGTATACTTTGAAGGAGGAAAGTGACTATTTCTTGGTCGCTGGCAGTGATGGCATATGGGATGTGATGGAGAACCAAGAAGTCGTGGACTTCGTGGAAGCCTACCGTCACTCCAGCCTCCGCGGCGAGCCTCTGTCTTCCAAAGAAACCCACTCCCGCCCCAACAACTCCTGCATCGCCCGACTACTCTGCGAGGAAGCCAGAGCCCGCTGGATCTACGTCGTCGAAGCAGAGGACGTCCTCATAGACGACATTTCCTGCGCTGTAATCGAACTGAAAGACTCCGCTATGCACTATATCCTGCCTCCCGACCGAATTCTGAGCCCGAAAGGCAGTGGAAAGACGGACTTAGACGAGGAGCCCAGTCCTAGTTCCGTGCCCATTGCCACTGCACGGATGAGAGACCCGAGACGGAACTCTATGAACGATGAAGACGAGTGAGGACTGTGAGAGGGTAATGTAGCAGTCTGCTAGGCTTGTAATATGGCCAGGAGTCTGCTTGCGTTGGCACTACTGGCGCTGGCTGCAGGCAAGCCTAATGTGGACACTGTGGAGTTTCAGGTCAATGAGTTGGATAGCTCCATACAGAGTGTGACTTTCTGCGGGTCCGACAACGAAGTCATGCTGGCTCTCACCAAAAAGCGATCTCTCTACCGCAGTGAAAACAAAGGCTTCTCCTGGCGTGCGCTGCAAACCATCCTGCAGCGGGAAGGCCTCGCACAAGCCGAGTCCGGCCAAAGCCTCGGGCAAATCTCTCAAATCAAACTCAGTCCTGTGGATGTGAGACTGGTGGTGATGATAGGGACGAAGGGGATTAATTGGTTTTCGGATGACTGTGGGAAGAGTATTTGGGCACTGAATTCGGGGAAACCCATATATGACTTTCAGTTTCATCCGCTGAAGAGGGAGTGGGGACTGGCTGCGTCGTGGACTGCGTGCTCGGAATTGGCGAAAGAGCCGTGTGAGTTATACAAGGAACTCTACGTCACCAAGAACCTAAAGGACTGGAGCCTAGTGATAGGCTACGTAGTGCAGTTCAGCTGGGCACAGGACACTTTGGAGCCATACCAGCAGCGGCGCCTTCCTGACGACCGCATCTATGTGACCTACATCCCAGGAGCCACGGGCAGTCAGAATATCAAGGGGTGGACTCATAAGGTCAGTATGGTCAGGAGTGATGATTACTTTAAGACAACTACTGTCCTTGTGCCTCGCGGCAACAAATTCATCCTTTCCAGTCGCTACCTCCTAGTGGCCCAGGTCATCGAAGAAGACTCCAGCGAGGTGCAGCTGCTCACCTCGAATGAACGCAATTTCGAGCTGTTTACCAAAGCGGAATTGCCGATAAAGCGCCTTTCGGACCATAGCTACACTCTGCTGGATACTAGTGAAGAGTCCATATTCCTGTTTGTGAACCACATAGGCGCCAAAGCCCCCTACGGAAACGTGTACATTTCCGACACCAGCGGCCGGCGATTCGCCCTGAGTCTGCTCCGCAACGCCCAAGGAGCCGACGGCACCTGCGACTTCGACAAAGTGTACGGCCTGGAAGGGATCTACATCGCCAATGTGTATGACAAGGACTTGATTTCCGACGATTCCTCGTCTCAGCCCCGGCCCAAGTCCTCTAAGCCTAATAAGGCTTCTTCGGATGCAGGACTGTTGAAGCGCACGCAGATAACCTTCGATAAAGGGAGCATTTGGCACTCGATTCCAGCCCCTGGGAGTGACTCGAAGTCTGTATGTGAGGACGAGGAGTGCTACCTGCACCTCCACTCCCTGTCCTACCGCCAGTACTCCCCTGTCTACTCCACTACCAGTGCTGTGGGCCTGGTGCTGGGCACTGGCAACGTGGGTAAGTACCTGTCAATGCGAGAGGACGAGGTGAACACGTACATGTCCAGAGATGGAGGCTTGACCTGGTTAGAAGTGCGCACAGGTTCCTATATATACGAAATAGGCGACCACGGCGCTCTAATCGTACTAGCGGACAATCGAAAAGCCACAGACACTCTGTACTACAGTTGGAACGAAGGCAGGTCCTGGGACTCGCTCAAGTTCACAGCCAGTCCTGTCGAAGTGGAAAACGTCATTATATCGCCGGGGGCGGTGGCGCAGAGCTTTTTGGTGCTTGGGATTAAGGGAGGGAAGGGAGTGGCGGTGGCGGTGGACTTCTCTTCGCTGCATGAGCCGCAGTGCCAGGGCATGGAAGAGCCGGAGGGCAGGAACAGTGACTATGAGTTGTGGACGCCCAATGATGGACGAGCAGGGTCCAAATGTCTAATGGGACGGACTATGAGCTACGTGCGTCGCAAGCAAGACGCAGAGTGCTACAACGGCGAAGAATTCGAGCGGTCGAACTTCAAAGAGCCCTGCACCTGCACAGAGGACGACTACGAGTGCGACCTGGGCTACTACCGCGAAGGGAACTCCCCTTGCAAGGCAATTCCAGACTCTGAGCCCTCGGCTAGGTGTTTGCCTGGAGAGGACTACTATGAAGTGCCGACTGGGTATAGGCGAGTGGCGGGGAACACGTGCAATAGTGGGGTTTCGTTCAAATACGACCCGCCTCGGTTTCCGTGTAGTACTGGGGCTTTCGGAGTTTCCCTCTCTTCACTGATGTGGCTGTCAGTGGCTGTGGGACTGGGGTACGGGGCGTGGATGCGGGGGTGGGAGGTCTATGCATATGTGCGGGAAAAGACACGGGAGGTAGTGAAGGCCTACCAGGAGCCGAAGTACTCCAGCGGGTTCGAAAATGAGCCTGATACAGTGGACGACGACATGATCATTAGGGAGCCTGTGGAGATGAGGAGAAGCGGGGAGAGAAGGGCAGGGCGCGAGGACAACTTCAACCCCCGAGATTAGCTTAGATTTCCATATACACCAAATCCGCCCATTTGTATGTAGCAGGACTGGGATTGCGTCACTTTGAAGGCACAGCTTGCAGGTGGAGATAGGACTGGCTGTGCTTGAAGAGATGACTAGTGGAAAGCAGGCGACCTGTCTCCTTCCTTTATATAAAATGTGGGCAGAGCTGGCCTACTCGCTCCTCCTAGCAGTTCTGCTCCTGCTTTCCCTGCTCTTCTACCTGCTCTGCAAGGACACAACTCCCCTCAGTCACTCCGTAGAGCCGATTTCCAGCAGCAAAACCACCTCCGGGTCAGTGGTCCAGACCATCGAGTCTGCAAGGGGAGAGGAGCCTTTAGAGTCCTCCGAGAAGCCTAAATACAAGAAAATGAACCTGCAAATTGAAATTCCGCAGACACCAAAAGGCCCACAAGAGGGGGAAACAATCACATGTGATATGGTGAAGGTAGGGACTAGTTAGGGGGAGTGCATACCAATGTCGCTGTTTTACCCCACCAAGCGACTAAGGAAATACCAGAAAGTGGTCATATTCGCAGCCCAGCTGATAGCGGACTGCTTTGTACTCTCGCTTCTAGTGTGGATGCAGTGGGAAACGAAGGGGCTTTCCGCCTACTTCACTGCAGGACTGGTAGCTTGTGTGAGTGCCAGCATGGTCACCTGCCTCTCCACCCTGCTTTTCATGCACTGCACCCACTCCAGCCGGCCTCTCCAGCCCTTGGTACTGCTCCTACTCCCTCTCATCGCCTGCATAGGTGCGTCTTTCTACTTCCTAGCAGGGCTCGGCCCCTACCGAACTACTCTCTGGCTGAGCAACTTCCTCACACTGCTGGGCATGGAAGTGGGAATTTTGGAGCCGTTTCGGACGCTTTTGAAGCTGGCGGCGGGGCTGTATGCGAAGGAAAGCAAGTGCTGGAAGGGACTGTGGCCTGTGCAATAAGGCCGGCTAGGTGTAATTTTAGACTGGAAGGGCCTTGGTTTAAGCTAGATAATAATAGTGCTTTTGAGGGTAAAAGGACTGCTTGGCAGTCTATTGCTCCTATAGTCTTGCAAGCAGACTGTATAAGCCGATACACTAATAACATGCAAAAGTCCCTAGTCCTTGTGGACTCTTAGTAGTTTCCGCATCTAGTGTAATTCCCAGCAGAGTCTTCGAGCCCTGCAGAAGCCTGAATCCATACAATTAGCCACTGTGCAGGTCCTATTGGCACCCAAAGCTCGACCACTGTGCCCCTCTTCCAGCAGTTTTTCTCTCAAATTAGTCCCTCCACCGCTCCAAGTCTGAGAATTCTTGAGTTCTCTAAGGTGTTTACTGTTAAGATGGAGTAGTTGCATGGAAGGCAGAGGAGTGCTGCACAGTAATATATTATATGATGGTATGAACAAGCAAAGACTACGGTAGCGACAGGCATTGGCAAGACACTAAACTACATAGCCAAGAGACCGAAGGACGATATGCGAAGAAAGCCAAAGTGGTGGAAAGACATGGAGGACTTGTGGAGTCGAGGGAAAGGGCCGGCATAATGAAAGAGTAAAGAAGTAGTATAGAGAGAGCCGGGACAAGAAGAGGGAAGAAGGGCTGCCAAAGCAGCACAAAAGACCCGCTTAGGTGCAGTAGTGTCTTTGTGCTGAGGCGCAAGGTAAGGCCTTGCTCGGACTATGCCCTGAGACTGGGAAAGGTGCCTCGCACAGTAACCTCAGGGAACTAATGTCTAGTGTAGGACACCCATTTAGGGCTGGGTGTGACGTCTTTCAATCACTTCCCGCCTCTTCCAACTGCTAGAAGTGGCCAT